>OFMK01000554.1_pt1 | contig 38234 bp, 42 predicted proteins | sample 1541781 | NCBI WGS metagenome assembly OFMK01 (sample SAMN04209250, study PRJEB22552) | human gut metagenome | biome: gut; material: feces | host: Homo sapiens | place: USA: Oklahoma
TAGACTTAGGATCTAGTGGGAGACCGTGCAGGTTCGATTCCTGTCATCCGCAGCCGAAAGCTCTAATTTCTTTTTCGAAGGAGGTTAGGGCTTTTTTTTTGATATGTGCTTGCCTTGCCTACTATTTAGTGGCATAATGAAAACAAATATGCAACCGTATGGTAGCTATTTGCTCTATGTGCGGAAAGAAAAGTTTAAGTTAGAGGTAGGAATGAAATATGAGAGAGAAATTAACGGAAGAACAAATGCTTGGGGCAATTCATAGAATGCTTCAGGATGACAAAGAATATAAGAAAGATTTTATTCGGGATATGACAGAAGAGGAATATAAGGCGTTTATAGCAGAATGTCCGGAATTCCTTGAAGATATGTGATGAAGGAGGAGATTTTTATGGCAGGTACGATTTGGTTAGCGCTTATCATCATTTTTTTACTGATTGAGATTGCAACCGTCGGATTGACATCCATATGGATGGCAGGAGGAGCTCTTGCAGCGTTTCTTCTGAATCTTTTTGATGTAGGGATTGTGTGGCAGGTTCTTGTGTTCTTTGCCGTTTCGATTGTTTTGATGGTATTCACAAGACCGTTTGCGAAGAAATTCATTAATGCAAACAGAACGAAGACGAACTATGAGGAAGTCATCGGCAAGACGGTGAAAGTCATCGAGAAAATTGATAACATGAACGAGCAGGGAGCGGCAAGCGTCAATGGACAGGAATGGACTGCCAGAGCGAAGAATCCGACAGAAACTTTCGAAGTAGGGGATATGGTGAAAGTGGTAGATATTATGGGTGTGAAACTCATTGTGGAACGTGAATAAGATAAAAAATCAGAGGTTCTGATATCGTAAGAAAATCTTAGATATCAAGACCTCTGATTTTATTTCGGGGGAGATTGTGTTTTTACGCAATCTTTTTATTTCATATTTAATGTCCGGTTTTCTGTTGCTTTTGTGACCGGAACTTCCGCGTTCACAGAAGCGTTGTCAATCTCGATAGAGTATGTCTTGTGAATCAGGCAGTTAACAGGGTCCTCTGTGGCGATGACAAGGGCAAGGCTGTGCCCTGGTTCTACCGTATATCTTGTTGCGTTGAGATATACGTGGTAATCGTGGTATTCGCCTTTTACAAGCTGGATGCTGTCTGCGGCAGTTTCTGGTTCATAGCCTGCCTCCGGATTGCATAAATCGGCAAATGCACGTGTGATGACGCGATAGTTTTTATGTACGGTTGAAAATTCTGCTTCGTTGAATGCAGGAAGGTCTCCTCCGTTCACGATTCCACCTTCTTTTACAGTTACGACCGGAATGATATTTCTTTCCGGGTCTACGGTCTGGATGCTGTCAAATTCTTTGTCACATACGTCACAGAGAAGAACTGCGATTTCCACATCGTCCATTTTTCCGGATATTTTGGAAGCGCCCAGTTTCATAGTCAGACTGTCTGCGTCATTTCTGTTTTCCGGGTTGAAGTCATTCTCGGTATCTCCATCTTTGAGCGCTGCTTTTAAGTTCAGGCAAACCGTTCCCTGGATTGTGACAGCTTCTTCAAATGGCGCTGTCACATAACGCTGTGCCATGTTTGTGGATTTTACTGCCATCACATCATCGAAGTTCTCTGCGCTGATTCCGGCTTTTTCCCAATCGGTATCGATGACAGTTGTGCCGTTTTCTGCACTTTCCAGCTTGAAGGAATAAGCTGTTTCCCAGGAATCTGCAGTCTCCCATCTGTTCTGGTCGTAGTTTGTCTGAACGAGAACTTCCGGCATAGCTTCTGCATGGTTTTCCACTCCATATAGATAATGGGAAATCCATTCGTTTACAATGTCGTCATAGAATTTTCCATCAACCAGAATACCATAGTTCTTATTTGGCATAGTCGGCGTGATGTGCGGTCCCTGATGTACGATTGTTTTTACGGTTTGTCCGGCTTTCTTAAAGGCTTTGTACATCATTTCAAATTGTTTGGTGGATACGTTCTCATCGTTCAATCCTTGTACGATGAGTGCAGGACATTTGATTTTGTCTGCGTTTAAGCGATAGTTACCGCTTCCCCAGAACTCTTCGTTGTAGTCGAAGCCGCACTTTAATTGCTGAAGGCTTAATTCGTGATGGAATGCAGCGATATCATCCAACTGTTTTTCAGATAAAGATGCATCATTATAACGGCTGGAGCAATAGTATGCGAGGAAACTATTTAACATCTCTTTTGGCCAGTAACGCTGTGCGCCCTGCTGATTCTGCTGGCTGTACCAGTCAGAGATTCCGGCAACAGGAACAATAGTTTTCAGCCCTTCTACACCGGTTGTTGCGACTGCGAACGGCATAGTTCCGGCATAAGAACGTCCTGTCATGGCAACATTACCGTTGGACCAGTCTGCTTTCGTCTCGATGGTGCCTTCCCGGTTTGCGTATGCGATGCGGTCACCATGTAACCATTCCACAACAGATTTGAAAGCGTCTCTTTCGTAGTCGGAACCGACGAAGTTGAAGCCGTCTGAACCAAGCGCTCCGAATCCGGCGCTTAAAATGACTGCGAATCCGCGGACAAGATAGTAGTTAAAGTTCTCAAGATTCTCGTATACCATGCTGTCGCCATCGCCTTTGTCCGGATAATACCAGTCGGAAGGATTTGCCTGTAAGGCAAGTTCCATGGCGCTGATAGAACCTGTAGGAATACGGGCCGGAACTTCTTTCTCAAGGTCAGCGAAATCGAATGTGCGGTATTCTTTCTCGGCAACTTCCTTCATATGGTCGTATCCGTCTGCCTGAACACCGGCACAGTACGGACGGGCTTCAAATAAAGAAGCGGCTTTATAGTGTCCTTCCACAGCGCTTCTAGGAACTTGAACGAGGACTTTGACAAGGTCCCGCTTTCCGTCTCCATCCATATCGTAATCGGATTCCACATAGACACAGTATCTTACGATATCTGATGTGCTAGGGTCATATTTTTCGCCACTTTTTCCATCTGTAAACGGGAAAACCGGCTGTGCCATTCCATTTTCAAATACCGGCACATTGCTGTAAGTTTTGTTTTCCATGGTTAACCTCCTAGAATGTCAAATCATATCGAAAATATAATTTGAAAATTTGTCTCTATCGAATAGTATAGTCTCTCTTTTATAGAACGTCAACGACAGAAAACGGAAGAATGAGGTTATTGCCAAAAAGTCTCAATCTGGTAGGCTGTTAAATGTTCGGAGAACTCTTGTTTCAAAAGCAAAAGTTCTTGTAATTCATTTACAATCTCATACAGGACAGCGCGCGATTCAAATTCCAGTCGTGAGGTTGGGAGCGGCGCTTTGCGGAACTGTTTCCGAAGTTCGCTCAGGTAATGGAGAAGGTCGGAGGCATTATTGTATTCATCCATGGAAATCGCTGTGATTCTCATGAATTTTGCGACAAGAGTTGTCTGCATATAAGTTTCCTGAAGCCGCGGAAGATTCTGGTAGATTCTCTTGAGGATTTGTACCTGGTCCATCCGCATTTTTGTGTAGGAGACGTAGTAGCTCATATCCCGGAAAATAAAATTTTTCTCTGTGTAATGGGAATGGAACAACGTCTCTCCGATGAGAGTCTCTAAGTAATCTAACCTCTGACGGATGGAGTCGTTTTCTGTATCGTGAAAGACAGCCGTCGACATTTCAAATAGAATTTGAGACATCTCCGATTCGATTCGTCTCTGCATATGGCGAATCCGTCCGATGCGGTTCGGCATGTAGAGATTCATGATAATACCCATAGAAATTCCAATCAGCATCAAGGAAAATTCGTTCATAAGAATCAGGAGTGATATGGACTTTACTTTCCAGATATGGAGCATGAGAACCGTACTCATGGAGAAGCCTTCCATGAAATTTCCGATTTGACACATCAGATGATAGAGCATCAGATAAATGGTAAGGCTTAGAATCGAATAATTCATGAGATGAAAGACAACTGTTCCGATAAAGGCGGCGGTCAGGAAGGCAAGAACCCGTTTCCATGCGACGAGAAACGTCTCTTTTCTTGTTTTCAAAATGCTTAACAATGTGATGGTTACAACGGAAGTCGTTGATTGCAGTCCGAATGCTTCCGCCAGAGCAAAAGCGACGCTGCATCCAAGAGATACTTTAAAAATATTTGCAAAATCAATCTGTTTCATGCTATACTCCTTGTATAGGTAGTTTTACCAAAAGGAGGTTTAATTATGTACGCAGAATTTACGGAAAACTTAGTAACAGGAAATGAAATGATTGACTCTCAGCACAAAGAGTTGATTGAAAAGATTAATGGTCTTATGAGAAGCTGCGAGACAAATGCAGAGCTTGCAGTAGCGGTAAAAACTTTAAATTACCTTGCGGATTATACGGAGTTCCATTTCTCAGCGGAAGAGAAATTACAGGAAGAGATTGAGTATCCGGGTATTGTAGAACATAAAAAACAGCATGCAGAGTTCAAACAGGCAATTGAAGAACTTCACGAGATGCTGGAGGAACAGGAAGGCCCTACACCTGAATTTGCAGAACAGGTGAATAAGAGAGTGACAGAATGGCTTTACAAGCACATTCAGGGATTCGACCGTTCCGTAGCTGAATATAAGAATATGAGAAGCAATAGTGAGTTAATCTAGCGCTTTGAAAAAATAGCAGTTATGAGAGATATGTTTTAAGTGAGACGCAGGGAATGTTCCTTGCGTCTTTTTTATGGAACAGGGTTCCAACAGAATCCTGTTCCATAAAAAAAGACACTTCGTGTGAGGATGCGCAGCTTATTTGAGACAACAAAACAGGAGGTGTATAGATGTCGCAGATTTGTGTGAGTAATTTGACATTTTATTATGATGGAAGCTATGACAATATTTTTGAGAATGTTTCCTTTCAGATTGATACGGATTGGAAGCTTGGTTTAATTGGAAGAAACGGAAGAGGAAAAACTACCTTTTTAAATTTATTGTTGGGGAAATACGAATATCAAGGGAAGCTGATGAGTCCGGTATCATTTGATTATTTTCCTTTTGAAGTGAAGGAAATGTGGAGAATGACAATCGATATCATAGAAGATGTGGATAACAATTATGAGCTTTGGAAAATATGTCGGGAGCTTCATCTTCTTCAGGTAGATTGTGAGGTCTTATATCGTCCGTTTGATACATTAAGTTACGGAGAGAGAACAAAGGTGTTATTGGCAGTATTGTTTTCCAAAGAAAATGCATTCCTGCTTATTGATGAGCCGACAAATCATCTGGATATGGAAGCGAGACAAGTGTTGGCAGGATATTTGCGAAAAAAGAAAGGTTTCATTCTTGTATCTCATGACCGTTGTTTTTTGGATGAGTGTATCGACCATGTGATGTCAATTAATAAGTCAAATATCGATGTGGTACAAGGCAATTTTTCTTCCTGGTGGGAGAATAAGCAGAGGCAGGATGCGTATGAATTGGCGGAAAATGAGCGCTTAAAGGGAGATATTAGGCGGCTTACGCAGGCGGCGAAGCAGAAAGAACTTTGGTCCAATTCGGTGGAGAAGAAGAAATATCAGTCCGGAAATAAAGGCGGGGATATCAATCCGGGATTTTCAGACAGGGGATATATCGGACATAAGTCTGCCAAGATGATGAAGCGGGCAAAAGTGATAGAAAGCCGAGCATTTCAGGCGGTGGAGGATAAGAAGAAGCTTCTTAAAAACATTGAAGAGGCAGAGAATTTGAAACTGTTTCCGCTTCGCCACCACAAGGAAGTGCTTTTTCATGTGGAAGATTTGCAGGTATCTTATGATGGGAGAGAAGTTTTTCATCCTGTATCATTTGATGTAAAAACCGGCGAGCGGATTGTGATTGCAGGAAAGAATGGGTGTGGAAAATCCAGCATCATCAAGACGCTTCTCGGGGATAACATTTCCTATACAGGGACGATAGAAAAGGCGAGTGGGCTGAAAATTTCCTATGTTTCACAGGATACGTCACAATTAGAAGGAACACTTACGGAGTATGCTAAGAGTCGAGAGCTGGATGAGAGTCTGTTCAAAGCGCTTCTTCGAAAACTGGATTTTTCCAGGGTGCAGTTGGAAAAGAGAATGGAAGATTTTAGCGGAGGGCAGAAGAAGAAGGTGCTCATTGCGGTAAGTCTGTGTGAACAGGCGCATCTCTATATATGGGATGAACCGTTGAATTTTATTGATATCTTTTCAAGAATACAGATTGAAGATTTGATTGCCAGATTTGAACCGACGATGATTTTCGTGGAGCATGACAGAAAATTTGTGGAAAAAGTTGCGACAAAAGTGTTGACATTGACGTAACGTAAAGGTGTATCGTAAGAAACATCAGGAGGGAGAAAGATGGAATACACGATTCAAAAGCTGGCGAAGCTTGCCGGAATCAGCACGAGAACGCTTCGATATTATGATGAAATCGGGCTTCTTAGACCCGCGCGGGTAAATGCTTCCGGTTACCGGATTTATGGAACAAAAGAAGTGGACGCACTTCAACAGATTCTTTTCTATAAAGAAATGGGCTTAGAATTAGGACAGATAAAAGAGGCGGTGCATAAACCGGATTTTGATAATCTTACAACACTTCGGGAACATTTAAAAAGACTGGAAGAGAAGAGACATCAAATCGACCTTCTGATTGCAAATGTGACGAAAACAATCGGGAAAGAAGAAGGGAGAAATCAAATGAGTGATAAAGAAAAATTTGAAGGATTCAAGAAGGAACTTATTGAAAAAAATGAAAAGAAATATGGAGCAGAAATCCGCGGGAAGTATGGAGACGACATGGTAGAGGAAAGCAATGCCAGGCTGATGGGTCTTAGTGAAGAACAGTATAACCGGATGCAGAAACTGGGAGAGGAGATTCTGACATTATTGGAGGAGGCGGTTCAGAGTCACGAGTATGTGAAAGATGAAATCGGAGAGAAAGTGGCGATGCTCCACAAAGAATGGCTCGGATTCACATGGGCAACCTATTCGCCGCAGGCGCACCGCGGGCTTGTGCAGATGTATACGGCGGACGAAAGGTTTAAGGCTTATTATGATAAGAACGTGGAAGGATGCGCCGAGTTTTTGAAACAGGCAGTAGAGTATCATATTGTATAAACTCAAAAAGAAATGTGGAAACCGGGTGGAGACGCCCGGTTTTGTGTTCGGAAAATCAGGATATAAGGACGTGCAACAGAAATTCTAAAAAATGACTATTCAAATGCAATGGGAAAAAGTATAATCAAAATATGAAACATGTTGGCTTAACGTGGAGGCGAAGTATGAAAAAGAAGATTCTGATTGCTTTGATAGGTGCTTTAGTGCTTATAGGAGCAGGTGCGATTGTTTTGAGTCGGAATGTTCTGAAAGACAATCCGGTAAAAGCAAATATTCAAGAGATTGAGGTAGAGTCGTCAGATAGTGAAGAGGAATATACTGTTTGACCTGGGGCAATAAAATCCCGGTGCCGGGATTTGGAATAGGAAGCATGACAGGCGTGTAGTCAAGATAGGAGAGTGTATATGAGATTATATTTTAAGCAGAGATTTTTTTCGTGGTTTGATAGTTATGATATTTATGATGAGTCGGGAAATGCCGTCTATGAAGTCAAAGGACAGATAGCGTGGGGACATTGCCTGAAGATATTTGGGGCAGAAGGCGAAGCGCTTGGAACGGTTAAAGAGAAAATAGTTTCTCTTTTGCCGAAGTTTGAACTTTACGTAGGTGATTCTTATGTTGGATGCATTACGAAAGAACTTACATCCTTTAAACCGAAATTTCAGCTTGATTGTAATGGATGGAGCGTAGAAGGCAACTGGACAGAATGGGATTATTCCATTGTGGATTCTGCAGGGATGTTGGTGGCAACTGTAAAGAAAGAGATTTTTAACTGGACGGATACGTATGTGATTGAAATTGAAGATTCGAAGGATGCTCTTGGAGCTCTTATGGTAGTGCTTGCTATTGATGCAGAGAAGTGTTCAAGAAATAATTAATTGAGTCGGAATAATGATAGATATTCGCATCGTCTAAGTAAATTTTTCTACATAGGAGAAATATGAGAATTTACAATATTAAAGATAGTTATATTCAATTTTTGAGACAATATGACATAAAAGTAGCTTAAAATAAACGAGAGACACGTCCTTATATTGGAATTGTTCTTGAGATTAATCCTGTACAATATTATGCGCCGTTCACATCACCAAAAGAGAAACATAAAATGATGAAAAATGGAAAAGATTTTAGGAAGATAGCCGGTTTTAAAAGCATATATTTCTTCTGAATCCGAAGTGTTGTCCATGCTCTTTCAGATTTTATTCCACTTTTTGTTATTCTAACCATTATTCTAACCAGTTATTGACGAGAATGGTTAGAATGTGGGTAGAATATTTATAGGAGGCGATGAGATGATTTTTCAGGAAAGCGAAACTGTGGAATTGAAGTCGATTGTAGTGGACGACATAAAGAAGGAAAAAATACCCATTACCGTATTTTGAAGTAATCACAATTTGATGAAACTATGAAAAAGTATTTTACGATTAGCTCAAAACAAGCTTTTACTCTCACATTGTATTACTGATGTCTATAAAAAACCCTCCTTGATGATATGATATTATCATCTTAACAGGAGGGCTTTTCATTTCATAGTAAAGAAATCTAAAGAATTCTAAAGCAATTTTAATTTTCGATTGTCTTTAACGCTTTCCTGAACTGGAATGTGAACAGGATTGCGGTAAACGTAACAGCCAGAATGTCGGCGATTGGTTCAGCCATATAGACAGCCATTGTCTGATTGGATGTTAAAATTGCCGGCATAATGTAAATCAATGGGATGAGAAGAACGAACTTTCTCATAACCGCTACTGTGATAGATGCCGCCGCTTTTCCGAGGGATGTAAATGTCATCTGGCAAGCCATCTGAACTCCGAAGATTACGAGGACTGCGAAGTAAATGCGAAGTGCAGAGCCTGTGTAATCTAGAAGCGCGGGGTCTGTTGTGAACAGACTCGCGAATGCCCGCGGGAATACCTGTACTGTAATCCAAAGAATTGCCGCGTAGAGCAAATCCACTTTCAGAAGAAGCTTGAAGGCGGCTTTCACTCGGGAAGCATTTCTTGCGCCGTAGTTATAGCTGATAATCGGCTGTGCTCCTTGGCCGAGTCCCTGCAATGGAAGCATAGCAAACTGCATGACGCTTGTAAGAATAGTCATGGCTCCAACCGCGATATCCCCGCCGTATTTTAACAGAGAAGAGTTAAAGCATACGGAGATAATACTTTCGCTGGCCTGCATGATGAATGTGGCAAGTCCGAGGGCGAGTGTCGGAAGACAGATAGCCGGTTTTAAAAGCATATATTTCTTCTGAATCCGAAGTGTTGTTTTCTTTCCAAAGAGGAAAGTCAGAACCCAGATACAAGAGCATGTCTGGGAAATAATTGTGGCAAGGGCAGCTCCTCTTACACCCATATCGAATCCGAAAATCAGAATAGGGTCCAGAACAATGTTAATGACAGCTCCGATAAGAACGGAGAGCATACCTGTCTTGGCAAATCCCTGCGCAGTGATAAATGCGTTCATACCTAATGTAAGTTGTACGAAGATAGTTCCGATTGCGTAAATATTCATGTAATCTACCGCGTATTGAATCGTGTTTTCACTGGCTCCGAAAGCTAACAGAAATGGGCGGTTCCACAAAAGGAGAATGGCGGTTAATACAAGGGATACGATAATCTGCATGGAGAAGCAGTTGCCAAGGATGTGTTCTGCTTCTTCTTTATCCCCTTTTCCCATAGCGATGGAGGCTCTCGGTGCGCCTCCGGTACTTACAAGTGCGGCAAATGCGGACACAATCATGATGATTGGCATACAGACGCCGACACCTGTCAAAGCGAGAGACCCTACTTTCGGGATATGACCGATATAAATACGGTCTACGATGTTGTAGAGCATGTTAATTAATTGGGCGGCAACGGTTGGAAGGGCGAGCTTTAATAAGAGCTTCCCGACAGGTTCCGTACCTAAAAAGTCTTTGTCATCTTTCATGTCTTATTACTTCCTTTCTATCATTTTTAATGCGTTTGTAAACATGCGTTCATTCAAATCTTCCAGAAGATGTACTTCCTCGTCTGTGAATCCAATTAGAAGGTTATCCCGGAAATGAAGCTTTGTATTTTCGATTTCTTTCACGATAGGCCGAGCCTCCGATAAAAGCGAGAGATGGATTTTTCTACGGTCTGTCTCATCCGTCGTTCTTATGAGATATTTCTTCTGAATTAGTGACTCCACTCCCTGGGATACGTTTCCCTTTGGAATCATCCGAAGATTGGAAATATCTCCTGCAGTATCTTTTCCGGGGTTGTTATTGAGAAAGCTGATAATCGTAACCTCAACCTGAGTCAGGTGGTATTTTTTACGAATCTCTTCCAGAAATGAATCGTATAGCTTAATCATCTGGCGCATGTTCAAGAGTATGTTTGGATGTGAACTCATGAAGATTCCTTCTTTCTGATAACAATTAGTTCTAAAAAGAACTGTTTTATTCAAAACTTATTATAGACTTTAGATTTGGAAAAGTCAATACGAAACTCCGGTTAAAGTTCTGTAAAATATAACTCTTCTATATTAAAAGACAGAAAGATGTGGTATATTTGAACTAACAAAAAATACAAGGAGGACATAGGTATGCCAGCGCTTTATGCACACAATCAGTTTGGAAATAGAGTATTACAGAAAGTGGAATTAGAAAGACGCGTTGCGATTTTAAAATATTTGCGTCAATTTCGTATCGGGCTTCAAGGACCGGATTATCTGTTTTTCTATAAGCCTCTGCACAGAAATCCGATTAGCCAGATTGGATTTCAGATTCATGAAAGACCTGCGAGAGAATTTATGGAACATGCGAAGGAAGTCATCAAGAGATGCGGGACAGATTCACCGGAATACGGATATATTATGGGATTCATCTGTCATTTTACATTGGACAGCGAATGCCATCCGTTTGTGGCGGAGGAAATAGAGAGAACCGGTGTAGGACACATCGAGATTGAGAGCGAGTTTGAGAAGTTTATGATGCGTAAAAACGGAGAAGAACCGCTGTCCTATCCGGTGGGGAAAACATTCCCGACGGATACGGCGACTGCGGAATGCATCGTGAAATTTTACGAAGGAGTGAATGCGAAGGAGGCAAGATATGCTTTGAAGTCCATGAAGAACTACAAATCATTTCTTGTAGCTCCGGGAAAGGTCAAATATACGCTGCTTGATACGGGAATGAAGCTGAGCGGCCACTATGAGGAATTACAGGGACATTTGTTAAAACCAACGGATAATTCGAAGTGTAAGGAGAGCAGTGAAGGATTGTATGAGAGATTTCTGAAGGCGATTCCTTTGGCAGAGGAGTTGATGAAAGCGTTTGACGATTATCTTGACGGGGCAGAGTTAAGCGAAAGGTTTGACCGGAATTTTGAATAACGGCGGGGGATATACGAATGAATGAGAAAAAGCTGACGAAACTAGAAAAATACTGGATACTTTATGATGTGGGGAATTCTGCGTTTGTTCTTTTGGTTGCGACGATTCTTCCGATTTATTTCAATGCGCTTGCGGCAGGAGAAGGATTGTCGGAAGTGCAGTATCTCGCATACTGGGGATATGCGGCGTCGATTTCTACATTAATTGTTGCGGTGATTGGTCCGATTTTTGGAACGATTGCAGACACGAGAGGGTATAAGAAACCGATTTTTATTATGAGCATGATGGTGGGGGTACTTGGATGTGCGGTGCTTTCTGTGCCGACATCGTGGGTGATTTTTCTGGCAGTCTTCGTGATTGCGAAAGTCGGATATTCCTCCAGTTTAATTTTCTGTGATGCGATGCTCTCTGACGTGACAACACCGGAGCGGATGGATATGGTATCGTCTCATGGGTATGCGTGGGGATATATAGGAAGCTGTATACCGTTTATCATCAGTTTGATATTTGTATTGGGAAACGAGGCAATTGGAATCAGTATGGGGACTGCCATGACGATTGCGTTTCTTCTGAATGCAGGATGGTGGCTTCTTGCAACGCTTCCGCTTCTCAAGAATTACGAACAGAAGAACTATATCGAGAGACCGAAGCATGTGTTCCGTTCCAGCTTCGGAAGACTTGCGGGTACATTCAAGGAGATGAAGAAGCACAAGAAGATTTTTATGTTCCTTCTGGCATTTTTCTTCTATATTGATGGTGTCTATACGATTATTGAGATGGCAACGGCGTATGGAAGCGCTTTGGGATTGGACTCGACAGGACTTTTACTTGCGCTTCTTCTGACACAGATTGTAGCCTTCCCGTTCGCGTTAATCTTTGGAAGACTCGCGAAGCAATATGAGACGGGAAAACTAATCAAAGCGTGTATTCTCGCCTATATCTGTATCGCGCTTTTTGCCATTCAGCTGGACAAGCAGTGGGAATTCTGGGCGCTTGCGGTATGTGTAGGAATGTTCCAGGGAGCGGTACAGGCGTTATCGCGTTCCTATTTCGCGAAGATTATTCCGGCTGAGAAATCGGGAGAATTTTTCGGAATTTTCGATATTTGTGGAAAAGGCGCTTCCTTTATGGGAACTGCTCTGATGGGAATGTTCGCCCAGATTACGGGGAGCCCGAATGGGGGAGTTGCCATATTGGCGGTGATGTTTGTGATAGGATTTATATTGTTTGGAAAAGCGGAGAAGATAGAGAGCGGGAAATAAGGAATTGTTACGGAAGATATCAGAAGTTTATCCTGGTATCTTCCGTTTTCTTTTCTATAACTTCATTTCCTGCAATCTCTCCACAATCTCTGTAAATTTCATGCTGTTGGACGCTTTGACAAGAACGGTGTCTCCATGTTTGACAATCTTATCTATCTGCTCCAGAAAATGTTCTTTCGTCTCAAAGTAAAGGACAAGTTGTTCCGGATTGAAGTCCTGGGACTCTTTTCCTTCTCTTGCACCTTCTGCCATGTATTTGGCGAGAGGGCCGATGCAACAGATGATATCCACGCCTTTTTCCGCGGCATACATTCCGGTTTCAAAATGGAGGGAGTTCTCATTTTCACCTAGCTCTTTCATATCTCCGATGACGGCGATGGTGCGTCCGAGAGCATTCTTCAGAACGTCGATGGAAGCACGCATGGATACCGGGTTGGCATTATAGCAGTCATCGATGATGAGAAGGCTGTCTGTCTTTATTAAGTTGTTCCGTCCGGCTACCGGAACGAGGCTTGCGATTCCGGCTTTGATTTCATCTTTCGTAAGACCGAGCGCGCATCCTGCGGCGGCTCCGGCGAGTGCGTTGTATACCATGTGGTTGCCCGGAATATGTATTTCAGCAGTCAATGTTTCTCCCTCCGGAAGATGTAAGTTACAGGTTGTTCCTTTCAATCCGAGGGATTTGATATCGGAAGCATAGAAGTTATTCTGTTCGGACAGTCCGAAGAATACAGGCTTTTGACCTTTGACTTCCTGTACTGTACTTAATTTATCATCGTCTCCGTTCAGAAGAATCACCGGATTTTCATTCATATAATCGAACATTTCTGTTTTTGCCTTTAAGACGCCGTCCCGGTCACCGAGCGCTTCCAAGTGGCAATATCCGATATTTGTAATGATGCAGATGTCCGGACGGGCGATTTTCGCCAGGCAGTGCATCTGTTCGAATCCGTCGATTCCCATTTCAAGAATGGCAACTTCATGTTCTTCCCGGATATTGAAGATAGTAAGAGGAAGTCCTATCTCGTTGTTGAAATTCCCTGCAGTCTTCAGGACATGGTATTTTTGTTCCAGCACAGAAGCGACCATTTCTTTTGTGCTTGTTTTTCCGACGCTTCCCGTAATGCCTACGACTTTGATGTCGAGAGAGCGGCGGTAGTACGCGGCGATATCCTGAAGAGCCTGTACCGTAGAGGAAACAAGGATATACGGATGTTTTGCGTTCGGGAGTTCATGTTCGGAGAGGGTGCATAAGGCTCCCTGCTCCATGACTTGCGGAATGAAGGTATGTCCGTCTACCCGTTCTCCTTTTATCGGAACGAAGAGGAAGTCCGGCTCGATTTTGCGGCTGTCGATGGCAACTCCGCTGATTTCAGAATCCTGTATGGACGTATCGCCATAGTAGGTTCCGCCACAGGCATTGGCGATATTTCTAAGTGATAGATGTTTCATAAGGAAGCCTCCTTCTTATTGTTCTTTTAAGCTCATGCGATTAAGCAGTTTTTGTTTGACGTCGTATAATTTCTGGGAGAGGTCTACATAGACTTTGTGAGGGTAGAAGAGACGTTTCGTCTCATCCCAGAGCGTCTCTTTTTCCTTGGCGCAGTAAGCTGCAATTTCCATGACAGACGGAGACTGATATACACACTCCCCGTTGACAAATACCGGGACAAGGAGCTCGCGCACTTCGTAAGTACCGCCTTCCAGCAATGTTTTCTTCCATGTATCGACCGGGTCAAATAAGAGCAAATCTTCTTCCGGATTGATGACTTCATCAGCAAAACTTATGAGGTCTGCCTTGATTTTTCCGGTCTCTTTTTCATAGATACGGAAGATGGTTTTGTTGCCAGGGTTTGTAATCTTCTCCGTATTTTCCGATAACTTGATTTTCGGGATAAGAGTTCCGTTCTGGTCTGCGATGGCAGCCAGCTTGTAGACGCCTCCGAAGGAAGGGCAGTCCTTGGAAGTAATGAGGTGGGTTCCCACTCCCCAGGCTGTAATCTGTGCGCCCTGCATTTTCAAATCGTGGATTAAATACTCGTCTAAGTCGTTGGAAGCGGAGATGTACGCGTCTTCGAATCCGGCAGCGTCTAACATTTTACGCGCCTTTTTAGAGAGATATGCCAAGTCTCCGCTATCGAGACGGATTCCATAATTTTTCAATTCGATTCCCGAATCCCGCATCTCCTGGAATACGCGGATGGCATTCGGAACACCGGATTTTAACGTGTCGTATGTGTCCACGAGGAGGCAGCAGGATGCCGGATATAATTCTGAATATTTCTTGAATGCGGTGTATTCATCCGGGAAACTCATAATCCAGCTATGCGCGTGGGTTCCGCTGATTGGCACGTCAAATTCGGCTCCTGCAAGTACGTTGGAAGTGGCGGCACATCCGCCAATCATAGCGGCTCTTGCTCCATAGAGACCGGCGTCAGGGCCTTGCGCCCGGCGAAGCCCGAATTCCAGTACGCGGTCGCCTCCGGCGGCGAAGACAACCCGCGCTGTCTTTGTCGCAATAAGAGACTGGTGGTTGATGATATTTAAAATGGCAGTCTCCACAAGCTGCGCTTCCATAATCGGAGCGATGACTTTGATAAGCGGTTCTTTCGGAAAGACAACGGTTCCTTCCGGAATCGCATAGATGCTTCCGCTGAAATGAAAGCCGCTGATGTAGTGAAGAAATTCTTCGCTGAACATACCGAGACCGCGGAGATAATCTACGTCCTCATAAGAAAAATTCAGGTTTTTGATATAGTCAATGACCTGGTCAAGCCCGGCGGCAATGGAATATCCATTGTTACATGGATTGGCCCGGAAAAAGACGTCGAATACGACAAGGTCTTTTTCGTTGTTCTGAAAATAGCCTTGCATCATAGTGAGTTCATAAAAGTCAGTCAATAATGTTAAATTTCTACTGTTCATAGTATCGTCCTCTTTTGGCTGTGCCTAGAGCAGAGCCGCATTCTTTTTGATGGTTTCCTGGATAATATTCTGGCAGTAGGAGCCGAAATGCTTCTGTGTCTCTTTATCCAGTTCTTTGTAGTAAATCGGTGTTCCGTACTCCAGAATTACATGAGTTTTTTTGATTTTTGGGAAATGATTCTCAAAAATTTCCGCGGTATTGTTTAGCGACATTGGGATAACCGCGCATCCTGTTTTGGAAGCGATTTTGAAAGAGCCTTCCTTAAATGGCAGCATGCTGAGTTCTTCCCCTTTATTTCGTGTTCCTTCCGGGAAAATGCAGATGGAAACACCGTTCTTGATATATTCAATCGCTTTTAAAATTGTTTTTAAACCTTCTTTCGGATTCTCGCGGTCTAAGAACAGGCAGTAGAGATTTCGCATCCAGTTATTGAGGAGCGGGAAACGCTCCATTTCTTTCTTGGCAATGTAACCGGTCAGCCTCTTGCAGCGGGAGTAAGTCAGAAGAATATCGAAGAAACTTCTGTGGTTTCCGATGAAAAGAACCGGTTCGTCCGGCACGTTTTCTTCACCGATGACGGTGATTTTCACTCCGGTGAGCCAGAGGATGTAACGAAAGGCTCTTTGTACAATCCGAAGAGAACTGTAGTCTTTCTTCTCTTTATTAAATTTGCCGATTATCCATTCTGCCACAAGAACCGGGCTGAAAAGAATCAAGAATAAAATTACGCTTGAGGCAACGAATATAAAACGTATCATGATTTTCCTCCTAATATCTTCCATATAGATGTGAAATTTCCAGAAGATTTTCTGCCAGTTCTTCTGTAAGCGCGCCTTTTTTGTAACGCCATTCCCAGTTGCCGGAAGCGACGCCCGGTGTGTTCATTCGTCCTTCTTTGCCGATGCCGAGAAGGTCCTGAAGTGGGAAGACGGCATAGGCTGCAATCGTTCCGAGACAGGTGCGGATAAAGTCCATGTGGACAATACCGCCGTCCGTATTCATATAGCGCCGCACTTTATCTCTGGATGCTTCATTGACGGATTCGTACCAACCGCGGGTTGTATCGTTGTCGTGTGTGCCGGTATAGCAGATACAGTTTGTTGTTGTAAACTGGTGTGGAAGGAAGCTGCTCTCTCCTTCGGACTCGAATGCGAATTGCAGTACTTTCATCCCAGGGAAATGAAAACGGTCCCGAAGCTTCTCCACTTCCGGAGTAATCACGCCTAAGTCTTCCGCGATGATTGGAAGGTCGTCTCCCAAAGCTTTCTCGATTGCGAGGAAGAAATTTTCGTTCGGCCCCGGTTTCCACTTGCCGTTGATGGCGGTTTCTTCTCCGTAAGGAACGGACCAGTAAGCTTCGAATCCGCGGAAATGGTCGATTCTCAGATAATCTACCAGGTCTAATTGGTTGCGGATACGGGAAATCCACCAGCGGTATCCGTCTTTTTTATGAGTGTTCCAGTCATAAAGAGGGTTTCCCCATAGTTGTCCCGTCTCGGAGAAATAATCAGGCGGAACGCCTGCGACTGCCGTAGGAAACCCTTTGGAATCCAACTGGAATAAGTGCTGGTTTGCCCACACGTCGGCGCTGTCCATGGAGACGAAGATAGGAATATCTCCGATGATTTTCACCTGTTTTTTGTTGGCGTATTCTTTGAGCTCATACCATTCCTTGAAGAACAGGAACTGGACGAACTGATAATAATGAATGCTGTCTTTTAATTCCGTCTTCAGTTTTGTGAGAAAGGCGGTAGAAGGCGTCCGGTATTCTTTCTCCCAGGAAGTCCATGGGGCGCCGTCGTGGGCGTCCTTACATGCCATGAAAAGCGCGTAATCATCCAGCCAAAATCTGTTGTTTTCATAGAAAGAATCGTATTCCTCCAAGAGCATCTTGTCGGAGGTATGGCGGTAATTTTCATACGCTTTTTTTAGAATGTCCGTTTTCCATGGAATGATACTTCCGTAGTCGACCCGTTCTTCTGTAAATTCCGGGTGGGAAGTCAGGTCCTGACGCTCAAGAAGTCCAAGTTCTAAAAGATGCTCCGGGCTTATGAGGAGAGGCTGGCCGGCGAAGGCGGAGAAACTCTGGTATGGAGAGTCTCCGAATCCGGTAGGAGTAAGTGGCAGAACCTGCCACAGATGCTGTCCGGCTTTCCAAAGAAAGTCTATAAATTCATAGGCTTCTTTTCCTAAATCTCCGATTCCATACGGAGAAGGAAAAGAAGTCGGATGAAGTAAAATACCGGATACGCGCGGTTCCGGTTCGTAAGTATTTTCTGCTGTTTCAAATTTCATAGGTTTCATCCCTTCTTTTTTCCTTATGTAGGAATTCCTACGGGATTATTATACTAGAGTGGACATAAAAACACAAGAAAGATAATAGGATATAGGGAGGATACGGCATGGGGAAAATGCGTGAAAAAAAGGATATTTTATCTGGTATGCGTGTGGGTTCTCCTGACATCTTCTGCCTGTTCTGTCAGGGAGAAAAGCAAAGAGAAGGTACGGGACCTGGAATTCGTCGTTCTGCAGGAGGAAGAGATACCGGAAGAACTGAAAAAACGGATGGATGCAGAGCAGATGAAAGATTATCGAATGACGTATACCGAGCAGGAGAAACTTTATATTGCGAGAGGATATGGGGAACGGGAAACCGACGGATATCGCGTAAGAGTGAAGGAATGTTACGAGACGGAGAATACGATTTGCATTCATACCGAGCTTCTTGGACCGGAAAAGGGAGAGAAGCTTCGGAGGGAAAAAACGAATCCCCATGTAGTGATATCGCTTTCCGCTGTGGAAAAGCCTGTAATTTTTAATTAGAATTGTGGAAAAGATAGGAGAATATGTATGGAATTTCTTACAAAACAGATTCATATCAATGATGTCGGCAAGTCTATCGTGGACCAGTTTTACATTGACGATGACGTGAATGTGCCGGATAGCAAGGATGATATTGGAAGAATCGTGATGGGGAAGGGAACCTTGTCGGTGGAAGAGATACAGAGGATGGAGAATTATGTGCGGGTCAGCGGGAAATTATACTATGGGGTGCTCTATGTGACCGATAGCGGAGACCCGCATCTATCTTCTCTGAACGGAACGTGCTCCTTCGAGGAGATGGTGTATGCAGAAGGGACAGATACGTCTTATGTTGTGAGAAATACCGCGGTGGAGTTCTCGCCGTCGTTGATTCATTCGCGGAAGATGAGCCTGCGTGCGATGGTGGAGATTGAGATTGGGACAGAATGTGTGCAGGACGTAACGTTGCCGATAGATGTGGAGGAAGGGGAAGACTTTTATAAGAAGACGAAGAATCTGCAGCTCTTGCAGTTACATACTGCGAAAAAGGATACGTACCGTATCAAAGAGGAGATAAAGCTTCCGGGAACGAAAGAAAATATCGGAACGCTTTTGTGGAGCGAGGTGGAGAGCCGGAAGCTGGATACGAAGCTCGGAGAAGATGAACTGAACATTTCCGGAGAACTGATGCTCTTCTGCCTGTATGAATCCCCGGAGGGGAAAACGGACTGGATAGAACAGGTTCTTCCTTATAATGGAAGGGTAGCGTGTTCCGGAGCAGACGAGTCCATGTTCCATCATGTTCATACTTCTCTGGAAGATATCCATGTGGAAGTGAAAATGGATGAAGATGGAGAAATGCGTTCCATCGGAGTAGAAGGAACGCTGGAACTTCGGATTGCCATTTATGAGGAAGAAAATGTGGAAGTTCTGGACGATGTGTATTTGATTGAGAAAGAATGCCAGATAGAGCGGGAAGAAATGACATGTGAGGAACTGCTTGTACAGAATCATTTTAAATGCAAGCTGTCAGAACAACTGTCTTTGCCGGAGCTTCGGGAAGATATTCTGCAAATCTGCTGTAACAGCGGAAGGCTTCAGATTGAGAAGATGGAGGCCGCAGAGCATGGAATCCAAATCGAAGGAATCCTTCATCTTAGAATCTTCTATGTGAAAGAAAATGATGAAACTCCATTTGCAGTATGGCAGGGAATGGTTCCGTTTTCTTATCTGTTGGATTGTGAATCGGTAGAAGAAGGGGTGACGTTTGAGATTCAGCATGTATTGGAACAACTCTCGGTTTCTCTTCTCGGAAGCGGAGAAGTAGAGGTGAAAGCAGTGCTTGCATTCCATAGTCTTGTGAAACATCCGGTACGGACAGCGGTCATGACCGGGCTTACCATGGAAGAGATTCCGATGGATGAGAATGCAAGGCAGCCCGGAATCATCGGATATACCGTTCGGGAAGGGGAAGAACTTTGGGACCTGGCAAAGCGGTATCATACGACGATGGAGCGTCTCAGGGAAGTGAACGGACTGGAAAAGGATGTCGTAAAAGAAGGAGAACGGATATTGATTTTTAAAGAAAATATGAGTATACTCTAGGTATCATGTATACAAGATACAAAGGAGCGGACTATGGATAAATTAGAGCTTAAAGCATTGGCAAAGATTAACCTGGGGCTTGATGTACTGGGGAGACGGGAAAACGGATATCACGACGTACGGATGGTGATGCAGACGATTTATCTGTATGACCATGTGACGCTTGAGAAGACGAGAGAACCGGGAATTCATTTGGAGACGAATCTTTCATACCTTCCGGTAGATGAGAATAATATTGCCTATAAGGCGTCAAAGCTATTGATGGAGGAATTTCAGATACAGGAAGGCATGAAGATAAAGCTTCGGAAGTTTATTCCGGTATCCGCAGGTATGGCAGGCGGGAGTACGAACGCGGCAGCGGTACTGTTCGGAATGAACCGGATGTTTGAACTGGGGCTTTCGGAGCAGCAGCTGAAGGACCGGGGTGTGACGCTTGGCGCGGACGTGCCGTATTGCATTATGAGAGGAACTGTACTTGCAGAAGGAATCGGTGAGATTCTGACGCCCCTCTCTCCGATGCCGAAATGCTATGTTCTTATCGCGAAACCGGGTATCAGTGTTTCTACAAAGACGGTCTATGAGAAGTTTGATGCGTTGACGGAAGTCGCACATCCTGATATTGACGGCCTGATTCGTGGATTGGACGAAGGGAATCTCCATAAGGTCGCTTCTTCCATGGGAAATGTGTTGGAAGGGGTGACGATTGGAGAATATCCAGTCATCGAAGAAATCAAACGAACGATGAAACAGGAGGGAGCGCTCAACGCGATGATGAGCGGAAGCGGTCCGACGGTATTCGGTATTTTTGAAGACAGGAAGACGGCGAAGAGAGCTTATGACAAGATGAGGGAGAAGAAACTGGCAAAACAGATTTATCTGACCAATATACATAATACGAGAAGGAGATAAGGAAAAATATGGACGCTAACTTTACGTTAAATATGAATGAATATCTGCCTCTTCGAGACGTGGTATTCCAGACGCTTCGTCAGGCGATTCTGCGCGGCGAACTGAAGCCTGGAGAGCGGCTTATGGAGATTCAGCTTGCCAATAAGCTTGGGGTAAGCCGGACTCCGATTCGGGAAGCAATCCGGAAGCTGGAGCTGGAAGGACTTGTGATTGTCATTCCGAGAAGAGGGGCAGAAGTGGCGGATATCACCGAGAAGAGTCTGAGGGACGTTCTGGAAGTGAGAAAAGCGTTAGAAGAGCTGGCGGTCAATCTCGCCTGCGACAGAATGACGAAGGCACAGATGCATGATTTAAAAGAAGCGGCGAAAGAATTCGAGAAAATATTGAAGATTGATGATGTGACAAAGATTGCGGAGGTGGATGTGAAATTCCACGATGTCATTTTCATGGCGACGGATAATGAAAGACTGATTCAGCTTTTGAATAATTTCAGAGAGCAGATGTACCGTTACCGCGTGGAACATTTGAAGAAAAAGGAAGTACACGCCACATTGATTGCGGAGCATCAGGAGATTATAAGAAATATCGAACAGCGCAATAAAAAAGAGGCGGCGGAAGTCGTATGCCGCCATATCGACAACCAGGTTGCGGCGGTGATAGATTCCATCCGGACGAAACAATAATGATTTTTGGAATAGCCGGAGGATTTCCGGCAATACTCTTTCTAAATCACAGGAACAATAAGAGTTGATGATGAGATAGAAAGAGAGGATGGCATCATGAGAGAGAAACGAATCACGCGCAAGACAACCTGCATGGTAATTGCGATTTTAATCGCAGGAATCACAACCGGGATGGTGACGGAGCGGAGTCTTTGGAAAGTCGAGGCGAAGATGGCGGTGACGCAGCAGAAACTGGCGGAAGAAGTTCTGCGTTTTCATGTGTTGGCAAACAGCGACAGCGAAGAAGACCAGGCGTTGAAGATGAAGGTCAAAGAAGCGGTGATTTCTTATATGAAGGAAGAGCTTCCGGACGCGCAGAGCGTGGAAGAGACAAAAAAATGGACAGGCAGTCATGAGGAAGAATTGGAAGCGGCAGCAAGGAAGGTCATCGAAGAAGAAGGTTATGATTATGATGTGAAGGCGAATCTTACGACGAGTTATTTTCCGGATAAAACGTATGGGGATGTGACATTTCCGTCGGGATACTATGAAGCGTTGCGGATAGAAATCGGGGAGGCGAAAGGTCATAACTGGTGGTGCGTCCTTTATCCCAATCTCTGCTTCATCGATGCGGTTCATGCGGTAGTACCGGAAGAGGGAAAGCAGGAATTGAAGGCGGTGCTGGAAGAAGAGGAGTACGAGATGGTGACCGCCACATCCAAGTTTAAGATAAAGTGGTTTTTTAGAGGAGACAAAAACTAGGAGGAACAGATATGTATGCAATAAGAGAAAGAGTGAGATATAGCGAGGCAGACCATACAGAGCATTTGACATTAACAGGCGTTGTGAATTATTTTCAGGATTGCAGTACATTTCAGTCGGAGGATATTGGACTTGGGATTGATTTTCTGAAATCACATCAACGAGGATGGGTGCTTTCCTCCTGGCAGATTGTGGTGAATCGTTATCCGAAAATCGGGGAAGCAATCGAAGTCGGAACATGGCCAACCTCTTTTCAAGGACTTTACGGAACAAGAAATTTCGTGATGAAAGATGAAGAAGGCGAAATGCTTGCCTATGCCAATTCCGTCTGGGTATTTATGGATGTGAAAAAGGGACGTCCGACGAAGCCGGCAGAGGAGGAGATTCAGGCGTACCGGTTAGAGCCGGAATTGGAGATGGACTATGCGTCCCGAAAGATTACGCTTCCGGAGAATTGGGAAAATCTGCCGGAATTTCCGGTGAGAAAGTGTCAGATAGACACAAATGGCCATGTCAATAACAGTAGATATATCGAGATGGCGATGGAAGTGCTTCCGAGGGAGCAGTATTTAGGGCAGATTCGTGTGGAATATAAGAAATCAGCCGTATACGGAGATATCATTTGTCCGATGATACATAGAGAAGAAGGAAAAACAATCGTGAAACTTTGCGGAAGAGAAGGACAACTTTTCGCAGCAGTAGAATTTACAGGAGAAACAATATGATGAAATTAGGAAAAAAACAGATGTTGATGGTAGTGAAAAAGGTAGATTTCGGGGTGTACCTTGGAAATGAAGAGGAGAGGGTGCTTCTTCCGAAGAAGCAGGTGCCGGAAGGACTGGAAATCGGTGACCCTGTGGAAGTCTTTTTATATAAAGATTCTTCGGACCGTCTCATCGCTACGACAAACGAGCCGAAGGTAACGCTGGGTGAGCTTGCGGTTCTTACCGTAGCGGATACCGGAAAATATGGGGCATTCCTGGACTGGGGACTGGAAAAAGACCTGTTCCTGCCATTTCGCCAGCAGACGGCAAAAGTAGAAAAAGGAGACCAGTGTCTCGTGACGCTTTATATTGATAAGAGCGAAAGACTCTGTGCAACCATGAAAGTTTACGGGATGCTCCGTCAGGATTCCCCATATAAAAAAGATGACAAGGTGAAGGGAATTATTTATGATACAAGTCCGGAATTCGGTGTGTTCGTTGCGGTGGACAACCAGTATTCCGCTTTGATTCCGAAAAAAGAAGCCTATGGAAATCTTCGGGTAGGACAGACGGTTGAAGCGCGCGTAACAGAAGTAAAGGAAGACGGAAAATTGAATTTAAGCGTTCGTAGTAAGATTCCGGAGCAGATGGACAAAGACGCGAAGCTTATCTGGGAAAGACTGCAGAAATATGGTGGAGAGCTTCCGTTTACGGATAAGGCGGCTCCGGAAGTGATTCAGAAAGAATTCGGGCTCAGTAAGAGCGCGTTCAAACGTGCGGTAGGCCGTCTTCTGAAAGAAGGAAAGATTGGGATTACGGAAACGAGCATTGTGGAGAAACAGAGATAGAGGAGCAGTATGAATTTTGCACATTTACATGTCCATACGGAGTACAGTCTCTTAGATGGTTCAAATAAGATAAAAGAATATGTGGCAAGGGTCAAAGAGCTTGGGATGAACAGTGCGGCAATCACAGACCATGGCGTGATGTTTGGAGTGATTGATTTTTATCGGGCGGCAAAAGCAGAAGGAATCAAACCGATTCTCGGCTGTGAAGTCTATGTGGCGCCGGGCTCCAGATTCGAGAAAGAAGCGGGGACCAACGAGGCAAGATACTATCATCTTGTCCTTCTCGCGGAAAATAACCAGGGTTATGCCAATCTTGTGAAGATTGTGTCGAAAGGATTTACAGAAGGATACTATTATAAACCGCGTGTCGATATGGAGCTTTTAGAGCAGTATCATGAAGGCATCATTGCTCTCAGCGCCTGTCTTGCGGGGGAAGTGCAGAGAAATCTCACAAGAAGCATGTATGAAGAGGCAAAGCGGGCGGCACAGCGCTATGAAGAAATCTTCGGGAAAGGAAACTTCTTCCTGGAGCTGCAGGACCATGGGATTCCGGAACAGGGAATGGTGAATCAGCAATTAGTCAGACTTTCCGAGGAGACAGGGATTCCGCTTGTTGCGACGAACGACGTGCACTATACATTTGCGGAAGATGAAAAACCGCACGACATTCTTCTTTGCATTCAGACGGGAAAGAAACTGGACGATGAGAATCGTATGCGTTATGAGGGCGGTCAGTATTATGTGAAATCACCGGAAGAGATGGCGGCCTTATTTCCGTATGCCCTGCAGGCGTTGGAAAATACCCAGAAGATTGCAGACCGTTGTGATGTAGAAATCGAATTCGGTGTGACGAAGCTTCCGAGATACGATGTGCCGGATGGCTACACTTCCTGGGAATATTTGAACAAGCTTTGTTTTGAGGGGCTGGAGCGCAGATATGTTCCGGTGACGGAAGAACTCAAAGGGCGTCTGAACTATGAGTTGGATGTTATTCGAACAATGGGATATGTAGATTACTTCTTAATCGTGTGGGACTTTATCAAGTATGCGAGAGACCATGACATTATGGTTGGTCCGGGGCGAGGAAGCGCGGCGGGAAGCATCGTTTCTTATACCCTTGGAATCACAGATATCGACCCGATTAAATATCAGCTTCTTTTTGAGCGTTTCTTAAATCCTGAACGTGTATCCATGCCCGATATCGATATTGACTTCTGTTTCGAAAGACGTCAAGAAGTCATTGATTATGTGGTGAGAAAATACGGCTCCGACCGGGTTGTGCAGATTGTCACATTCGGTACGATGGCGGCGCGAGGCGTTATCCGGGATGTGGGGCGCGTGATGGACCTTCCGTATGCCTTCGTGGACAGCATTGCGAAGATGATTCCGACGGAACTGAATATGACGCTTACAAAGGCATTGAACATGAATCCGGAATTGAAAAACGTGTATGAAAACGATATGCAGGTCAAAGAGCTGATAGATATGTCGCTTCGTCTGGAAGGGCTTCCAAGACATACATCCATGCATGCGGCGGGCGTTGTTATCAGCCAGAAGTCGGTGGACGAATATGTCCCGCTGTCGCTCGGGGCGGACGGCGCGGTGACGACCCAGTTTACGATGACCACACTGGAAGAACTGGGGCTTCTGAAGATGGATTTTTTGGGACTACGTACCTTAACTGTGATTCAGAATGCGACAAGGCTTGCCGAGAAAAGCACCGGAAAAACCATTGATATGCACAAGATTGATTACAACGATAAAGCGGTGCTGGATTCTATCGGAACAGGAAAGACCGACGGAATCTTCCAGTTGGAAAGCAGCGGAATGAAAAGCTTCATGAAGGAGCTAAAGCCACAGAATCTGGAGGATATCATCGCCGGAATTTCCTTATATCGTCCGGGGCCGATGGATTTTATTCCGCAGTATATCAAAGGAAAAAATGACAAAGATTCCATTACATACGATTGCCCGCAGTTGGAGGCGATTCTGAAGCCGACCTACGGGTGTATCGTGTACCAGGAACAGGTCATGCAGATTGTACGTGACCTTGCCGGTTATACGCTCGGACGAAGCGACCTGGTGCGTCGTGCCATGTCGAAGAAGAAGGGAGACGTGATGCAAAGAGAACGTCAGAACTTCGTCTATGGAAATGAGGAAGAAGGAGTGCCGGGATGTATTGCCAACGGCATTTCCGAGCAGGTAGCGAATAAGATTTATGATGAAATGATAGATTTTGCCAAGTATGCGTTTAACAAATCCCATGCGGCAGCCTACGCGGTGGTGGCGTATCAGACCGCGTATCTGAAATACTACTATCCGGTGGAATTCATGGCTGCGCTCATGACTTCCGTAATTGACAATCCGGGGAAAGTCTCCGAGTATATTTACGCCTGCCGCCAGATGGGGATTCAGATTCTGCCGCCGGATATCAACAAAGGGGAAGGAAACTTCTCGGTAGACGGAGGAAACATTCGTTATGGTCTGACTGCGATTAAGAGTATCGGACGCCCTGTGATTGACGCGATTATCAAGGAGCGCGAAATTGGTGGAGAATTTACAACGCTCAAGAACTTTATCGAGCGTTTAAGCTCAAAAGAAGTCAATAAACGTACGATAGAGAACTTTATCAAATCAGGCGCCTTTGATAGCCTTGCAGGAACGAGAAAGCAGAAGATGATGATTTATATTCAGATTCTGGAGCAGGTGAATCAGGAGAAGAAGTATTCTATGAGCGGACAGATGAGTCTGTTCGACCTTGTGGAGGAAGACCAGAAAAGTGAATTTGATATTCCGCTTCCGGACGTGGGCGAATATGAGAAAGCGAATCTGTTTGCCTTTGAGAAAGAGGTGCTTGGAGTTTATGTAAGCGGACATCCTCTGGAGGAATATGAAGAGCGGTGGAGAAAAAGCATCTCTGCCACGACCCTTGATTTCCAGCCGGATGAGGATACGGGGCGTTCGAAAGTTCGGGATGGCTCAAGGGAAATCGTTGGAGGAATTATCGCTGCCAAGACGATTAAACATACAAAGACAAATAAAGTGATGGCGTTTCTTACATTGGAAGACCTGGTCGGAACGGTGGAGATTGTCATTTTCCCGAAAGACTATGAGAAGAACCGACAGTATCTGGAGGAGGATAAGAAAGTCTTTGTCAAGGGACGGGTTTCGGAAGAAGACGAGAGCGCAAGCAAATTAATCTGCGAATCCATCATTCCGTTTGAAGAGGTGAAGAGGGAGCTGTGGATTCAATATGAAAATAAAGCGGAGTTTTTACAGGAAGAACGGGAACTTTATCAGATGATTGGAGACGCGGAAGGAAGCGATACGGTTGTCATCTATTGTAAAGCGGAGAAGGCAATGAAGCGCCTTCCGGCGAACCGAAATGTGGGAATCAATCCGATTCTGCTCGGCAGATTGACGAACCGTTACGGAGAGAAGCGGGTAAAAGTAGTGGAAAAATCCATTGAAAAACAAGGATAGATGGGGTAAAATAAAACACGATATCGTTGTTTTTTAATCCGATATCGTGTTATCAAACAAAGAAAACTTGATTAGACTCAGGGGATGGAGGAACATAGATGGAAAACCAGATTAAAACAATCGGAGTATTGACAAGCGGTGGAGATGCGCCGGGAATGAACGCGGCGATTCGTGCGGTTGTAAGAACTGCACTGGCAAGAGGACTGAACGTACAGGGAATCCGCAGAGGATATCATGGACTCTTGAGAGAAGAAATCATCAGCATGAACGCGAGAGACGTATCCGATACGATTCAAAGAGGCGGTACGATTCTTCAGACGGCACGCTGCCAGGCGATGCGTACAGAAGAAGGGCAGAGAAAGGCGGCAGGGATTCTGAAGAAATACGGAATCGACGGTCTTGTAGTCATCGGAGGAGACGGTTCATTTGCAGGGGCGCAGAAGCTTTCTAATCTGGGAATCAACACCATCGGAATTCCGGGAACAATCGACCTTGATATCGATTGTACAGAATACACGATTGGATTCGATACTGCGGTCAATACTGCGATGGAAGCGATTGATAAAGTGCGTGATACATCCACATCTCACGAGAGATGCAGTATCATCGAGGTTATGGGTAGAGATGCAGGCTACCTTGCGCTGTGGTGCGGAATCGCCAACGGTGCAGAGCAGATTCTTCTTCCGGAAGAACATGACTATAATGAAGAGCAGATTATTGCAAATATTATGGAGAACAGAAAGCGCGGTAAGAAGCATTACATTATTATCAACGCGGAAGGTATCGGCGACTCGATGAATATGGCAAAGAGAATCGAGGAAGCGACGGGAATGGAGACACGCGCAACAATCCTCGGACACATGCAGCGCGGAGGAAGCCCGACATGTAAAGACAGAGTGTATGCGTCCATCATGGGTGCGAAAGCGGTAGAACTTCTCTGCGAAGGGAAGACGAATCGTGTCGTAGGATATAAACATGGAGAATATTTAGATTTTGATATTGACGAAGCGCTGAAGATGAAGAAAGTGATTCCGGAATATCAGTATAAAATCGCAAAAGATTTATCCATTTAATCATAAAGGAGACAGGGAACTTGTGTAAGAAACAGAATGCACCGATAGGGGTGTTCGATTCAGGCGTAGGAGGACTGACCGTTGTCAGGGAAATCATGCGCCATCTTCCAAATGAAAATTTAGTATACTTCGGAGATACGGCAAGAGTACCATATGGAAGTAAGTCCAAGGACACGATAATCCGCTTTTCCAGACAGATTATCCGCTTCCTGAAGACAAAGGATGTGAAGGCGATTGTAATCGCATGTAATACGGCAAGTGCCCTCGCTCTTGAGATTGTAAGACAGGAAATAGACATCCCGATTATCGGAGTGGTCGTTCCGGGAGCTAGAGCGGCTGTACGGGAGACAAGGAATAAAAGGATTGGGGTACTGGGGACAGAAGCGACGATTAAAAGTGAGATGTACACCAGATTGATGCAGCAAGAAGACGCGGACGTCTCTGTGGTAGGAAAAGCCTGTCCGCTGTTTGTTCCGCTGATTGAAGAGGGATTTGCGAAGCATCACATTACGAGAGAAGTGATTGACATTTATCTGCAGGATGTGAAAGAATCGGGAATCGATACGTTGATTCTAGGATGTACACATTACCCGCTTCTTCGCGACAGTATTGCAGAATATATGGGAGAGGACATTCATATTGTGAATCCGGCATATGAGACCGCGATTGATTTGCAAAGGATTTTACAGTCGAATGCACTGGATAATCGAGGGGATGGGGACGTTCACTATGAATTTTACTCCAGCGACGCGCCGGTGAAATTCAAGAATTTTGCCAATGCGATTCTCCCTTGTAATATCAACTGGATTGAACACATTAATATAGAAGAATATTAGGAGAGAAAATGACAAAAGAGGTATTGATTACGATTGCAGGAATGCATACGGACGCCATTGATAAAGGAGATTTAACAGATGGGCCAATTGAAGTCATTACTCCTGCTAACTATTTCTGCAAAAATGGGAAACATTACATCTTATATGATGAAGTTGCAGAGGGTATACCGGGAGTTACAAAGAATAAAATAAAAATTACCGGAGATAATCTCATCGAAATCATGAAGAGCGGGCTTACGAATACGCACATGATATTCGAGAAGGACAAGCATCACCTGACCAATTATAAGACGCCGTACGGACAGCTTATGATGGGAATTCATACGAAATATATGGAGGTGCAGGAAGAAGAGGACCGGATTTTTGTGGAGATTCATTATAATCTGGACGTCAATGAAGAGGCGCTTGCGGAATGTGAGATAAAGATTCATGTGCAGCCGAAGAGCGCGGGAATCGAAGTATAGCGGAAAGATACAACAGCATTACGGTAAGATAAAACGGCATCGGGATTCCGATGCCGCTTGTATTAATCTTCTTTTTCTTTTTTAAATCTTGCGAAAAATCCTTTTTTCTTCTTAGGAGTTTCGAGTCCTCCTCTTAATCCCTTCACGCTTGTGATATAGATACCGCTTACAACAGCTTTTACTTCTTTCTTAACCGGAATCAATGGGAAGATAGATTCTTCACACATAAGAGTCATAATCTTCGGTCCCACTTTCGCCTTTACAACAGGGACTTTAGAACGACGGAGATACTTCGGTGTATTCTCCACAACTACTGCCGGGAAGCCGGCTTCTTTGAGTTTCATTCTCTTCTTGTCGATAATAAGCATGGTTACATTCTGTGCAACTGCATCCAGCTTTTCCTGCTGCTCTGCCTGTTTTTTTTCCGCTTTCTTGCCAAAGAAATATAATGCGACTAAAGCGATTACTACAATAGCGGTAATCACAAGGAGTACGATTGTCCATGTTGGCATGATAAAATCCTCCTGAAAATATACTATGTATGATATTTACACTTGTAATATTGTATCATTCTTTTTCCTTAAGTGCAAGTCCTTTCCTTTTCCTCCGGGATATGATATAGTAGGCAAAGAAAACAATATAGAAGAGGTAAAATCATGAAAAGAAAAAGCGTTATTGCATTGATGTTAGCAGGCTGTCTGTTATTTACAGCCGGATGTGGAGGAGATAAGAAGAGTGAGAAAGGTCTTTCCAACGAATATGTAAAGATTTCACAGTATAAAGGAGTGGAAGTGGAGAAGGCGGAAGTGCCGGAAGTGACAGATGAGGATGTTGAGAATTCTATCCAGGCTGTGTTAAGCGAGCAGACAAAGCCGGTGACAGACCGCCCGTTAAAAGAGGGTGACATCGCACAGTTTGACTATACAGGAAAGTTAAAATCAACAGGGGAAGTGTTTGATGAGGGAACATTAAGTCTTGGAAACGGAGAGACTTATGTGGAAGGATTCGAAGAGGGAATCTACGGTCATAATCTGAATGAAACATTCGACATTGACGTGACATTCCCGGAAGGATATGGCGGTACAGAGAAACCGGAATTATCCAATGCGGAAGTCGTGTTTACGGTTACGATTAAGTCGATCGAGGAGAGAGTGGCAACAGAGCTGACAGATGAAGTTGTGAAGACCATCTCAAAAGAATCCAAGACAGTCAAAGAATATCGGGAAGAAGTTCGGAAGAACCTGGAGAAAAGCAACAAGCAGTCTGCGGAGTCTACGATGATGAACGATGCGTGGACGGAGATTATGGGGAATGCGGAAGTTGTGAAATATCCGGAAGACGAGCTGAAAAAAGCGGAAGAACAGATGGACAAGCAGATGAAAACGATTATGGAACAAACTTATGGCATTTCCTTTGAAGACTATCTGGAGCAGACAGGAACAAAAGAAGCAGATTACAAGAAGCAGATTACAGAGATGGCAAAAGAATATGTAAAACAGATGCTTGTCGTAGATGCTATTGCAGAGGAAGAAAATCTGGAGCTTTCCGATAAGGAGTACGATAAAGAGATTGAGAAGTTTTCAAAAGAAAACGGATATACAAGCTCAGAGGAACTCTTACAGTCATGGGGAGAAGAGCAGGTCAAAGACTCGATTCTCCAGAATGAAGTGTTAGAGTGGGCAGTAGATAATTGTAAACTTGTGGAAGAGAAACAGGCAGACACTTCCAAGACAGACGAAGAAAAATAAAAGTTCTATCAGAAGCCTGCAAAACGACATGTTTTCCTTCCATTGTGATAAGGAGGTATGCGTCATATGATGTTGGAACAAAAAACAACGGAATTTCTGGAAACATTATCTTCCTCTGCACCGGTTCCCGGTGGCGGAGGCGCTTCTGCGACAGTCGGAGCCTTTGCGGCGGCCCTTGGTATGATGGTGGCGAATCTGACGGTTGGAAAGAAAAAATACGCGGAAGTAGAGGAAGAAGTCATCGGCATTCGTGGAAAGCTGGAGGAGTTCAGAGACAGGCTGGTAACATTGGTGGACCAGGATGCGGAAAGTTTTGCGCCTCTTGCGAAAGCTTATGGGCTTCCGAAAGAGACGGAGGAGCAAAAGTCGGAAAAAGAACGTGTGATGGAGACGGCGCTCTATGATGCGAGTATTGTGCCGCTTCAGATTATGGAGATGGTATTCGAGGCGATGAAATGTTTGAAGATTCTGGGAGAAAAAGGAAGCCGTCTGGCAGTCAGCGACGTCGGAGTTGGAATTTTATTCGCAGAGGCGGCGCTGGAAGGCGCATCTCTTAACGTATTTATCAATACGAATATGATGAAAAATAACGAGCAGGCAGAAGAACTGAACGGTATGGCAGACCGATTGATTTCGGAGGGGCGGAAACTCAAAGAAGACGTATATCGGAATGTCATGGGACAGATTCGTTAAAAAACGTTAGTCAAGGATAGAAGGAAACGAAAAAGACAGGAGGAAAGACATGAGCGTACAGATGAAGGGAATGGATGTGGCAAACGCCATGAAAGAATCATTGATTGCAAGAGTAGAGAAATTGAAAGAGCAAGGAGTCGCGCCATGTCTTGCCATGGTTCGGGTTGGAAATCGTCCGGATGATATGTCTTATGAACGAGGTGCGAAAAAGAGGCTGGAATCTGTAGGAGTTTCCTATCGGGTGGTAGAGTTACCGGATGATATTTCCCAGGAAACATTTGAGGCAGAATTTCGAAAAGTAAACGAGAATCCGGAGGTTCATGGAATTTTGCTGTTCCGTCCGCTTCCGGAACAGCTTAACGAAGAGCCAATCAAGAGGATTCTGAACCCGAAGAAAGATATGGATGGTATGACTTCGGAAAATATCGCGAAGATATTTGCGGGTGATGAAAGCGGATATGCACCTTGTACTGCGGAAGCAGTTATGGAGATGCTGGACTACTATCAGATTGACCTGACAGGAAAGAAAGCAATTGTGGTTGGACGGAGTATGGTAGTCGGAAGACCGCTTGCCATGATGTTCCTGAAAAAGAATGCGACAGTCACCATGTGTCATACAAAAACAGTAGAACTTGCAAAGACATGCCGGGAAGCAGAAGTGCTTGTGGCGGCGGTTGGAAAAGCAAGAATGATTACGGCGGATATGGTGAAAGAAGGCGCTGTCGTAGTGGATGTTGGAATCAATGTGGATGAGCAGGGAAATCTGTGTGGTGATGTGGACTTTGAACAGGCAGAATCACGAACGTCCTATATCAGTCCGGTTCCGAAAGGCGTCGGCAGTATTACGACATCGGTGCTGGCAAAACATGTCATACGTGCAGCAGAAAAAACGATAGAATGTTAAGAAGAAAATTCCCTTGTATTTTATGTGAGAACAGGAAATGCAGGGGAATTTTTGCTAAGAATAAAAAGCACAGAAGAAGGTGGCAAAATGTTAAAAATACTACTGTTTGCGATATATCTCGCATTGATTCTCATGGTGATTTTCATAGAACGGAAACGCCCGACAGAAGCGCTTCTGTGGGTAGTGATTATGATGTTTCTTCCGTATTTTGGAACCATTCTCTATCTCATTTTCGGAAGTACCGTAGCGATAAAACTAACAGCGCTCATCCGGACCAATAAATTGAAAAAGCAGCCGGGGTATCAAAAGTTACTGCCTGTATTTACGGTGGATGAAAGTATCTTGTCGGATGAAGACAGACAGGTGGTTCGCTTTAATAAAGTTTACAATGCCAGTGAAATTACGTGTTATGAGAAGGCGAAGTTTTTCATCAATGGAGAGACGCATTACCGCCAGTTGTTTCATGATATTGAGCATGCAAAAACATGTATTTTTATCGAGTTTTATACGATTCATCACGATATGATTGGAGAGCAGCTTGTGGATGCGCTTGCACAAAAAGCAAAAGATGGAGTGGAAGTCTGGGTAATGTGTGATTTTATCGCCAATCTTGGAACTCCGAAAAAGATGTTTCAGCCTCTGGTAGAAGCGGGAGGGAAAGTGGTTCGTGTGAAACCATATTTTACTCATTATCGAAGCCATAGAAAAATCGTTGCGATTGACCATAGGATTTCTTATATTGGCGGTATGAATATCGGAAAACAATATGCCAATATGGATGAGGTGAAAAATCCATGGCGCGACACGCAGATTCGTCTGGAAGGCGCATGCACTTCTATCCTGGAACAATATTTTCTGACAGACTGGCTTTGTTCGATTCCTCATAGAGACTGGAAATACACGATTCACTATATGCAGAATATCTCTTTCCCATCTCAAAAAATGACACATGCATGCTGTCAGTTCATCGTGGGTGGGGTAGACACCGATAAAGAAGCGGTCAAAATGTGCTATCTCAGCATGATTCGAAGCGCAAAAGAAAGAATCCGGATTCAGTCCCCATACTTTATACCGGATGCCTCCATTCTGGATGCCCTCAAGACGGCAGCGGCTTCCGGCGTGCAGATTGAGCTTATGATTCCGGGAATCAAGGCGAGTTTCTTTCTGGACCCGGTCACAAACTATTACAGTGCACAGCTTTTGGAGTATGGAACAAAAGTTTATAAATATCATGGATATATTCATGCGAAGACGATGATTATCGACCAGGAACTTTGCTGTGTTGGCTCTGTCAATATGGATATGAGAAGCCTGATGGTAGATGACGAGGTATGCGGCGTGTTCTATGAGAATGAGCTTGTGAAAACGTACAATGAAATCTATAATCGGGATATTGAAGCATGTACTCCTTATACGTGGGAAGACTTTCAGAAACGAGGAAGAAAAGAAAAACTGCTGGAAAGCGTGTTCTTGCCGTTTGCGCCGTTGATGTAGGGGGGATGTGTATGAATTCCTATGAAAAAATATATGAAGTAATTAAGCAGATACCAGAAGGAAAGGTAGCATCTTATGGTTAGATTGCAGAGCTGGCCGGAAATCGCAGATGGGTGAGAGTAGTAGGCTATGCCCTTTATGCTATCTCTCTTGGAAGCGACATTCCATGGCACTAGGGAATGACAAAAGGCAGAAGAGTATGACTTTGACCAAGAACATATAGGAAGGAGCTAGAAGTGTATGGGAATTTGGAAAAATGTGACCGATACTTTTTCGGAAGAAAGAAGACATTATTCAAATACATATTTAGAAATATGTGAGGTTTATGATGAAGCTGTTGAAGTGAGTGTATTTTCAGCAGTTAATAATCCGTATGAAATTTATGTTTCCTATGGAATCATGTATGGAATTATTTATTGCAGTCAGGAAGAGGCTTATGAAAAGTTTGAGGAAATTAAGAGTGTTCTTGAAAATGACTATGAAGAAAATAAAGAACCGTCAAATGAATTTATAAATGCATTCATAGAAACATACGGGGGGTGTTTGCCGAATGATGTATTATTTGATGTATCATCATTATTTGAATTGTTTTAGCATAGCTTTACTCCCCAAACATGGATATTAGAGTGCCATTTAAAATGATTGAAGGAGAGCATATCGAAGAGCGCGCGGTGGAGATTGCGAATTATATTATCGAGAATCAGGAGACAGTGTGGCATACGGCGAAACAGTTCGGAGTTAGCGAGAGTACTATGAATATAGACGTAACAAAGTAGGTGGGAGTGTGAAAGCTGTGTATGTAGTGTGGTAAAATAGGAAAATTTGTTGGAAAAGACTGGTGATGGCCAGTCCTTTTCTTTTGGGCGATTTTATTGTGTTATGGATAGAAATCGGTTAAAATAGAACAAAGAAAGCAGGTAAAAAAATCATGACTAAAACTTTTTTGTGGATAGAAGACCAAAAAGGAAAAGCAAGCTATACATTTTGGGAAAATTTTATGAAACAACTTTCTCCGAATATAATCGTTGAAAGTAAAAAGAATAATAGCGAGTTAGTAAAAGCAGTAAAGTCATTACAAGATGAAGAAAATAAATATATAATTGTTTTTGATAATTCTTTCGATAATCTACAGGTTGTAAAACTGTATTGAATGTATTATATTTTCCTGACAAGGTGTTTTGCTTAAAAGAATGTGGAAATAATGCTTTGGAAATATTATATGGTTTTGATAAGGGGAATGTATATAGCGAATATGCAATGAGTCCTTTTGATATGGAACGAGTGAAGGTTCAGATTGGAGAATGTAAAGTGATTGAGGATTATGAAGAATTAAAGGAGTGGTGGGAAAATGAAGAGTAGACCGGTTGTAATGAAACATTTTTCAACAGTGCACACCTCGTTCGTGGTAGATTTTACATTCACTAATAATATCACAATTTTAATGGGAGATTCAGGAACAGGAAAGACAGCAACATTTTCGTCTATCAGAGAATGTATGGCGATTAATCCTCAAATTTTGTGTTTGGATAATTATGACTACCAGAAAGATATAAAAGAAATAATCAGACAGACAGAGGAAAAACTTGTTGTCATTGATAATGCGGATATTTTATTAGATGACGATACAAGGAAGTATATTTCGTTAGATGATAAGAATCAGTATTTGATTATCGGAAGAAATCCGAAGAATTTGTTTGCAACGAAAGAAAATTTGTTTGAATTAGTAAGTGAAAAAGTCGGAGAGCAGACGGTGTTTATGATAGAACCATATTTATAGAAAAGAAAGTATCTGAGAGAGTGACATACGAGGTGTTATGAAAGATAAATGGATTTTCGAAAAAAGAATTGAATAAGGAGTATATTGAACTTCTGAGTGCCGAAAGAAATGCATAAGATAAATTTTGGACATTGGAGAAATGAATCCTTCAAGATAAGAAGGATTGTGGTGTGCAGTGTGAAACGAGTTGGGTGAATTAATTTTATAATATGTTATCGTTGTTAAACAAAGGGGCAATTACATTAGAAGATTTAAGTGATTTTAGCGATGACCTTAAGGAGATGATAGCTCACTTTTATAAGCAGAAGTAATTTACAAGAAATTCTTGTTGCCTCACTTATATGAAGGTGGTGTATTGAGAAAGGAGCAAATATGGAGTTAGACAATAAACTTCACATCATAGATTCCACAGAATTAGCTAGAATGGAAGAAAAGATAAGTAAGAAAAAAGCGATTGAATTATTTGAAAATGGATATTTGGATAAGTATGAAGCAGGAACATTTCAGATGCTTGCAGCTATTCATAAATACCTATTTGACGAGATATATGAGTTTGCAGGAGAAATACGAACTGTAAATATTGTAAAAGGGAATTTCAGATTTGCGCCGGTGATGTACTTACATGCGGCTATTGAAAATGTTGAGAAGATGCCGCAATCAACATTTGAAGAAATTATTGAAAAATACGTAGAGATGAATATTGTGCATCCATTCAGGGAAGGCAATGGAAGAAGCATGAGAATATGGCTTGATTTGATTTTGAAAAAAGAGTTGAATATGGTCATCGATTGGAGGGCAGTTGATAAAGACGATTATTTACTCGCAATGGAACGAAGTCCAATTAAAGATATTGAAATAAAATATGTTTTAAAACAGGCTCTGACAGATAAGGTTGGAGATAGAGAAGTATATATGAAAGGAATAGACCATAGCTACTATTACGAGGGATATATTCTATATAAAGCAGAGGAATTATAAACATAGAAGACATACATTCAGCATACTCCTTTATGTCTCTGCATAGATTGTATAAACAAATTATGCAGGGGTTTTTATGAAAGATTATATCGAAGAGCGCGCGGTGGAGATTGCGAATTATATTATTGAGAATCAGGCGACGGTGCGGCAGACGGCGAAGCAGTTCGGAGTTAGCAAGAGTACGATACATATAGATGTAACAAAAGAGGTGTTTTTGTGAAGGTTGTTTATGAGGTGAGGTAAGAGTGTTTAGTGGGGTTAAGACTTTTATATGTAACAACACGTGTTCAAAAGGTAAGATTTAAGCGAAAAAAACCTCGTGACCATGAGAAAAATAAAAGCAAAAAGTATTCTGTGATAAAGTATAAAGGATTAGAAGAGAAAATGTCTCTTCTAGTCTTTTTTAGTGAGAAAGTAGTTGGTGTGTTTGCTTTTGAAGCTATAAGAAGTATAGTAAAATTTGCACCGGATGGAACAGGATACCGTACTAAGATTATATTTGCTAAAGAGAAACTAGTGATAGATAGAATGTCGGATATTCGGCTACGATTTTTTAATAGAGATTGAGAAAGTTTTTCTGATAAAGTGTAATAATATGCGGTTGTATGCTTGGTAGAAAAATCCGTAGGAATTAAAATTTTTTGTTTTATGGAAAGATTATAATTATGATATACTGAAAGAAAACGATAAATTAGAATTGAACAAAATCGCTGCGCGATGGCCTGCCAAGGCTGTGGTATAGCGATTTTCTTTTTCCTATAACAAAACAGTGGAAAGCAAGTCCTAAAAGTAGTATTGTTAAGTCACCACAACGAAACAATCAAACAGGATCGACCTTCCCACTGCCTATGAAAAGAATACCACCCTTCC
>OFMK01000558.1_pt1 | contig 38042 bp, 30 predicted proteins | sample 1541781 | NCBI WGS metagenome assembly OFMK01 (sample SAMN04209250, study PRJEB22552) | human gut metagenome | biome: gut; material: feces | host: Homo sapiens | place: USA: Oklahoma
AGATTATGATGAGTATTTTTGCAGGTATATTGTCGATATCTTGTATGACGTTGCCGATAGAGGGGAAAACACGTTGTTCTTCAGAGGTAAGCAGAGCGGCAGATGATTTTTATGATGGTTATCAATATGATGAAACAACAGGCTGTTATTATGAGCTTTTACCTTATGAAGATGCATATGTAAAAGTTTTCTTACCTAAAAATACAGAAGCATTTATGATACCTGCAAAAATTGCCGGCTATCCTGTAAAAGAGGTGGCGATAAAAAGTTATGCCTATGGTCTCACTGATAAATATGCAGAAGCATATAATAAGTTAAAACAAATCAATGTAGCGAAAGATAACGCTTATTTTTCTAGTCAGAATGGGGTACTTTATGATAAAGAAGGAACGACCTTACGATACTATCCGGCAGGAAAACCGGAAACTAGCTTTATAGTACCAGCAAAAGTAAAAGATATAGCGAATTTTGCTTTTATTTCTAATCGTTATTTACAGACGTTGGATACCAATGGTTTGACTTCTATTGGTTTTGGAGCCTTTTATGATTCTAATATTCAAAAATTAAAAATCAATAAGACATTAAAAGATATTGCTTTTGGCGTAGCAATTGCTAATATGCCACCTACATTTGGCAAATGTAAACAGCTAAAAGCGTTTGAAGTTGATGCGGGAAATCAAAACTTTTCAACAATAGATGGCGTGCTTTTCAATAAAGACTGTTCAAAACTCATATATTATCCGAATGCGAAAGGACAATTTTATACTGTTCCTAATAATACGAAAACAATTTCTCAATATGCATTTTGGCTAAGCGGATATGATAGTGGTGAGATGAAACAACTTACTATCGGGAAACATGTGACAAATTTCGTTGATGATGTCAGATCAACAACTTTTAATGGATGTGGGAAAGCGTCTATAAGGTGCTATAAAGATTCTTATGCATATACTATATGTCTACAAAAAGGAATGAATGTTATAACGATACCAGAAAAGATAGCACTGAATTGTGTTTCAAAAACATTAGAGAAAAACGCAACCTATAGTTTCAAACTGACGACTTTCCCTAGCGATGCATCTAGATCTGTTACGTGGAGAACAGGTAACAGTAAAGTAGCTAACATTGATAAGAATGGTAAAGTAACTGCTGTAAATGCAGGGAATACTTATATATATGCAAAAACACCGGAAGGGTTGGAAGCAAAGGCAAAGGTTACGGTTATTCTTCCATCCATAACAAAAACAAACATTACAGTAAGCAATAGTGCCTATACGGGGTCACAAATCAAACCATCCATCACTATAAAAGATGGCACAAAAACTTTAAAAAATGGAACAGATTATACAGTATCTTATGGAAAGAATACCGCTTTAGGTAAAGGAACGGTAAAAATCAGTGGAAAAGGGAATTATATCGGTTCGATTACGAAGACATTTACAATTAGTAAACGAAGTGTCACTACATTAAGCTATGGTGGTCTTTCCGCAAGAACCTATACGGGAAAGGCTATCAAACCATCCATTAGCGTGAAGTATGGAAAAACGACCTTAAAGAATGGACGCGATTATACAGTTTCTTATGGAAAGAATATTTCTCCCGGCAAAGGAACGGTAAAGATCAGTGGAAAAGGGAATTATACCGGTTCGATTACGAAGACATTTACAATTAGTAAACGAAGTGTTACCACATTAAGCTATAGCAGTCTATCTACAAGAACCTATACAGGAAAGGCTATCAAACCATCCATAACGGTGAAATATGGAAAAACAACTTTAAAAAACGGACGTGATTACACACTGTCTTATGGAAAAAATGTAGCAACCGGAAAAGGCACAGTAAAAATCACCGGAAAAGGCAACTATAGTGGAACAATCACTAAGAGCTTTAAGATCGTACCTAAAAAACCAAGTGTGAGTATCAAGGCAGGGAAAGGAAGCTTAAAGGTAACAGCCAAAGCCACAGGAGCAAGCGGGTATCAAATAGCCTATGCCACAAGTGCTAAAGGAAAATTGAAGTATGTGACAAGTGGTACGAGTAAAACCTTAAAACTATCAAGAAATAAGACGTATTATGTAAAAGTAAGAGCTTATAAAACAATGGATGGTAAAAAGTATTATGGCTCTTACAGTACGATGAAACCTTGCAAGACTAAGTAAGCTTAAAAACCATCTTATGGAAAGAAAAAGAAGTGTTTCTATCGCGAATATTGTGCGTAAGAAACACTTTTCTTTACCTGTACCACCTTCCTCCAACCATATGCTTTTTCCTCTGTAATCATCAGGTATCCATGAAATATTACCTCTTTGATACGATGGTAAGAAATGTATATTCCCCTTAGAAATGGTAAAAAAACTCTAGTTTCTACTTGCTATATGTTGTATAATGTGGTAGATTGTGCAAATAGTGCTTATAGGAAGCAATGAAAAAAGGAGTATTGTATATGTTTAAAAGCGTACAGTATGTAGTAAAAGAAAACTTCTCTAACTTATATCGTATATTCTGCATCGCAAAGTATGAATTACTTGCGGATATGCGTGACTCTAAGTTTGGATTATTTTGGAATTTTGCATCACCGGCAATTCAGGTGCTTACATATTTCCTGATTTTTGGTTTGGCATGGTCAAGAAAACCTATCAAACATGATGGTATTGAAATTAATTATCTGCCTTGGTTGGTCGTTGGGTATGCGGCATGGTGGTTTATTCAGCCATGTATTCAGAATGGTTGTAATGCCATTTTCTCCAAAACCAGCGTTATCACCAAAATGAAATTCCCTGTCAGTGTCTTACCGGCAACGATTTGTGCGAAGGAATTCTTTAATCACCTTTGTATGATGCTGATTGCGATCGTGATGTTATTTATGTGCGGATTCTTCCCGAATGTATATTGGTTAGGATTGATTTATTTCACGATCTGTTCCTTTATATTCGTTGAATCTGTCACCTTGATCTTATCCGTCTTAACGATGTTGTGGAGAGATGTCAGAAAACTGGTAACTTCGCTAATGCGAATGCTGATGTATTTTTCACCCGTTATTTGGGAATGTCATTTTGCGGCAAGTGTTCCATTTCATAATATCCTAAACATTATTATGAAATTAAATCCGGTGTATTATATCGTAAATGGCTACCGTGATTGTATTTTCTATAATAGATGGATATTTGCTCACCCGGCACAGACGATTTATTTCTGGGGAGTAACGATTGTCTTATTTGTAATTGGCTGTATGCTGATGTATAAGTTTAAACGTAAGTTCATTGACTTAATTTAGGCAGGTGATAAGAATGGCAAAAAATACATATGAAACAAACCCTTATGCGGTTGAATTACATCATATTTCTAAAATTTATAAATTAAAGAAAAAAGACGGACAAAAGTCAAATGATAATGAAAGCTTTTATGCGTTAAGAGATATTAGTATCAAAGTTGAAAAAGGCGATGTTGTTGGCGTGTTAGGAACCAATGGTTCCGGTAAATCAACGTTATCCGTTATTTTAGCCGGTATATCCGATATTGATGGCGGGGAAATGAATGTTAGCGGAGAACAAGCCTTAATTTCCATCAATACTGGGCTGAATCAACAATTGACCGGCTTAGAAAATATCAACGTTAAGGGTGCTTTGATGGGCCTTTCTAAAAAACGTATTCAGGAAATTACAGAGGACGTTATTGAATTCGCAGAATTAGGCGATTTCTTATATCAGCCGGTAAAAAAATATTCCAGTGGTATGAAATCAAGACTTGGTTTTTCAATATCTCTGGCATTGGATCCGGATATCTTTATTGTCGATGAAGCCTTATCCGTAGGAGATAAAGGATTCGCCCAGAAATGTATGAATCGTATGAAAAAACTGCGTGATGAACAAGGAAAGACAATTTTCTTTATCTCACATGCATTGCCACAGGTACGAGAATTCTGTAAGACGGGCATGTGGATTGAAGGTGGAAAACTTATTGAATTTGGTGAAATTAATGAAGTATGTGACCACTATTCAGAGTATGTAGATAAATTGAATGCAATGAGTGATAAAGAAAAGAAGAAAATGTTAAATGAAAAATTTGAACAGCGAATCATTCATAACTATAAAGAGGGATTCTTATCTAAATTATTCACGAAAAAATAAAGCAACAACATCGTTGTTGCTTTTGCTCTATAGTTGAAAGGGTTAGAACATGCGATGAAAGGAGTTTTTTATGGATAAAGCAGTTGAAAATACAACGACGAGATTAGTGTGGCTAGACCAATTAAAAGCTATTTCCATGTATTTCGTCGTTTTAGGTCATTCACTGTTAAAGTTTAAAGAAGGAAAAGTATTTCGTTTTATTTATTCCTTCCATATGCCATTATTTTTCATGATATCCGGCTTAACATTTCGTCCTGATAAATATACGACTATCATGGATTGTGTGAAAGATAAAATCATAAAACTAGCTCATCCCTACATCATGTTAAATATATTATCCTTGCCTTTTTGGTACATCAACATGAAAACCCATATGATCCAACCGGATTCTTTGATAGAAGTTTTATTCGGTGTCTTTTATTCCAATAGCGCCGTTGTCAGAGCTCCATCCAATGCGACATGGTTTTTAATGACCTTATTATTTGCTGAGGTTATTTATTATATGATACATTATTATTTAAAAGATGATAAATCGGTCTTCTTAATGTCGTGTATCTTGGGTGTCATCGGTGTTATGGCACCGTTGGGAAAAGAGTTTTTGGATGCTCCATTCCATTTTGATGTATCTTTAGTTGCGCAATTTTATTATGGTTGTGGCTATCTGATAAGAAAGTATTTTACGAATTTCATGAATGCCTTTAAGGAGCATTATCGCTTTAAAATCTTTCTGTTGTTCTGTGTGGGAACCTTTTCGGCATTTATCAATAAGCAAGTAGATATGAGCAATGAGCTGTATCGCAATATCACCTATATGTTGATTAGTTCTTTCTCATTATCCTTCATTCTCATCTTTCTTGCGAAAAAGTTTAATTTCCACTCGAAGCTATTATCCTATATCGGACAGAATACCATTATCATATTAGCTTTGCACATCCCTATGTTACGTATTCTCCAAGCGGCTTTCCCGATTTTTTTAACAAGTCAGTTTTATGCCGTGTTAGCATCCATCATCATATACTTCATCATGGTGATATTTATATGGTTTATTAATCGTTATTTATATTTTATAGTAAAAATGCCCAAAAGGTTCCAAAACATAATTCATCGATTTTAAGAACGGAGTGAAAAGATGCAGGCAATTATTAAGCTAGGTACCGCAGCCTTAAATGTTTTATATTTTTTCATAAAACTTTTACCGGTAAAAAATAAAGTTGTCATGATATCCCGACAATCAAATACACCATCCATAGATTTCATCTTGTTGAAAAAAGCTCTTCAACAACAAGATGCATCCGTCGATGTCGTGTTTTTATGTCACACCTTGGATGGCGGATTAAAATCATCGTATAAAGATAAAATCAAATATGCCTTTCATATGTTGAAGCAGATGAAAGAGATTGCCAGCAGTAAAGTGATCGTCTTAGATACCTATTGTATCGTCATCTCTCTTTTAAAACATAGACGTTCTTTAAAAATCATTCAGATGTGGCATTCGATAGGAACGATGAAAAAATTTGGTTATACCGCATTGGATACGGCAGAAGGAACAAGTACGAAGATTGCGACGGCCATGCGCATGCATGAACAGTATTCCTATGTATTCGCCAGTTCCCCTGCTTATCAAGCCGATTTAGCAAAGGGATTTCATTGCCCTGAAGACATTGTACGCATTTATCCTTTGCCAAGAGTGGATATCTTAACCGATGCTTCTTATAAACAAGAAATGCGTAAAAAGCTATATCAAAGATATCCAATCTTGAAAGAAAAGCAAGTTATTTTATATGTTCCAACATTTAGAAAAAAGGAAACGATGATGCAGACATATGTTGATAAACTGTGTGATGCCTTATATGATGATCAGATCTTAGTGGTAAAACGGCATCCATTATCAAAGCTGACGATTCACAATCCTCATGTATTGGTTGATACTTCCTTTACCTCCTTTGATATGTTGTTTGTTGCCGATGCTGTTATCAGTGATTATTCTTGTATTATTTATGAAGCGGCTTTATTAAATATCCCTCTGTATTTTTATAATTTTGATATGCAAAATTACACCGGTAAACGAGGTCTTGCGATAGACTATGAAAACGAGCTTCCCGGAGTCATCAGTAAAGATCCTAAAGTCATTATTGATTCTATTGAAAAAGAGCCGTATGATATGGATGAATTACAACGCTTCTGCAAAAAATATGTGGTATATGATGGGAACACCAGTCTTCATATTGCCGATTTTATATTGAATTTGATGAAAGAAGGAAACGATGCACATGAATAAAGTTATCATAACCGATATGTATTGGCATAATATTTATCTGACATTATCTTTACAAGGGGATGCCATCAAGGACTGCCATTTTTATGTGACGGATTTAAAAAAAGTATATCCTTTGGAACAACCTGTAGACAATAAGCTGACGATAAATATGGTAAATATTAATGAAACCAAACTTTTAGATAATGGGAAATGGTATTTTTATTATGAAAAAGATCATGAAAAATATTATCTCAGTATCACAGCGGCATGTGGATATAAATTGGAACAATTGGATAAGCTGTATCGTTATGGCCAAGAATGCTATGCCTATGCCATTAATTTTCAGATTAGCGATATGGCGGTTTTACAGAAAAAAGCGACGCAGACTCCTTTGGTCATCCATGGGGATGAAGAAGATTTGATTTTATGTGCCTTTACCACTTATATGAAAAGAAATGATCATCCCAATCGAAAAGATGTGCGCTTAGAATCAAAATCTTTCAAACAAGGATGTCGGAAAGTAGCTTTTATTCTTACCAAAGCGGCAATCAGAGGGATTTTTGCGGTATTAAGCAGCTGTCGTAAAAAGGATGGCAAACATGTGCTCTTCATGTCTGAAACAAGAACACCGATTGGCGGTAATTTAAAAGCGATTGATGATCGTATGAAAGAACGCGGTTTAGATAAAACTTTTAAAATAAGTTATTCTTTCTCAAAAACCTTGCAGCAAAGCAAGTTTAAAACTTTTTTTACATGGTCAAGATTGTTGTGGCTCATTGCGAAACAGGACTATATTTTTGTGGATGACTATGTCCCTATTTTTAAAACGATTACTTTAAGCTCTAAAACAAAACTGATACAGGCATGGCATGCCGGAGTCGGCTTTAAATCGGTAGGATATTCACGTTTTGGAAAAGCCGGCTCACCATTACCGAAAGATTCATGTCATCGTAAATATGATTATGCCTTAGTAGGCAGTAAAGGCTTAATTCCGGTTTATGAAGAAGTTTTCGGAATTGATCGTTCGCACTTTTTAGCAACCGGATTGCCACGTTTGGATAATTATTTAGATGAAGAACGCATAAACGCTTATAAAAGGAAGTTCTATCAGGATTTCCCGGAATTAAAAGGTCGTAAGATCATCATGTTTGCACCAACCTATCGAGGAAATACGCAAAGTGATGCATATTATCCATATGATAAGATTGATATGGATGGTATTGCAAAGCTTTGTGAACAAGACTATGCCTTTATCTTCAAGATGCATCCTTTTATTCAGGAAAAAGTGGATATTCCTGTTGCTTATGCAACCTATGTGAAAGATTTGTCACAATATGGTGATATCAATGATATGTTTTATATTACGGATATCTTAATTACAGATTTTTCAAGTAATATTTATGAATTTGCGTTACATAAAAAGCCAATCATTTTCTATGCGTTTGATAAAGATTATTATCAGCTGCGCCGAGGGGTGCATCGCAGTTTGGATGATGCGTGCGGTAAGGTGTGTACAACGTTTGATGAGGTCTTATCGACCATTCGTAATAAAACTTTTGAAATGGAAAAACTGGCTGCATTTATTGAAGAATGCTTTGATACACATGAGAAACGGTCGAGTGATATCGTGATAGACAGCATCCTTTTACATGAGAAAGGAAAGAGGTGTTGAGTATGGATGAAAGAAAACTGACAATTGTATTGACGATGCAGAATGGGGTAGAAGGGCTAGCGAAAACATTAGAAAGCCTGCGCCAACAAAAAGAGAAAGCTTTTCAGCTTATCCTTGTCTGTGCACCAAAAGATAGGGAAACGGTGGAAAAAGAAGCATTGTCATCTTTTCATGCGAAGCTTATCGAAAGTGATGCCAACCTGCGAGGAGCCTTATTGAATCAGGCGATGCAATATGTTGATACAACTTATGTGATGTTTATGGAAACCGGCGATACGATGAATCATCATTTCATCAAGAAAGCAATGAAAGTAATGGAAGAAAATCCTGCCGCTACCTTTGTTGTCGGTAAATCCTATTGTAATAACCCATTGATGACAAAAACACGCAAACAGCACATTTTAAGTAAACTTTTTATTGAAGAAGATACTGTCTATGATCTGTCACAAGAGTATTCTGCTTTACATACCGCTTTAGATTCTTCCATCTTTCATAGTGAAATGATCAAACGGATAGGATTTAATGAAACTCTGCCATTTGAAGCAGGCACCGATATGGTGATGAAGCTTCTATTAGAAAAACCGGTTTATGCCACCGTAGCAAAAGCGGAATATGAATACTTTGCGCCACGTGAAAATCAAGTGCTTTATCATGTCCCATCCCATGATGCACGCTGGTATCATGAATCTTTGCAGAGCTATCTTTTCCCATTGTTAGAATATGCGAAAAAAACCCAGAAAACGATTCCGGCCTTTTTACAAAATTATTGTGTCTATTATGTAAATTGTCGGATGATGGCCAATAAAGATAATCGCAATAAAAAAGTCGTCTTAGGGAAAAAACTAGATACGTATTTAGATTTAGTCCAAACATTATTTCTACAGATTGATGATTATTATCTCTTGAATCAAGATGAATTGTCCTATATGACAAAAAACCCGGAGATTCGTTGCATGTATTTGCGTATCAAATATGGCAAAGATCAAGTAGCATATACTTATCAAAGTGTTTTGGATGAAGAGAATGAGCGGGATGTAGAAATGTGTTTTCATGGTTTGCGCATCTCTTCTTTGAATAAACATCGCTTTACGATCAATGTCATGAATTACATTCAGGGAAAGATTTGGATCGATGGTTCATTGATCAGTATCTTTCAGCATGGGAAGGTAGAATATTACGCAAAATTTAATGGGAAAGAATATCCGGTAGTAGATACTGATGCATATTCCTTAACAAAATACTTTGGGGTCCCAGGGTATCGCCGTCTCACATATCATCTGGAATTTCCTTTAGATGAGAAAAAAGCAATGCAGAGAATTACCTTCTATGCCCGCATTCAGGGAGAAGAATATCAGATGAAGATTTCATTTGCGAATCATTGGGCAAAACTATCCAAGACACCGCGGTATTCCTACTGGCGCTTCCATAAATATTTATGTCATCATGCCGATAATGGTATTACCATTAAAAAAGCGACGAAGACAAATGTCATAAAACGAGAGATACAATTCCAATTAAATTTAATTAAAAACCATCATAAAAAAGATTTTGCGGCCTTAGGCTTTCGTTGGTTATATTGGATCACGTATCCATGGTATAAGAATAAACGCATTTGGCTCATGTTGGATAAGTTGTATAAAGGCGGAGACAGTTGTGAATATCTATACCGCTATAGTGCCAACTTTGATGATGGCATCACGAAGTATTATTTGATCAATGAAAATACAAGTGATTATCGAAAGTTGAAGGAAGATGGCTATACGCCTTTAAAGAACGGCTCGTTAAAGCATAAACTTGTTTTTGTCCACGCCGATATTGTCTTAATAACGAATTCTCATTTATTCCCATTTAATGGCTATAATAAGAGTACTTCTAAATATATCAGAGGCTTATGTAACTTTGGCTCCATGTGTCTGCAGCATGGATTATCGGTGCAAAAGTGTGCAATCGCCCAGCGCCGTATCATCGATAATACCCTGATGTATTTTTTAGCAAGTAAGTTTGAGTATGAAAATTTATCCAAACATGCTTATGGCTATCAAGGATTTGATATTTTGAAGTTAACCGGAATCGGACGTTATGACGGCTTAATTAATAATGATAAGAAACAGATCTTATTATCACCGACATGGCGTATGTACAATGCCTTGCCTGTAACAACTAGTGAAGGTGAACAAAGAGGCTATAATCCGGAATTTAAAAATTCAACATATTTCCATGTGTATAACAATTTAATCAACAATGAACGATTATTACGTTGTGCAAAAGCTTATGGATATAAGATTAAATTCTTGCTGCATCCAATCTTAAGTTCGCAGCTTGAGGACTTTACCAAAAATGATGAATTAGAAGTTATTCCTTCCGTTGGTGATCTGAGCTATGAAAAAATCTTAACCGAATCCAGCTTAATGGTTACCGATTATTCCGGTGTGCAATTTGACTTTGCGTATATGCGAAAACCGATTGTGTATTTCCATCCGGATGTTTTGCCGCCACATTATGATGATGGTATCTTCTTCTACGATACGATGGGCTTTGGTGAAATATGTACAAAGAGTGAGCAGCTGATTGATATGTTATGTGAATATATGAAAACAGGCTGTGTCATGAAAGAGGAGTATCGCAAGCGCGCAGATAATTTCTATGCTCAAAATGATCATCATAATTGTGAGCGAATTTATCAGGAAATTATGAAATTCCAGAAACAAATCGACATCGATAAGCTGCGTGTTTAGATGATATATTACGAAATCGTCAGTTGTTAGAACCTCTGTTTAGGAGTATAATAAGGCTGATGAAAACAGATACAAACGAGGAGGATTCATATGAATATAGCAATCATTTTTGCCGGTGGCAGCGGGGTACGTATGGGTGCCGGAATGCCAAAACAATTTTTAGAAATCAATGGGAAACCAATCATTATCCATACCTTAGACAACTTTCAAAATAGTCCATCCATTGATAAGATTTATATTTCTTGTAAAAAAGACTATATCACGACATTACAAGATCTGACAAAACGTTTTGCGATTACGAAGGTGTGCGGCATTGTGGAAGGTGGAAGCAACGGACAGGATTCCATCTATCGTGCATTGCGTGCAGCGGATGCAGAAAATGACAAGGATGCCATCGTCTTGATTCATGACGGAGTACGCCCGTTTGTCAGTGAAGAAGTGATTCAGAAAAACATTGAATGTGTAAAACAGCATGGCAGTGCTGTTACCTGTACCTCTTTCTTTGAAACACCGATTTTAAGTAAAGGCGGCGAAGAAGTAGAAGAGATGCCATTGAAAAAAGAAATGTTTACAGCACAGGCACCACAGAGCTTTTACTTAGGTGAAATCATGGATGCGCATAAGAAAATGCGAGAACTAAATCCAGACTATGTTGATATTGCCGATTCTTGTAACTTATATAAAAATCTGGGTAAGAAAATGTACATCGTTGAAGGAAATCGCGGAAATATTAAAGTAACGACGCCGGAAGATTTCTATATTTTACGAGCATTATTGCAATATCGTGAAAATGAGCAGATCTTAGGCTTAAAATAGATTGAGGAGGCTAGGCTACTATGAATCCAATAGTAAAAGAAGATTTACAACGTATCTGCGCACAGGATATCGCTTGGGATAAATTAAAAGATGCCGCCGTTTTGGTTACCGGTGCCAGCGGAATGGTAGGAACCTATTTTGTGCGGACCGTTTTAGCATTAAATGAAACAAGAAAGATGAATGCTACGGTTATCTGCGTTGTGCGTAATCCCAAAAAGATACCGGAAGATATAGCAAACAATCCGGCCGTAACAATTGTGGCACATGATGTAAGTAAGCCGATGGTATATGATGGAAAGGTTGATTATATCATTCATGCCGCAAGCCCGGCCAGTCCATTGATCATGCGCGAAGATCCGGTAGGTACGATTGCGGCTAACACACTAGGAGCTTTCTATACGCTAAGTTTAGCGAAAGAGAAGAATGCCAAAGGCTATATGTTTATTTCTTCCCGAGAAATTTATGGACAGCCAGATGAAAATCAGGAATTCTTCTATGAAAATACGTATGGTCTTGTGGACCCATTAGATGCTAGATCATGCTATCCTGAAGGGAAAAAAGCGGCTGAAACCATGTGTGCTTCTTTCCATAAGCAGTATGGTTTACATACGAAAATTGCACGATTAGCCCATACATATGGTCCAGGCATGTCCATTTATGATGGCCGTGTCCAGGCGGACTTCTTGAAGAATGTCCTATTCAATGAAGATATTGTATTAAAAAGTGATGGATCCAGTGTACGAACTTATACCTATATCGCAGATGCCATTGCCGGAATGTGGCGCATTTTACTAAACGGGGAAGAACTGGCATACAACATAGGAGATGAAAACGGAAAAGTTTCTATTCGTGAATTGGCTGAATTGTTAGTGAAGATAAATCCCGAGAAACATTTAAAATTATGCTTTGATATTCCTAAGGATGCGAACACAGGATGTGCACCGTTTACTATGGGAATTTTATCAAGTGAACGCTTGCGCGAGCTTGGTTGGCAACCACTTAACACAATTGAAGAAGGATTTACAAGAACATTACGTTATTTGGAGTATGAAAAAGCAAACGGAAGATTATAACAACTTAAGTCTTACGGCTGCCATGATCTTATAAGATTGGTAAGCAATAAGACTTTTTCTTTTCTTCATAAAAGAATGGGGTGTTCCTATCACGTGAATTGTTATCTCCATATAGAAAGAGTATAAAAGATAAGTAATTAAGGAAAGTTAAGATGTGTCGTATGAGACTAGGAGTATAATGCAGGTGGCAGGTGGTCATATGAAAGTAATGAAGAAGGGTATGGTATTGTTATGTGTATGTTTTTGTTTCTTCTTGAAAGGGAATACGCAAAGAGAAATCTTTGCGGAACATCTCGATCAATGTACAACTGCACAAAGTGATGGAATCCAAGGCTTTTATGAAGAAAAAGAGAATAGCTTAGATATCTTATTTCTTGGTGATAGTAATTTTACTCGCTCCATCAATCCTTTGATCGTATGGAAACAAACAGGTATCATCTCCTATACACTGGCAAGCGCGACACAAACAACATGGACCAGTACTTACCTATTAAAAAGCACCTTGCGCTATCAAAAGCCAAAAGTGTTGATTATTGACGCAAATTTATTTCGTGCTCAAAATGAAGGAAGATTAGCGCGCAATTGCGCGGCAATCAATGCCATGAAACCAGAGAAAGAACGCATGCAAGCTATACGACATTTGCTTTCTTATACGGATACCAGTATGGATGAACAAACAAAAGCAACGTTACTTCATTCCTATGTAAGAGATGTAATACGAAATCGTCTGACACCAAGAAAGCAGCAACCAGATAACAAATATACAACACATGGCTTTATTATGAATACCAAAATAGAACCATTCTATGACCGTGATTATATGCATAATAATGAACAAATACCAGTACTTGATCCTACCAATCAACAAGGGGTAAAAGAGTTAATCAGACTTGCGAAAGAACAGAAAATGCAGATCTTATTGTTACGCGTACCGGGTGCTCGAGAATGGTCCTTTTCCAGAGCGCGTTTGGTAAGTGAATTTGCTGAAAAAGAACAGGTTGATTATCTGGATATGAACCTAGAACCTTATTCATCTAAGATCAACTGGCAAACAGACACAAAAGATGGCGGTTATCATATGAATGTCTATGGCGCCGAGAAGGTAAGTGGCATGATCGCCGCTTATATTCAGCAATCTTATGGTATCAGCGGCAATAAAGACAGCGAAGTGAATAAGCAATTTCAGAGGGATTATAACCATTATCAAGATAGGAAACAGCACAATCAAAAGGAAAAAATTGAATATGATTTTACCTAAAAAATAAAGAAAGCCTTTACAGTTGAATGAATTCACACATCTTTCGCATAATGAATATAGTAACTGTATGCATTTCTTAATTTCATTTGTAATTAAGAGACAAATATTGTAAAATTAATATGTTACTGAGAGGAGTAAGCGAGTATATGATAAACGAATTCAAGAACAAGAAAGAGTTTCAAGAAGAGTTTAAAAGAAGAATTATTGAACGCTACGGCCGTTCTATCGAACAGGCGCACATAACAGAAAAATACATGGTTTTAGGGGAAATGGTTAGAGATTATGCCAGTGTTCACTGGAACGACTCAAAGAATGCCATCGCAGAGAAGAAAAGCAAGCAGATGTACTATTTCTCTATGGAATTCTTAATGGGACGTCTTCTGACAAACAACCTGATGAACCTCGGTATCTATGATTTAGTCAAAGAAGGTTTAGCTGATCTGGATCTGGATATTAATGAACTTGAAAACCTGGAAAGTGATGCAGGATTAGGAAATGGAGGTCTGGGAAGACTGGCAGCCTGTTTCCTGGATTCTTTAGCATCTTTGAATTTACCGGGCAATGGAAACTGTATTCGTTATGAATATGGATTATTTAAACAGAAAATTGTAAATAATGAACAGGTAGAAGTACCTGATCAATGGCTGTCTTTAGGTAACGTTTGGGAAGTGCGAAAACCAAAGCATGCAGTCAATGTTAAATTCGGCGGTCATGTGGACATGTGGATGGGAGAAGATGGCAAGGCGGTTGTAAACCATGTGCCAAGCTTGGTTGTTCGTGCGGTTCCATATGATGTACCTGTGGTTGGCTATGATACGAAACTGACCAATACGTTACGTCTGTGGAGTGCAGAAGTTGCCGATGATGCATGTGATGCGGCTAACTTGAATGAATATGTAAACGAAGTTCGTGAAATCTGCCGTAATGTTTATCCGGATGATTCTACAGAACATGGAAAATTATTGCGTTTGAAACAGCAATATTTCTTTGTTGCGGCAGGATTAAATAACATTATAGATGCGCATTTACGCGTATATGGAACATTGGACAACTTTGCGGAAATGAATGCCATTCAGTTGAATGATACCCATCCGGTATTGTGTATTCCGGAAATGATGCGTATCCTGTTGGATGATTTCCGTTACGAATGGGATGATGCTTGGAAAATCGTAACAGAAACGATGGCATATACGAATCATACTGTTTTAAGTGAAGCATTGGAAAAATGGCCGATTCAGTATGTACAAGATTTATTGCCACGTATTTATATGATTATCGAAGAAATCGACCGTCGTTTCAAATATGCCTGCTCTCATGATTTAGGACGTTCTGATTTAATGAATGAATGTTGTGTAATCAAGGATGGACAGGTGCATATGGCAAATCTTGCCATCATCGGTTCGCACAGTGTGAATGGTGTTGCGGCTTTGCATACTAAAATCTTAAAAGAAGATGTAATGAAGAACTTCAATGATTTATATCCTGGCAAATTCAACAATAAGACGAATGGTATCACACATCGTCGTTGGTTGTTGTATTCTAATCCACAATTAACACAGTTGTTAGAAAAGACCATTGGTCCTGCATTCAAAAAACATCCTGAAAAATTAGAAGATCTGATGAAGTATGTAGATAACAGCGAAGTTCAGAAGAAATTCATGGATGTGAAGATGGAACGTAAGAAAATACTTGCGAAGTACATTAAGGATACCTTGAACATTGACATTGATGTAAATTCCATCTTTGATGTACAGGCGAAACGTTTACATGCTTATAAACGTCAGCTGTTAAATGTGATGAACATTATTCATCTCTATTTCCGTATGAAAGCAGATCCTAACTTCCGTATTTATCCTAGAACCTTTATCTTTGCCGCAAAAGCAGCACCTTCCTATACCTTTGCGAAGGAAGTTATTAAGCTGATTCACTGTGTGGCTGATAAGGTAAATAACGATAGTGATATTAACCGTTATATGAAGGTCGTATTCATTCCGAATTATGGGGTATCCATTGCGGAAATCCTGATGAATGCTGCCGATGTATCAGAACAAATTTCTACAGCCGGTAAAGAAGCAAGCGGTACCGGTAATATGAAGTTTATGATGAATGGTGCGATTACCTTAGGTACGATGGATGGTGCTAATGTGGAAATCGTAGAACGTGTCGGCTATGAGAATGCTGAAATCTTCGGTCTTCGTGCAGATGATGTGGCCTTGATTCGTCATGAAAATTCTTATGATGTTTGGAAAAAATACAATCAAAACGGTGATATTCAGAAGGTTGTCAATAGCTTGGTAGACAGTACCTTCTCAAATGATTCTAAAGATTTCAAACAGATTTATAATGAACTGATGTTCAAAAATGATGAATATCTGTTGTTGGCAGACTTTGAAGCTTATGTGCATGCGCAGGGCAATATTGAACAGCGCTATCGTAATGCAGAAGCATGGGCAAGAATGTGTCTGATAAATATCGCACAGTCTGGCTATTTCTCAAGTGATCGTACGATCCATGAATATGCACGTGATATTTGGAATATTAAACCGGTGACGGTTAAATAAGAAAGATTTTTCCTTGGAAATAATCAACTGGGAGGTATGGCAATTGCACTATTTCGCAATCGTGTCATGCTTCCTTTTTTTATGCTTAAATTTACTCATGTGGCTATTTTTTTCTTCATAAACACGGGAAAGAACGCTTACCAAATACATAATTTCAAGCATTCACATAAATGAGAGGCGATAAGCTTAATTCTGTTGTGTACTATTACTACATCCCAGCTTATCAAAAAGGATAAGTGCGGTAACGAACGCTCACGCAAAGAGGTATCCTGTTCCCTTGATGCATAAAGGGGTTATTATGAAGTGTTAATGATGGAAAAGGGCATAGATACACGCATGCCTTGAGGATACTTGCTTTATAAAAAGCTGTATTTGCAATTTTATGTGAATTTCGTTAAAATAATAGGCAACAGAAAAGGGGTAATGAAGATGGAGTTAAAAGAAAAGTTAATCACAAGTGTTGAAAAAAACTTAGATACTTATATGTCCTATGTACAACATATGTACGATCATCCGGAAATCGGTAATGAAGAATTTGAAACGATGGAGTTGTTAAGTGAAGGGTTATTATCTTTTGGTTTTGAAACGCAAAAGGCTTTCGTTGTGCCAACTGGTTTTCAAGCAGTGTATAAAAGTGGCAAGGCAGGTCCGGTAATTGCATATTTATGCGAATATGATGCTTTGCCGGAAGTGGGACATGGTTGCGGACATAATTTGATTGCGGCAACATCCATTGCTGCGGGAGTGGCCCTAAAAGAAATCATTGATGATATTGGCGGAGAAATACGTGTGATAGGAACACCGGCAGAGGAGAATTTCGGTGGGAAAGTGTCTATGGCGAATGCGCATGTTTTTGACGATGTGGATGTGGCGATGATGATTCATCCAGATACGGAAGATGGAGTCGGGGGCAGAACTTTGGCATTGTTACCATTGAAGTTTGAATTTTATGGTGTAAATACACATGGTTGTTCACCTGAGCATGGAAAATCAGCCTTGGATGCAGCGGTTATGAGCTATATCGGCATTAATCTGCTACGCCAATATGCACTGCCAAATACATATATTCACGGTATTATTCGTGATGGTGGTGAAGCTGCCAATGTCATTCCGGCCTATGCCAGTTTGGAATATTATTTCCGTGGAACCTCTATGCAGTATGTAAAAGAGCTCAGTCAGCGAGCAATTGATTGTGTTGAGGGAGCTTGTAAAGCGAGTGGCTGTACCTATCAGGTAACGACATATGAATGCCCTTATGAAGACTGTGTCATAAATTATACCTTATGTGATTTGTTGAAAGAAGAATATGTGGCATTAGGCAGAACGGATGTGAAACCGGTAGATGAGGTGCCAAATGGCTCTAGTGATATCGGAAGTGTCAGCTATTGTTGCCCGGCATTGCATGGCTATATCAAGATTGCCGATGCATGTGTCAATGGACATTCAAAAGAAATGGCAGCAGCTACCATTCATGAGGCAGGAAGAAAAGCTTTACGTGATGGTGCCATCACATTGGCGAATCTTGGTAGAAGATTACTCATGGAAGAAGATTTATTACGAAAGGTACAGGATGAATTTCATAAAACGCTGAAACGTTAAAGGAATCATCCTTTTTCTAAGGAACAATATGAGGCAAGATGCAACTGCTTAGCAAAGATGTAAGCATGTATGCATACAAACGATGAAAAGATGCCGTTAGCTTTTTTAGCCGGAAATGATATTAAAATAAGGTGCTTTGCTAGGAAATTCCACTTGAGAATGATAAAAAGGAGAAAGTCTGTTATAATAAGGTCAAGGTGATAAAATATGCGACAACAGAAATATTATGAAGCTTATCTGGATGACTTTGATAAGATAACTGTATTTATGTCTCGTAACAGCTATGAAGGTGTCAGTAATAAGTTTTATTTGAAAGACACCAGAGGACATATTTATGATCTCCATATTCAGTCTATTGAAACAACTCATAGCAATTACAATAAATATACGTTGGCTCTTTATGATTCAATTGAAATAGGAAATGAGTATTATGTAGTGCATCAACATGCACGCGCTACCGTTTTACAATACAGCGCTGTTGTAAAAACAGCGAAATTTGATGAATTGTTTTATTATGATGGGGATGATTTAGGTTATACGTATAATGAAAAAGCCACATCTTTTGCATTATGGGCACCTACAGCTTATCGTGTAAAGTTAGAAATCATGAAAAATGATGTTACGTATACGTATGAGATGAAACGTAGTGAACATGGGGTATTTCGTTATTCGATATTAGAAAATTTAGAAAATGCGACCTATGTATACCTTGTCAGAGTAAATGGCGAATGGAAAGAGACCATTGACCCATATGGTGTATCTTCCATAGAAAACAGCAGACGTTCGGCTATTGTTGATTTGGCAAAGATTCGTGTAAAGGATTATCCTTTACCGCCATTGCAAAGTTCATGTGATGCAATTGTGTATGAGACAAGCGTGCGTGATTTTACGATGCAAAGCAATATCGGAGTAAGCTGTCCTGGAACTTTTCGTGGATTTGTGGAAGAAAATGAACAAACAAAAAGCATGCAGACGGGTTTTTCTTATTTAAAATCATTAGGCATTACACATGTACAGCTGATGCCGGTCATGGATTTTGGATCTGTTGATGAAATTTATCCTTTATTACATTACAATTGGGGATATGATCCGGTCCAATATCGGGTCTTTGAAGGCAGTTACAGCAGTGAACCGAATAACCCTTATAGCCGTATATTTGAATTTGTGAAACTGGTGGAAGAATGCCATAAAGCAGGCATTCGTGTCAATTTAGATGTAGTCTTTAATCATGTATATGATAAGGAAGAAAGCTTCTTTGACAAGACGGTCCCTAGTTATTATTTTCAAATGAATGAGCAAGGCGATTTTTCTAATGGTACTTTTTGTGGGAATGATGTAGACAGTAAACGTCGCATGTGTGCTAAATATATTATCGATGCTTGCAAATTCTTAGTAAAAACTTATCATATCGATGGATTGCGATTTGATCTCATGGGCATTTTAGATATTGATACCATGAATGCCGTCTATCGGGAATGTTGCGCAATTAATACAGATTTTATGATCTATGGGGAAGGTTGGGATATGCCAAGTTTCTTAGATTTCCGTCAGCGTGCAAGCATTGGCAATAATGCTCAAATGCCATTTATCGCACATTTCTCTGATCGTTTCCGAGATGTTGTAAAAGGTCGCACGGCAAGCAATGAAGTGAATGTAAAAGGATATTGCAGTGGCGCATTGTATCTGATTGATATTATGAAAAACTGTTTAAGTGCCAGCTGTACAAATGAAGGAATGGAAGCTATGTTTGCCAATCCTCGAAATGTTGTGAATTATGTGGAATGTCATGATAATATGACTAGCTGGGATAAATTGAAAGAATGCTGTAAGGAAGATAGCAAAGATATCCGCATCGCAAAGCATAAGATGATGATTGCGGCGGTTTTATTAGCGCAAGGGATTCCTTTCTTACACAGCGGTCAAGAATTTGCCCGTAGTAAGCATGGATTACCAAATACGTATGAAGAAAGTGATGAGATAAATAAAATAGATTATCTGCGTCGGAATCAGTATCAAGACATCGTGGAATGTACAAAAGAGCTGATTAAGCTGCGTAGAGCACATGCCTGTCTGCGTTATTGCCGCAAGGAGGATGTAGAACAGCATGTGCATTTTGACACCATCCAAAATAAGGCATTGATTTACAAACTGCTAGATGATACAGAAGAAATGATCATTCTGTTCAATCCTTCACAGGAGTATTTCACTCACGATATGAATACGGCTTATAAATTATTGTATTACAATGGCAAGGCAGAGGATATTTTGATTCAGAAAGTAAATGTAGAACCATACAGTGTCATTGTCTTTACCAGAAAGCTTTGATGAAAAAAGCGTCTATTGTAAATGTACCTAAAGTTTCCTTTAAGTGATGCTAGTGGTATGTATGACAATAGACGTTTTATTATGAGGGGTAAGCTTTTTATAATAAAAGGTATCTAGATATATGCTATCTAGTATGGGCATATACATCCTTTCCGAATTGTCGTTTGACATTCAAACTTCATCTGTTATAATATAAAAGCAAATCAGGATTGTTTGATAACCTGAAATGTAATGATAAGCCGTACACGAAAGGGAGGGTTACCTATGAAAACAGCGATTGTAACCGACAGCGGAAGCGGATTAAATAAACAACAGGCAGATGCTTTGGGTATCTATTATCTGCCATTGCAAATTATTGTAAACGACAACATGTATCTGGACGGGGTGGATATCCAGGTAGAACAAATATATGAGATGTTGAAACAAGGTGAAATGCCGACAACATCAATGCCGCCAATGGGAATCATTGAAGAATTATTCCATAAATTAAAAAAAGATGGATATGAAGATGTAATCGCGATACCTTTAACAAGTGGCTTATCTTCAACATCCAGCGTGATGCATGCAGTTGCGAAAGAATGTGAACTGAAGCTGCATATTATTGAAACGTATTCTACTTGTAATATACAGTGCTACTTAGCAAAATGCGCGCAGCAGTTAGTAAAACAGGAGGTTGCGGCAGAAGAAATAGTGAAACGCTTGCAGGATAGTGTGGCACATAGTGATACATTGATCATTCCTAACGACTTACAGCATTTAAAACGTGGCGGAAGATTAACACCGTTAGCAGCTGCTTTAGGTGGTTTGTTAAAAATTAAGCCTATTTTAAAGCTGGATGAAGGTTCACAAGGTAAAATTGATGTATTTGACAAGGTGCGTACGATGTCAAAGGCGATGAGCAAAGCCGTTACTACATTTCAAGAAACAAAGCTTGATGATGCGTATACCTTAACCGTTTTACATAGTGGTTCAGAAGAGGAAGGGTTAAAGCTGAAAACTTTGATGGAAGAGGCTTTCCCTGGAATGGAACTCTATTTTGGGCTCATTGGTGCTGTGATTTCTTGTCACACCGGGTTAGGATGCTTGGGTATACAATACATCCGCAAAGTTAAAATGTAAACATTTGAGGAGGAATGAGGAAGCCTCCTCTTTTTACGTGCCATCCCAAGAAGAATGACAACTTCTGGCGAATGGCTTTTCATCTTCTATGAAATAAAGTATAATATGTGTTAGATATTGGAGGGGTTTACCATGAAAACAGCGTTTGTGACAGACAGTGGAACAGGTAAAACAGTTGAAGAATTAGCAAAGGAAGGTATTTTCAGCGTACCTTTACAGGTGAGCTATGACAATACAAACTATCAAGATCTGGAAGAATTAAGTATTGACCGCATTTATGAACTTATGCGTGATGGGGTGATGCTATCTACTTCATTGCCTTCACTTGGGAAAATTGAGGCTTTATTTGAACATTTAAAAAATGACGGATATGAACAAATTTTTGCCGTACCGATTTGCAGTGGACTAAGCGGTACGATTAACGCTATGGAAATGTGTGCCAGAACAGTAGGTTTAGCATTTGCTTATGTTGATTGTCATGTTACGGCGGTGGTACAGGAATATATGATAAAGACAGCCAAAAGGCTGCATGAAGAAGGCAAGACAATTCAAGAAATCAAAGATGTGTTATCTCGTATCGTGGAAACGACAGATACTTTGTTGTTGCCTAATGATCTACAGCATTTAAAGCGTGGCGGAAGATTAACACCGTTGGCCGCAACCTTAGGGGGATTATTAAAAATCAAACCAATTCTGAAAATAAATAAAGAAACCAATGGAAAAATTGATGTTGTGGATAAGGTCAGAACCATGCATAAAGCAATGGATATGGCGATTGAAATCATGCGTAATGAGCATGTGGATGATAGTTATATGATAACAGTCGCACATGCGGATGATGCAGTAGAAGCAGAATATTATATGAATAAGATCAAAGCAGCCTTTCCTAATGCAAAGCATCAAATCATTAAGCTGGTAAGTGTCGTGGGAGTACATACCGGCAGAGGCTGTCAGGCTGTACAATATTTTAAAATGATACAGGAGTAAGGAAAAAGACCAATAACTTACGTGCTAAAGATTAGAATAAACAGGAGAAGATGAAATCAATCAAATCCTGTTTTTTCATGTGTTTTATATGAAAGCCATGTGCCCAAAAGAACTTTTTCAAGCCTTTTTTAAAAGTTAGTATTCCAATAATACCGTGTCAAGTGTTGAAATAAGGTTTGGGTTTCTCATTTCATCAAAACCTAGATGCATGTTAAATTATTGATCTTATGTTAAATGGTTTGCCTTATAATTTTCATTTTTTCAGTGAAAAAAAGAGCAAAAATCTGATTATCAGCATAATCACAGGGATTTTAAGTAATATAAACGAAAAATAAAAGAAATTTACCACTAATTTACTACGATTGAAAGAACCTTGATACGACAAAGAAAACAGCATAAAAAAGCAAAAATGGCATTTCATACAGAATATGAGATGTCTTTTTTGTTGGTACGATACAGCATAAGTATTCTTTTTCTGCTTGACTATTAATCATTTTTTAGAACATGAATTGTCAAGAGCCTGTTGCGTAAGCAATGCTTGCACTCTTGATAAGACATGGGATAAAAAATATTATGACAGATAGCAGAAAAGTAATGACTACATACTGGGTAAATGTTATAATCTTATTGAAATATAAATAAATTTTTTAAACAATTTGTTTTTTATCTAAGGAGGTTTTTTATGTTTGGCTTTGGAAAAAAACAGAATAAATCTTTATTCATAATGGGCACAGATTTTCGGTATATTGATAACTGTTCCTTGTTGTTTGGATATACCTTATTTACTCTCTGGTGATTTAGTTGAAGTTACAGGCGAAGTCACACAAGGCTCAATGTCTGGAGAAAACTCTAATAGTGAAAGAAGAATACATATTAGAGATGATAAAACGAGAGAAGAACATTCATTAAAGTATTGGGGAACAGGTAGTGATATAGGGGATAAAATAACTGTAAGATATTTACCACATACAGAATATGGATATGTAGTTGAGTAATATGAAAAATTCCCGTTTTATATTATGCTATATTATTAGTTGTAGAGACGGAGTGATCCAGACACGGTGGCAGGAAAATCTCTCGGATTTTTCTGCCATGTCTTGCAAGTGGCTGGTTCACTTCGTCTGTGAGTGAGCCTGTGGCGAGCGAAGATTAAGCCCCCGTTATCTAACAAGGGGGGCAGAAAAAACGAAAGACAATAGACATTTACAAACGTAAAACGTTGTATTTACAAGGTAAAACTGCATTTTATAAGGTGTGATATAAAAAGTATCTATTTCACATGGCAAATATATAGAAACTTATTAAGGTAGGAAGAAATATGTATAAATTTGAAAATGTTAATGCTACAATAGAATATTATATGCCATCATCAAATATTTGTTCTATTTATGAGTTTGATGAAAACTTTGAAAAAAATTGTGTTATGGCATTAGGACAACTTAAATATTTATTTGGAAATCCTAGATATATCACTAATAATTTAGAAAATCAGTTTAGTTATATCATAAAGGCAATCGACGAAAATGATGATTATTTACTTTTAGAAGTGTATTGTGCTTCAAGTGGACCAGCAATTGGTGGGCTAAATGATAAAAATTCTTATATTGCAGCTCAGGAATTGGCTACATATATACGTCAATCTCCAACTGCTGATTATGAATACAAAGGATATTATTTAGATACTATGTCAAAAGTACATTATAGTGTACAAAATGGCGTACCGTCTTGGGAAGAAACTGAAGTATCAGCAAAAGAATTTGAAGATTTCACAGAAGAAATTATTTCTATTTGAAAATAAAACAAGAAAATAAAAACAAAGAGAAAAAAATTAAATTTATTTCTTTGGAGAGCTAGATAAAATCTTCCATTCTTTAGGTTGATGAAGCATTATTGGAGATAAGCTATTTCTTGAAATGCTTTCACTCCAAATCGCAGAAGTGGAGGTTACTAGACAAATGAAACATTATACTGTAAAAAGCAAACTTTCTTTAAATACAATTATCTCTATAATCGAAAACAATACTTCAAGTTATATGTTATCAAAAGCTGTTTCTGATAATTTGATGCTATGCAAAATAGAAAGTAATAATTGCTTTGATTTATTTTACACTGGAAAAAAGCTCCGAGGTCATTCGCTATATTGGATACAAGTAAAAATTATAAATGATGATAATTCTTGCATTTTACAATTACAGCAAAAACTCCGAACAGATATGAAATATATGTATTATTATATTCCAATGGTGTTTTGGCTCATAGGTATACTGTTGCTCTTTAAAAGTGTTTTCTTAATGGTATTTATTGAAATAATGCAAATTGCAATCTCTACTATCATTCTTTTGATATTGAAGAATGTTGGTAAGAAGAAACAGTTTAATGAGGTAATTGGCTTTCTTCAACAAACTGGAATTATATAATTTAATTTTTTTCAACATATTATAAATAGTGAGATTGGAATGCTTGAAAGAAATTTAATGAATGGGGAATAAAGATGTTAATATCAAAATTTAACAATGAAGATATTGAGAATGCTATTCAAGAAATAGAAAATCGTTATGGTTTTATTTTTTATACAAAAAAAGTGCCGCAGGCAAAGCAAGCCTGCGGCATTTTCTGGCGCGCCCGAAGGAATTCGAATCCCCGGCCTTCCGCTTAGGAGGCGGACGCTCTATCCTGCTGAGCTACGGGCGCATATAGCGCCGGGCATATCCGCAAACGAATATGCCCGGCATGTGGTGCCGGTGGTGGGACTTGAACCCACACGGTGTTGCCACCAACGGATTTTGAGTCCGCATCGTCTGCCATTCCGACACACCGGCATAGGATATAGCTGTTATATTATAACGTATTTTTCGCCTGTCCGCAAGAGTTTTTTTCCGGGCGCGGTGCACAGCCTCATGCTTTTGCACACAGGCGCACAGCGCCCCGTCTTCAAAGGCGGGGCGCTGTGCATTTTTCAAGTGCTCAGTTCATGATGGCCAGTTCGGTCTCGGGGTCGAACAGGTGCAGCTTTTTGGTGTCAAGGGCAACCTTCACATCGCTGCCGCTTTTTGCGGTAGAGGCCGGGCTTACGCGGGCCGTCATTTTATAGCCCTTATATTCCAGATACAGATAAATCTCAGAGCCCATCAGCTCAGACACGTCCACATGCGCAGTAAGCTGCGAAGCAGGGTGCTTTGCCAGGAATTCCTCATCATCCTTGATGTCCTCGGGGCGGATGCCCGCCTTGATGGCCTTGCCCACATAGGAGGCCAGCTTGTCGTTCACCTTGGCCGGGTCTATCAGCAGCTTGTCGCCGCCAAGGTCTACATAATAGCTGTCGCCCTCCTTCTGCAGGGTGGCATCCAGGAAGTTCATCTGAGGCGAACCGATGAAGCCCGCCACAAACATGTTGCAGGGGAAATCGTACAGATTTTGCGGCGTATCCACCTGCTGCACCACGCCGTCCTTCATCACCACGATGCGGTCGCCCATAGTCATGGCCTCCGTCTGGTCGTGCGTGACGTAAATGAAGGTAGTGGCCAGCTTCTGGTGCAGGCGGATGATCTCGGTGCGCATGGCGGTGCGCAGCTTGGCATCCAGGTTGGAGAGAGGCTCGTCCAGCAGGAACACAGCCGGGTTGCGCACCATGGCGCGCCCCAGGGCCACGCGCTGGCGCTGGCCGCCGGAAAGGGCCTTGGGCTTGCGGTCCAGCAGGTGCTCGATGTCCAGCACCTTGGCGGCCTCGCGCACGCGCTTGTCTATTTCCGCCTTCGGCGTTTTGCGCAGCTCAAGGCCGAAGGCCATGTTCTTGTACACCGTCATGTGCGGGTACAGCGCGTAGTTCTGGAACACCATGGCGATGTCGCGGTCCTTCGGGGGCACGTCGTTCACAAGGCGGTCTCCGATATACAGCTCGCCCTTCGAGATGTCCTCCAGCCCGGCTATCATGCGCAGCGTGGTAGATTTGCCGCAGCCCGACGGGCCAACCAAAATGATAAATTCCTTATCCGCTATTTCGAGGTTGAAATCCGTCACTGCCTGCACGTTGCCGGGGTAAATTTTGTAAATTCCTTTACAGCTTATGCTTGCCATAGAAAAGCCTCCCTATCGTATTTTATTGATGCCATTGACGGCACATTACCCTTTTAATATAATAATATCAGGTTTTTTCGCAATTAATATAGTATTTTATTGATATATGGATGGGATTTTTATGCTGTTTGACGCAGATGCCGTATGCCGCGCCGCCTTCTGCCGCGAGGTAGCCCAAGGCGCTGGGCCCAGGCTGCATGACGCGGCGCTGTGCGCCGTGCTGGTGCAGGACGGCATGGCCGCCGCCAGCGCCGGGGGATGGGCCGCCGCACTGCATGCGGGCACCCTGTGCCTGTGCCCCGGCAGCGTGCAGCTTGCACCGGCGGAAAGCTGCCGTGCACTGTGCGTGGGCTTTAACGGCACGGCCGCACAGCAGGCGGCCGCCGGGCTGGCCGCGCCGCTGGCCGTGCAGGCCGCCCTGTGCCCGCATGCGGTGCAGGCGCTGCGGGGGCTGGCCGCCGCCGAAACGCAGGGCACGGCAGATGCAGCGCTGTGCTTTAACGCCCTGTGCGCGCTGAACAGCGCCGGCGAGGTGCCCGGCGGCGCCGGGCACAGCCCGCTTGTGGCGCAGGCCGTGCTTGCCATGCACAGCCATTATTCCGAGCTGTACGGCGTGGAAGAGCTGAGCGCCCAGCTTGGTGTGAGCAAAAGCCACCTTGTGCGCGTTTTTGCCGCCGAAATGGGAATGGGGCCGGGCCACTATCTGACGCAGGTGCGGCTGAAGGCCGCAAAGCTTCTTCTGGCACACCGCCCCTACCCGCTGGAGCTGGTTGCCAGCCTGTGCGGTTTTTCGGGCGCGAACTATTTTTGCCGCGTGTTCCGCCGCAGCACGGGCCTTACCCCCGCCGCGTGGCGCAGGGTCAACCGCGGCGCCTGCGGCACCCCGGCGGACGCCGATGCGCTGGAGCGCGGGCTTTTCGTATAATCTCACACAAAAAGTTCACCTTCGGTGTGCCTGCGCCAGCTTTTTCTTCCCACACGGGCTGGAACGTGCTATAATGAAATGCGGAAAAGGGCCGGGCCGTGTGCCCGGCACAGGGACCAACGCGCTATATTCTCATAAAAAAGGAGAACGGATACCATGAAAGTGATCGTGACAAACAGCTATGATGAATCCTGCGCTGTGGTGGCGGGCATGATCCGCGACCTAGTGAACGCGAAGCCAAATGCGAAGCTTGGCCTTGCAACGGGCGGCACGCCCGTGCCCATTTACCAGAAGCTGGCCCAGATGAACAAGGTCGGCGAGGTGGATTTTTCCGCCGTGCACACGGTGAACCTGGATGAATACTGCGGCCTGCCCGGCACGCACGACCAGAGCTACCGCTATTTTATGGACACGAACCTGTTCAACCATATCAACATCGACAAGGCCAATACCTTTGTAGCCAGCGGCATGGGCGACCCCGAGGCCAACGCCGCCGAGCTGGAGGCCAAGGTGCGCGAGGGCGGCGCGCCCGACCTTCAGCTTTTGGGCATTGGCAACAACGGCCACATCGCCTTCAACGAGGCGAATGAGGACCACCTTGTTGCCGTGGCCCACACCGAAAAGCTGACGCAGAGCACCATCGACGCCAACGCCCGCTTCTTTGAAAAGAAAGAGGATGTGCCCACCATGGCCATCACCATGGGCATGGGCGACATCATGGCCGCCAAACAGGTGGTGCTGGTGGCAACGGGCCTTGCCAAGGTGCCTGCCATCAAAGGGCTTGTGATGAATGATGAAATCACCACCAAAAACCCCTCCACCATGCTGAAGATGCATGAAAACGCCGTGGTGGTCATTGACAAAGAGCTGGCCGACGCCGTGAGCTACAAGGCGTAAAAGAAGAAGGCTTTGGCAGGGGCCGCCTTATGGCATTCACAGCCGGGCGGCCCTCATCATTCTTCTGCCAATGCTGCGCCCCGCCGCTGTGAAAACAGCGGGCGCTTTTCTTTCAGCCGGCCGTACCCTTTCTGCGCTGCCGCGCTCACGGCGCTTCCCCGCTGTGCCTGCATATTTTTTGGCACAGCGAAAGTGCTTTGGCATCACCGGCCTTTCGGCGGTTCCGCCTGCGATAAAGGCCCCGGCCCCGGCAAAAGCCGGGGCCGGGGCCTTTTCTCTGCACTCATGCATGCGCGCCCTGCGCCAGAAAAGCGGCGGCCTGGGCATACAGCGCCTGCACGGCGGGCGGCTGGTCGTCTCCGGGCAGCGCCTCGCTGATGGAGAATCCATCCTCCTGCAGCACCTGTGCCAGGTGCCGGTAGCTCGGCCGCACAAACGGCTGCCGGGCGGGCGGCACAGCGCACACGGGCAGCAGGCTGTCCTGCTCATAAATGCAGTTCATCGTCACAATTTTCCACACGCCCTGCTCTTTGCGCGCCGTATATAAAAAGAGCACCTGAGAGACAAGGTCCACCCACGTCCCTCCTATCCGGCGGCGGATATGAATGCTGCCCATCGTCACGCTGGCGGCGTGCGCGCCGTTCAGCCACACAAGGGTGTTGTTCAGCTTATGAGGCGCCTTCGCCTTCATTTTTTTCGAGGCCTCCACAAAGCCCTGCCCGCTGCCCTGATACCAGGATATCTCCACGCGGGAATCCTGCGCAAAGCAGGCCAGCATGCTGTCCCACAGGGCGTTGTCGCGGCAGAAACGCTCGTATTCCACCAGCTCCCGCACGCGGAATTTTTCCAGCATGTCCTCCGCGCTTTCCGTGCGCGGCATATCGAAAAAGCCCATCATTTCCTCCATTCAAAACGGCGCCCGGCCAAAGCGCGCGGGCGCCGCATCTGTTACAGTGCGTTCAGCAGCGACATCAAAATGCCGTGATACTTGTTTTCCGGCGTGTCGGTGCGGCTGGTGGCTATCACCGGCGTGATGGTGCCAAGCAGCACACCGGCCGAGCGAAGGCCCGCAAAGAACGTAATGCTCTTTGTGAAAATATTGCCCGCGCACAGCTCCGGCATCACCAGAATATCGGCGCTGCCTGCGGCGGGGTCCGTCACACCCTTGTGGCGCGCCGCCTGCAAGGAGACGGCGTTGTCCAGCCCTAGCGGGCCGCCCACGATGCAGCCGGGCAGCTCGCCGTTCCGGCATGCCTGTTTCAGCGCGACAGCCTCCACCGTGCTGGGTATTTTGGGGTTCACCACCTCCACGGCGCTCACCACCGCCACCTTCGGGCACTCACAGCCCAGCCTGTGCGCAAAGCGCACGGCATTTTCCACAATTTTTTTCTTCTGCTGCACATCGGGCGCAATGTTGATGGCGCAGTCTGTAATTTGGAACATGCGGCCCTCTTTCGTCCATTCCACCAAGGTGGACTGGCTCAAAAGCCCGCCCTGCGGCAGCAGGCCCATGTTCTTATCCAGCACGGCGTGCATATAAGCAGAGGTTTGCAGCAGGCCCTTCATGGGCATGTCCGCCTTGCCCTCATGCACCATGGCCACGGCGCGGCGGGCGTTTTCCTCCTCTGTTTCACAGCCTATCAGCTCATAGCCGTCCTGCGGCTCGTCCATGCTGCGCAGCAGGGACGCTATTTCGTCCACCCGGCCCAGCAGGGCGGCTGTCACCAGCCCCCTGCGCTTTGCATGCACCACTGCCTCCAGCGAGTAGGAATCGTGCGCGCCCGTCAGGGCAATGCGCTTTTTCACGCCGCTGCTTAGAATGTGGTGCTCTATTTCATCAAATGTACGAAACACCCGGTCTCCCCCTTTTATAATTCTTTCACAGGCTCAAGCCCAAGCAGTGCGCGGCAGGCCGCCTGCCCCAGCGCCTGCATCTCCAGCTCACCGGGGTACACCTTTACCGGCGCCAGAAAGCCCACCTGCCTGCGCAGGGCCGCCGCCGCATATTCTGAGTGCGCCATGCCGCCCGTCAGCAAAATGGCGTCCACATGGCCGCACAGCACGGCCGCCATGGCGCCGGCCTCCTTCGCCACCTGGTACAGCATGGCGTCGCACACCTCTTTGGCGCGGGCATCGCCCGCGGCGATGCGCTTTTCCACCTCGCGCAGATCTGTTTCGCCCAGGTGGGCCTTCAGCCCGCCTTCGCCCGTCACGCGGCGGCGCATTTCTGCATGCGTATAGCGCCCGCTGTAACACATGTCTATCAAATCGCCCGCGGGCAATGTGCCGCTTCGGTTGCTGGCAAAGGGGCCGTCGCCGTCCAGGCCGTTGTTCGCGTCCACCATTTTGCCGTGCCGGTGCGCCGCCACGCTGATGCCGCCGCCCATATGGATGACAATAAGGTTCAGCTCTTCATAGGCCCGGCCCGTGTCCTGGGCAAAGCGGCGGGCTGTAGCCTTCTGGTTCAGCGTCTGCATACGGCTTTTCCGCGTTATCTCCGGCAGGCCGGTGTAGCGGGCCAGCGGGCTGAATTCGTCGATGGTGGGCGGGTCTACGCTGAAGGCGGGCACGCGCCCGCCCGCAAGGCGCCACGCCACGCGCGGGGCCAGGTCGCCCGGATGATGGCCGTACTTTTCGCTGGCGGACTGCTCCAGCAGCTTGGGCGTGATGCGGTATACCCCGCCTGTCACCGGCTGGGTGTGCCCGCCCCACGCCACAAAGGCGTCCATGTCAGAGGGGCGGATGCCGTTCTGCTGCAAAAAGCCCGCCACCGCATTCAGGCGGTATTCCTCCTGAGCCCAGAAGGTAGGGAACTGCTCCAGCTCCTTTGCAGGGTGCGAAAGCGTGCTGGCCGCTCTGCATACGTCGTTTTCAAAACAGGCCAGCTTGCTGGAGGTAGAGCCAAAGTTCAGCGCCAAAATGCGGTACACCTTTTTTTCCATGCCTTCGCTCATACGGCCTCCATCTCTTTTTTTGCCTGCTCGCGCGTATACCAGGGCTTGCTCTTCAGCCAGGGCATCAGTACCTTTTCTTCAAACATCATCACAAGATAGCCCAGCACGATGCTGACAGCCAGCGTGATGAAGTAGGCGGGCGTTACTTTGCCTGCGTTCTGCTCGTAAGTGCCGGGGCGGCAGCCCATGGCCAGGAAAACAAACGTCATGACGGGGTAATGTATCATGTAAATATACATGGCCATGCGCCCCGGTATGCGCCATATTTTGATGGAGAAAATGGGGCAGCGCGTGACGGCATCCACATTCAAAAGGCACAGGAAGCTGAACACCGTGGTGTAGAAGAAGGAGGCGCCCCACCCGATGCTGAATGCCTGGCCGATGGGCGAGGCAGTGGATACCCACGATTTGAAAAACACCACCGCTATGCAGAACGCCTGTGCCACGGCCATCAGCAGCTTCATCCCGCGGGACCACTCTTTCCCTTTCAGGTTGTCGCAGGCCACCCACAGCAGCACGCCGATGGAAAGGCCGCAGAACATGTGCAGAAGCCCGCTGGCCACCGCAAACTCGCCCGCAGTGAGAAATTTGTTCCACATGGGCATGTTGTCTGTCAGGTAGGAGGAGCCGTAGAACAGCACGATGGTGACGGGTGCTATCCAGCCGGTGAAGTGGCGGTCGTGCCTTGCCAGCAGGTAATACACCGCATAGCCGCACAGAAAAATGCCGGACATGAACCACAGCGGGCCCGCCGTGGTGACGGCGGAAATGCCCTTTTCCGCCACAGAGCCCATGACGGTGTTGCCGTAAAAGCCGCCTATCTGAAGGCCGAATATTTCCGTGACGCCGTTAATCAGGTACATCACGCCGCCCATGGCCGGAATGCCGAACCACATGCAGTTTGCCACAATGCACGCAACCATCACAGTAATAAACAGCGGCAGCAGCGAGAGAAGGCGCGCCTTCAGGTAATTCCACGCCTGGCGGCTGGGCGGCACCTGCGCCGTCAGGCCCTTTGCCTGCTGCTTTTTGAAATGACCCATCAGGAAATAGCCGGAGAAGGCCATAAAGGGAATGATAACGTCAAAGCCGTTTGCAAAGCTGGGCGTGCCGCCCATGCGCACGGGCCCCAGAATAAACACATGCAGCAGCACAAAGTTCACCGCAAACATAAAGCGGAAAAACTCTATGGTGTAATTTCTTTCTTGTTTCACAATGTTTCCTCCCAGATACATTTCTTCATGGTAAATGCTTTCAGGTTTTGAAGGTTGTTTTGCAAAGCGCGCTTTTTCTGCTTTCCACTTAACACTTTTTCAAGTGAAATGTCAATATTTTCGCTTTATATCCGGCTTTTTTCTATTTTGTCCATAAAACTTCCGCGCCCGCCATAGCAAAACCGCGCAAAAAATGGCCCTGTTGTGTTTCCGCTGTGCAAACGTCTTTTGTTGTTTTATAGTAAACGGTACTTGGAAACGCCCCGCTCGTGTGCTATACTGAAAAAAACAGCGCGCCGCGCGCACAAAGGAGGGGCCCCATGCAGCCAGGAAAAGAAAAAAAGCCGTACCTGTTAAGCTCTGTAAACAACGCTCTGAAAATACTGGACCTTTTGAGCGTGCGCGACAACATCGGCGTTGCCGAAATAAGCCGCCTGCTGAAGCTGGACAAGGCCAGCGTGTTCAAAATGCTTTATACGCTGGAACATCGCGATTATGCCATTAAAACAGCCGATGCCAAATACCGTCTTGGCATCAAATTCACCAACTACGGCAACCTTGTGGCCGAACGGCAGACGGTGGCCGATGTGGCCGCGCCCTATCTGGCGCGGCTTCAGGCCGCCACGGGCGAAACCGTGTGCCTCAGCACGCTGAACACGAACGGGCGCGTCATCGTCACACATCTGATAGAGGGCAGCGAGCCCGGGCACATTGCCGCCCGCGTGGGCTATGAGATGGACGCGCACAGCAATGCCAACGGCAAGCTGCTGCTGTCAAACCTGTCCAGTGAAATGCAGGCGTCCATTCTGAAGAAGCTGGTGCTTGTCCCCCACACGCCGTACACCATCACAGACAGGGCCGCGTTTCAAAGCCAGCTGGACCTTCTGCGCGGCCAGCTTATTGTAGAGCAGCAGCAGGAGGATATTCTGGGCCACAGCGACATGGCCGCGCCCGTGTTCGACCATCTGGGCGCCTGCTGCTGTGCTGTAAGCATCGTGTGCAGCACGGCGCGCATGGATGAATTTCAGGGCACCTACCGCCGCCTTCTGCTGCGCGCCGCCGAGGATATTTCAAAAAAAATGGGCTACTACGGCGCATGGAACTGGTTTCCCAACGGGCCCTGACGGCGCCGCACACAGAAAAAGGGCGCACCCTGCGGGTGCGCCCTTTGTATTCGGCTTATTGCAGCACAGCGGGCCGCGCGCTTAAAACGCCCAGTTTCCCTTTTGGAACACGGGCACCTGCGTGCCGTCGGCCTTGATGCCGGTGATGGAAAGGTCCGGCGTGCCCAGCATGAAGTCCACATGCGTAGCCGAACGGTTCACGCCGTGCTGCTCCAGCTCTTCCTCGCTCATTTCACGGCCGCCGCGGATGGCGTCGCCGAAGCCCTTGCCCAGCGCGAAATGGCACGAGGCGTTTTCGTCGAACAGCGTGCTGTAAAACAGGATGCCCATGCGGCTGATGGGCGAGGCCGCCGGGATAAGCGCGCATTCGCCCAAATGGCGCGCGCCCTCGTCCGTCTCGATGATGGCCTTCAGCGCGTCATAACCCTTTGCGGCGGAAAAGCTGGTGACGCGTCCGTTCTGGAAGGTAATGGAGAAATCGTCTATCAGACTGCCGCCGTGGTTCAGCGGCATGGCGGAATGCACCGTGCCGTCCACCCTGTCCTTGTCGGGCGAGGTGTAAATTTCCTCGGTAGGCATATTGCAGAACTGCCAGCGGCCGTCCGCCAGCTCGTTTCCGCCGCCGCACCACACATGGTTTTTGGGCAGGCCCACGGTGATATCCGTGCCGATGCTGTTTTTGTAGTGCAGGGCGCTGAACTGCTGCTCGTTCAGCCAGTTTGCGCGCGCGCGGAACGACTTCTGGTGTTCGCGCCATGCGGCCACGGGGGCCGGCCCGTCGGCGCGGGCGGCCTTGAAAATGGCCTGCCACAGCGCCTGCACCGCCTCCTCCTGCGGCAGCTGGGGGAACACCGCCTTTGCCCACTTGGGGCTGGCCGCGCCCACAATGCTCCACGCCACCCGGCCCGTCTCCATGCCCAAATAGAAGGCGTGGCAGTCGCGGTAGGCGGCCTTGCGGCGCTCGGCGCGCAGGGTGGGGTTTATGCCCGCCATGGCGTACGGGTCGCCTGAGGTAATGCTAAGCAGGGCGCCGCCGCGCTCGGCCAGGCCGTTTTCCAGCACGGCGCGCCACGCGGGCGTCTGCTGAAACACCTCCATGCCGGCGTTTTCATATTCCAGGCGCGTGGTGGCCTCGTCGCTCCACATCACGGTAACGCTTTTCGCGCCCGCCGCCCAGGCGTGCTTTGCCGCAAGGCGCACAAGGGGCGCGGCCTCCAGATCTGCCTCTATCAGCACCTCCTGCCCCTGCTGCACATTCAGCCCCGCGCGCACCACAAGCTCTGCATATTTATCAAGCTGTGCTTCAAAGTTCATACTCATTCTCCTTCCTGCCGCCCGGCACAGGCCCAAACGGCCCGCGGCCCGGCGGCCTTTCTGCCTCTGGCATAACTATAACATAACAGCTATCATTATGCCAAGGGGTGTCTTTTCTTTTTGCCGTAAGCCGCCGCTTTTTCCCGGCTTCGGCGCAGGCGGCCCGCCTGTGCTTCAGGGGGGGCGGCACAGCGCCCGCTTACCTTATTATAATGGCCGGCGCGGCGCGCGCAAAGGGGCTGTTTTTTCCCTTTTTCGGGGAACGGCGGCAAAAAGCGCGCCCTTTTCTCTTGACACCCCGCCCGGCGGCGCGTAAACTGAAAGGCAGATTGTTAGGTTGCGCTAACACAATGCACAGCGCCCGCGCCCGGCCAGACGGCACGGCGGCGCGGGCAGGGACGGAAGGGACGGCAGAAAACATGACACTGGCACAGCTTCCCGTTGGGCAAAGCGCGCGCATTGCGGCCGTGGGCGGCGAGGGCGCGCTGCGCCGCAGGCTGCTTGATATGGGCCTTACGCCTGGCACCGCGGTGATGGTGCGCAAAATTGCCCCCATGGGGGACCCCATTGAGCTGCACCTGCGCGGCTACGAGCTTACCCTGCGCTTAGAGGACGCGCAGAATATCACGCTGGGCGATGCCCCGCAGGGCGGGGAGGCGCGCGGCTGATGGTATTTGCACTGGCAGGCAACCAGAATTCCGGCAAGACGACGCTGTTCAACCAGCTTACCGGCTCGAACCAGCACGTGGGCAATTTCCCCGGCGTGACGGTGGATAAAAAAGAAGGCGTGATACGCGACCACACCACGGGCGAACACCACTTTGGCCCGCGCGCCTGGGGACACGAGCGCCACAAGCGCAGCGAGATACCCCCGCGCGCGCCCGCCACAGTGGTGGACCTGCCCGGCATCTACTCGCTTTCGCCGTATACCAGCGAAGAAATTGTGACGCGCGATTTTCTGATAGACGGCAGGCCGGACGGCATCATCAACATTGTGGACGCCACCAATATCGAGCGCAATTTGTACCTTACCATGCAGCTTATCGAGCTTGGCATCCCCATGGTGATAGCCCTGAACATGATGGACGAAATGCGCGCAAACGGCAGCACCGTGGACGTGAACAGGCTGGAGGCAGAACTTGGCGTGCCTGTGGTGCCCATTTCCGCCGCGAAGAACGAGGGCATTGACGAGCTGATAGAGCATGCCCTGCGCGCGGCCGAGCACAAGCAGCGCCCCCGCCGGCAGGATTTCTGCACCGGCGCGGTGCACCGCTGCATCCACGGCATTGCCCACATGATAGAAGACCACGCGCAGGCCGCGGGCGTGCCGCCGTATTTTGCCGCCACCAAGCTGGTGGAGGGCGATGAGCCTATGCAAAAGCGCCTGCGTTTGACGGACAACGAGCTGGACCTAATTGGCCATTCCGTCACCGAGATGGAGGCAGAGCTTGGCACAGACCGCGAGGCCGCCCTGGCCGACATGCGCTACACCTTTATTGAAAAGCTGTGCGCCGCCACTGTGGTAAAGCACGGCGAAAGCCGCGAGCACGCGCGCAGCGTAAGGCTGGACAAGGTGCTTACGGGCAAATATACGGGCATCCCCATTTTTCTGCTTATTATGCTGGCGGTGTTCTGGCTTACGTTCGGCGTGATAGGCACCTTCCTCAGCGATTTGTTAAGCGCGGGCATCGACGCCCTCACGGCCGCCGCTGCCGCCGGGCTGGACGCCTACGGCATCAACCCGGTGGTGCGCTCGCTTGTGATAGACGGCGTGTTTGCGGGCGTGGGCAGCGTGCTCAGCTTTCTGCCCATTATTGTGACGCTGTTTTTCTTCCTTTCCATGCTGGAAGATTCAGGCTATATGGCGCGCGTGGCCTTTGTGATGGATAAGCTTTTGCGCAAAATAGGCCTTTCGGGCCGCAGCTTTGTGCCCATGCTGATAGGCTTTGGGTGCAGCGTACCCGCCATTATGGCCACGCGCACGCTGGCCAGCGACCGGGACAGAAAAATGACCATTCTGCTTACGCCGTTCATGAGCTGCTCGGCCAAGCTGCCTATTTACGCCGTGTTCACGGCGGCGTTTTTTCCGCAGCACGGGGCGCTTGTCATGATTCTGCTGTATGTTTCCGGTATGGCCGTGGGCGTGCTGGCCGGGCTTTTGATGAAAAACACGCTGTATAAGGGCAACCCCGTGCCCTTTGTGATGGAGCTGCCGAACTACCGCGTGCCCAGCCCTAAAAGCGTGCTTTTGCTGATGTGGGATAAAGCCAAGGATTTTCTTACCCGCGCGTTCACCGTCATTTTCATTGCCACCATCATCATCTGGTTTTTGCAGACGTTCGACACGCGGCTGAACGTGGTGGCCAACTCCTCCGCCAGCATGCTGGCGGGGCTGGGCCGCATGCTGGCGCCGCTGTTTGCGCCGCTGGGCTTTACCGACTGGCGCGCCGCCACCGCCCTTATCACCGGCTTTTCGGCCAAAGAGGCCGTGGTAAGCACCATGGCCGTGCTTACGGGCACCAGCGTTTCCAACCTGGGCGCGGCCCTGCAGGGCATTTTCACGCCGCTTTCGGCGGCCAGCTTTCTGGCCTTTACCCTACTGTATTCGCCGTGTGTGGCGGCCATTGCCGCCGTAAAGCGCGAAATGCACTCCGGCCTTGCCGCCGCGTGGGTGGCCTTTGCCCAGTGCGCCGTTGCCTGGCTGTGCGCCTGCGCCGTGTTTCAGGTGGGCAGCCTGTTTATGTGAAGCAGTGAGGTGACGCAGATGAACGCTTTCAGCTGGCTTGTGCTGGCCTGCGTGGCCATATGTGCGGCGCTGGCCGTGCGCGCCATACGGCGCGTGCAGCGCCGCGGCGGCTGCGGCGCATGTGCGGGCGGCTGCACCGCCTGCCCGCACGCATGCCCCCGGCAGAGTGAAAAAACAGAATAAAAGGCAAAAAGGCCCTGTGTGCTTTATTGAAGTGCCCCCAAAAAGTTAGACAATAATTTCAAATAAAAATTGTTTAAGCAAC
>OFMK01000560.1_pt1 | contig 37861 bp, 35 predicted proteins | sample 1541781 | NCBI WGS metagenome assembly OFMK01 (sample SAMN04209250, study PRJEB22552) | human gut metagenome | biome: gut; material: feces | host: Homo sapiens | place: USA: Oklahoma
CTACATCGTATTCTCTGATATATCCGTAACCACCGTGTAACTGAACAGCCTTTGTCGTCACTTCCATTGCTACTTCCGCTGCGTATAACTTCGCCATGGCTGCTTCCACACTGTAATTCTTCTGTGCAGCTTTCGCCATTGCCGCTTTGTAAACCAGCAGTTTCGCAGCTTCTACTTTCGTAGCCATGTCAGCTAACTGGAACTGCGTATTCTGGAACTGTCCGATCGTACGTCCGAACTGTTTTCTCTCTTTTACATATTCGATGGTTGCTTCTAAAGCACCTTCTGCAAGTCCGAGAGCCTGAGAAGCGATTCCGATCCGTCCGCCGTCCAGGGTATGCATAGCGATTCCAAATCCTTTGCCCTGTTTTCCTAATAAGTTTTCTTTCGGAATGCGGCAGTCTTCAAAGATCAGTTCATATGTGGAAGATCCGCGGATACCCATCTTCTTTTCCTTTGTTCCAAAGGAGAATCCTGGTGTTCCTTTATCAACGATAAATGCAGAAATTTCTTTTAATTTTCTTCCGCGTTTTTCGATGATGCCGGTAACAGCGATCACGATATAAACGTCTGCTTCTTTCCCGTTTGTGATAAAGCACTTCGATCCGTTTAATACCCACTCGTCACCGTCTAAGACAGCCTTTGTCTGCTGTCCCTGGGCGTCAGTACCGGCTCCCGGCTCTGTAAGACCGAAGGCACCTAATTTTTTACCGGATGCAAGGTCCGGAAGATACTTCTGTTTCTGGTCTTCTGTACCGTAAGTCATGATCGGATCACAGCACAGAGAGGTATGCGCAGATACGATAACACCTGTGGTACCGCAGACTTTTGATAATTCTTCTACACACATCACGTATGTAAGAGGGTCACAGCCCTGACCGCCGTATTCTTTCGGGATCGGGATACCGAGGAAACCATTCTTAGCCATCTTCTGGGCAGTTTCTTTTGGGAACTGTTCCGTTTCGTCTACATCCTGTGCAAGAGGCTTTACTTCATTTTCGGCAAACTCTTTGAACAGAGTTCTTGCCATTTCGTGTTTCTTACTTAATGCGAAATCCATTTCTTATTCCTCCATCTATGCCATAGCAGGCATTTATTCAAATTTGCAGTGAAAACGTTCTTCATATACGCCGATCAGCTCTTCCCTGAAGACAAGATGGGAAATGGCGATTAATGCTTTGGCTCTTTCCCTGAGTGTCTTTCCTTTCAAATGGGCGATTCCATGTTCGGTGACTACATAATCAATATCATTCCTTGAGGTGGTCACTGCAGCGCCTTCATCCAGGAATGGTACGATTCTTGACACGGTGCCTTTTTTTGCAGTGGAAGGCATGGCAAGAATGGAAATGCCGTGCTTTGCCATGGAAGCCCCGCGGATAAAATCAACCTGGCCGCCTACACCGCTGATCTGAGTAAGGCCGATGGATTCAGAGCAGGCCTGCCCCATGAGATCGATCTGTACGCTGGAATTAATGCATACGATCCGGTCATTTTTTGCTACGACTACAGGATCATTAGTGTAGTCAGCAGGGTACATAGCGACGTTTTTATTGTGATCCACGAAATCATAAAGCCGTTTTGTGCCCATAAGGAAATTTGCTGCCATTTTATCCGGCAGAAACTTTTTCTTTTCATTGGTGATCACACCGGCTTCCACCAATTCCACGACACCATCGGAGAACATCTCTGAATGGATCCCAAGATCCTTTTTATATTTCAGGGAAAGGAGAACCGCATCCGGGATGGCTCCGATCCCCAGCTGAAGCGTATCCCCGTCATTGATCAGGGAAGCACAGTTATAGCCGATATCTTTTTCAACTTTGGTAAGAACAGAGGGTTTCAATTCCGGCAGCGGTGCGGAATGTTCCACAAAACAGTCTATTTCTGAAACATCCAGCAGGCTGTCTCCATATGTATAAGGCATTTGGTCATTTACCTGCGCGATGACCAGTTTTGCATTCTTTGCAGCAGCTTTGGTATAATCTACGGAAACACCGAGACTTACTTTTCCATTCTGGTCAGGAGGAGTTACTGAAATTAATGCAGCATCCACCGGCAGGCTGCTTTCAAATAGTCTGGGAATTTCATAAAAGAAACAAGGAGTGTAGTCTCCGCGTCCCTCTTTTACAGCCTTTCTTGTTCCGCCGCCCACAAACAGGGCATTGTGGCGGAAATGTCCGGTCATATCTTCCCGGCAGTATTCATTTTTGCCGAGGGAGACCATGTGGCAGATTTCCACATCATGGTACCATTCTTTGTGCTCTGCCATGTAACTCAGCAGAAATGTGGGTTCTCCGGCGGCATGGCCGGAAACAACCCGGCCGCCGTCTGGAATCTGTTTTAACGCCTGTTCAGGAGACATCAGGCGTTCTGAATAAATTTTTTTCCAATTCATAATATGAGCCCCCATAATTGTTAGTCTTCTTTGATTTTTGCGATTTCTTTTGCCATTTTCTTTTTCATTCTGAGGTTGCTCTGGCGTGCGATCATGATTCTCTGTGCCTGAGGAGAACCGGCACCGTGCATGGATTCTGTGCGGTATCCCACAGCAGCACTTCCCAAGGTCAGATTTTCGATCAGACGCATGATGCGCATACGGTTTTCTGTGGAAACATCTGCGACACCTCGGAAATATTTATCAATATAGGCACCCAGTTTCGGATCCTTCAGATCTTTTTCAGAAGGAGCGGTTACCATCAGGCCTCCTGCGATATCTTCCGCAAGACGTGCAATTTCATATGGGAAACGGGTTATATTTTGTTTACATACATTGGCAAGCAGCAGATCGATCAGATAGTTTCCTGATTTTGTAGCGGTTCCCTCGGCAGAACATGCGATACCGCAGCAGTACAAGGTTTCGTTTAAATGTGTCATTTCAATCAGTTTATCTTTCACATGGGATGCACGCTCAGCACCGTTGTATTCTGCTGCAACTGCAGATGCACCGATCAAAACATCGCCCACACCGACTTTGCATCCGCCGTAGGACTGTCTGTGGTATCCTGCAAAACGTTCTACGAGAACTCCGGCAAATTCATATTCCCCGTCTAAGAAAATACGGTCGTTTGGTACAAACACATTATCAAATACAACTAATGCTTCCATTCCGCCATACTCAGAGTTTCCTACGTCCATCTGGGTATCTTCCAGTTTTCTTGTATCACAGGACTGGCGTCCGACGATCATAAAGATTCCCTCGGAATCAGTCGGTACAGTAAAAGAAACTGCATAGTCTTTGTCATCTTCACCCATAGCGATGGTCGGCATGACTAATACTTCATGAGAATTGATAATGCCGGTTTGATGGGCTTTGGCACCCCTTACTACGATTCCGTCAGGACGGCGTTCCACTACATGCAGAAAAAGGTCAGGATCAGCCTGAGCATGAGGAGCAAGAGAGCGGTCACCCTTTGGATCTGTCATAGCACCGTCTGTGGTCAGGTCGTTTTCCTGCGCATATTTTAAGAAGTTTTTGAAATTTTTATGATAGCTGGTGCCGTATTTTTCATCCACATCATATGTAGTGCTGTAAACAGCATTGAACGCATCCATACCTACACAGCGCTGAAAACATGCGGCGGTTTTCTGGCCGCACAGTCTCTGCATCTTCACTTTTTTAACCAGATCTCCGGCACTTTGATGGATATGGGTAAAGCGGTTGATCTTTTCTCCGGTTTCAGAAGAAGTTGCAGTCATCAGATCTTCATATTCCGGCATCTGTGCCAGATCATAAGTTGCCTTTACAGAATTCAGGGATGGTCTCAGGATCGGATCATCCACCGGATTTTCAATTTTCTCTCCGAACATATAAACCTGAAGATTTAATTTCCTCATACTCTCTACATATTCGTTTCCTGTCATTAAAGCCATAATATATTACCTTCCTTTCATAAATGACAGAAGCTCACTGCTCCTGTAAAAATTTTTGACATAAGAATATATAGCAAAAAGTGTGCCAAGATCTTTGAAAAGTAATTTGAAATTGGTGCGAATCCCCTTTATTTCATTGATATATCAGCAGATCCAGACAAAAATATAAAAATATTATTTTATCAAGTGATCTATGACATAGTTCCCTCTGTTCTAAAAATGGAACAAATAAATGGGATTTGTTTTATTTTTGGAACAAAAACCGTTTGTATTCGGCATAAAACTGGCATCTTGAAGTTGGCACGAAATTTGCTATATATAAAGACAGGAGGTGATCATAATGTTAAAAGAAATAGAAACTGTTTTGGAGGAGGATGTGCGTCCGTACCTGCTGGAACATGAAGGAAACGTCCAGGCAGTGGAATACAAAGAGGGGATTTTAAAAGTCCGTTTAACAGGACAGTGTTCCGGATGTCCGTCGGCAGCTCTGACGACCGAAGAATTAATTGCAGAGGCGGTTAAGAAGAGGATACCGGAAATAAAAGATGTGGTGCTGGTAAATGAGGTAAGTGATGACCTCATTGCAATGGCAAAAAAGCTGATGGGCCATTCGGGCAGGTAGGAGGAAGCCATGCAGATAGGGATAAAATACTGCGGAGGCTGCAATGTCCAGTATGACCGGGGATACCAGGTAGAAAAGCTGAAACAGCAGTTTGCCGGACATCAGTATACAGCAGGAGATGAACCATGTGATCTGCTTTTAGTGGTATGCGGATGTATGAGGGCATGTCCCCAGGTACGGCCAGGGCAGGCGAAAGAGTGCCGTTACATAAAGTCGGAACAGGAGTTTAGAAAACTGTTCCATGAATTAAAAAATGAGAAGGAAGAGGAGAGTCCGGGAGGCCTCACAATACTGAAAAGAGGACAGAAAGCCGAGATGACAAAAACGTTTGACCGGGAAGATGTACTCTGCTTTGCAAATCTGACCGGTGATTTCAGTGATCTCCACACGAATGAGGCATTTTCCAAGAAGCAGTGGTTTAGGAAACCTGTGGTTCACGGAGTGCTTGTCGGAAGCCTGGTTTCTTCTGTCATGGGTATGGAGCTGCCGGGACCCGGAACGATTTTAGTACGGGAAGAGATTGATTTTTTACGGCCGGTTTTCTATGGGGACAGGATCACTGCAAAAGTAGAATTCAGGGATTATAAGGAAGAAAGACTATGGTATACCGGGGAGTTTACAGGCAGATGCCTGAATCAAAATGGTGAAGTTGTAGCTGAGGCAAAGATACGGCAGATGATGACGAAGAATCTGTTTAAAATAGAAGAAGGAGAGGAAATAAAATGACGAATTTAGAAAAATATAATCAATCGTTTGTAAAAATCTTAAAGCAAAAGGAAGAGGAACTGCCCAAGCTGAAATACAGAGGGATTCCGGAGTGGGATTCACTGGGTCACATGAATTTAATGGGGGATCTGGAAAATCTGTTTGACATCACGATGTCCACCATGGATATTCTGGAGTTTACCTCTTATGAGAAAGGAAAAGAGGTTTTGCTTAGATATGATGTTGAAATCAGCTAGAGAAGGGGAAGAGCAATGGCCAGGATAAGGATATTTACTGACAGTATCACACAGAGTAACTGCTATATCATTGAGGAGCATCAAAAGGCTGTTGTGATCGATCCCAATCAGGAAGGCAGTCTGGCGGATTTCCTGAAAAAACACAAATGGCAGGTGAAACAGATTTTTTTGACCCATGAACACTGTGACCATATAAAAGGACTTCATATGCTGCGGGAAACTTATGGAGCACCTGTAATCGCACAGGAGGAATGCAGCAAAGGAATCCAGAATTCGGTCAGCAATATGAGCCGGATCATGGGGACTTATCTGTATTTTAAAAACGGACAAAAAGAAATTGCTCATTATGAGCCTTTTGTGTGCGCTCCTGCAGATGAGACTTTTGTGAAAGAATGGTTTTGGACCTTTGAGGGGCATGAGCTGCGGGCAGTGTCTCTGCCCGGACATACACCGGGAAGCAGTTGTCTCATCCTGGATAGAACGAGAGTGTTTTCCGGGGATTATCTTCTGCCTGGAGAGGAAGTAGTGACAAGGCTGCCCGGGGGAAATCAGGCGGACTATGAGAAAAAGGCTAAGCCTTTTCTCAGGAAGCTGCCCCTGGGAATGCATGTATATCCGGGGCATGGGACATCTTTTGTATTGAATGATGAGGTGATGAAGAACCATGGACTATGAGGAACTATTGAGAAAGTCCCCTTATGGGATGCTGTATAAAGAAAAAGAACAATGGTATGTTTCATATATGGAACAACTGACGCGGCACCATATGGAACACTGTCTGCCCTATGCCCGGTTCATAAAGTCTTTGGGGGAGAAAACAGCCTATCAAAGTCTTGAGCAGATACCAATGCTCCCGGTGTCACTGTTTAAGAGACAGAATCTGTTAAGCATATCTGACGATCAGATTTTTAAGATCATGACTTCATCGGGAACCACAGGGCAGCAGGTTTCTAAAATTTATCTGGACAAGGAGACGGCTGCATATCAGCAGAGAACATTGTCTGTGATCATGGGAGACTTTCTGGGCCCCAAGAGGATTCCGATGCTCATCCTGGATTCACCGGATGTATTAAAGGACCGTAAGATGTTTTCTGCCAGAGGGGCCGGGCTCCTTGGATTCTCAATTCTTGCATCGGACAGAATCTTTGCTTTTGATAAAGATATGGAACTCGATTTAAAAGGAATAGAAGAATTTTTGGAACGTCATGAGGGAGAACGTATATTTTTGTTCGGATTTACTTACATGGTCTGGCAGTTTTTTGTTCAAAAACTAAAACAAACCGGGAGAAGACTTACGCTGCCTGAGGGGATCCTCATCCATGGAGGCGGCTGGAAGAAATTGTGGAAAGAAGCAGTTTCCAGGGAACAGTTCAGGGAAGAAATTTTTTGTGTCTCAAAAATAGAGCAGGTAAGAAACTATTACGGAATGGTAGAACAGACCGGCTGCATCTATATGGAATGTGAGCACGGCCATCTGCACGCAAGTATTTTTTCGGAACCTGTGATCCGGAGAGGAAAAGATTTTTCGGTCTGTAAGGAAGGTGAGCAGGGAATGGTACAGGTACTTTCCCCTATGGCATGGTCCTATCCTGGGCATTCTCTTCTCACGGAAGATCTGGGTGTGATTTTGGGAAGGGATGACTGCCCATGCGGAAGGAAAGGAACCTATTTTCAGATGAATGGCAGAATTCAAAGGGCAGAGATCAGGGGGTGCAGTGACACTTATGGAAGATAACAATATAACACTTTTGGCAGGTGTTTTAAATGTGGAACATACCGTCAGACAGCCGTTTGATGAGAACGTGATTCGTTTTTTGGACCTGATTTCCCAAGAGATAAAAAAGGACAGTGTGCTTGGAATACAGGAAGAAGTCATGGCGTTCGGATTCTGGTGCAGAAGACAGCATCTGAAAAAATTAAAGGAAGAGACAGAACACATAGAGGACCGGCTGGGAAAAGGTGTGGTGTTTCATATTGCCCCGTCCAACGTACCAATCCTGTTTGCATACAGCTTTGCCATTGGGCTTCTGGCAGGAAACAGTAATATAATCAGAGTCTCATCCAAAGCCAAAAAAGAAATCCGGCCTGTGTGCCGGCTCATTGACAGGGTACTGACGGACGGGGATTTTTCAGAAATCAAAAAACAGAATTCCATTATATTATATGAAAAAAACAAAGAGCTTACAGATGCTTATTCAGAAATATGCGATCTGCGTTTGATCTGGGGAGGGGATGAGGCAATCAGGGAAATAAGGAAATCTCCGATTTCTCCCGCAGCGGAGGAACTTGTTTTTCCAGACCGCACATCCATTGCGCTGCTGGATGCAGGGTTCATAAAAGCGTGCAGTGAGGAAGAACTTTCGCTCTGGGCTCACCGTTTTTATAACGATACTTACGGGGCAGACCAGAATGCGTGTTCCAGTCCCAGGGTTATCTTCTGGCTGCAAAAATCGAAAGATAGGGAAGAAACCAGGATAGCTAAGAAAAGATGGTGGGACAAAGTCTGTGAGACAGCCGGGGAGTATGATCTGACCGATCAGAAAGCATTTCTAAAGTATACACAGTTGTGTGAATATGCAATGTCAGAAGATGATTTAGAAATTGTCCGCAGGGAAGGGCATCTGCTGTATGTGATAAAACTCGGAAAACTTCCGGAGAAAATAGAGGATTACAGAGGCAGCTGCGGATTTTTCTTTGAGTTTGAGCTTGAGGATTTGTCCCAGCTGACTTCGGTGCTTGGCCGGAAGGTGCAGACACTCACATACCTGGGAGTCGGGCCGGAAAAGCTTAAGGCATTGGTTCTGGAAAACAGGGTGCAGGGTGCAGACCGCATTGTACCCGTCGGCCAGGCTATGGATATGGGAATCATTTGGGATGGAAAAAATCTGATTTCAAGAATGTCCAGAAAGATTTGTCTTTGCTGAGAAAGAGGGGAGGAGAGTTTATGTCTTTTTATGACCAAAGAGATGAAAGAAAAGATCAGGTTTTCTTGATAGAAGACCAGGGAAGAACTGTGACTTACGGACAGCTGGATCAGTTCTGCAGCAGGTTCTTTGAGGCGGCAGAGGCGAGGAAGCTTGCATTTTTACTCTGTGAAAATACGGCAGGTTCTGTTCTTGGGTACATTGCCTGTCTGCGGCGGGGAGTGGTCCCATTGCTTTTAGATGCGAAGATTGACGGGGAATTGTTTCAGAACCTTCTTAACGTCTATGATCCGGATTATTTGTATGTGCCTTCGAGGGAGCTTGGACAGGAAAATGGATTTCAGTCAGATGCAAGAAGTGTATTGAGCTCGTATGGATACAGCCTGATTGAGCGCACCCCTGAGAAAAAGACCAGAATGGACCTGCACCTGGCCCTGCTGCTCACCACATCAGGAAGCACCGGCAGTCCAAAGCTGGTCAGACAGAGCTATGAAAACATTAGTGCCAATGCCCGGTCGATCAAAGAATATCTGGGTCTTAATGAGAAGGAAAGACCGGTTACTACGCTTCCTATGAGCTATACTTATGGATTATCGGTGATCAACAGTCATATGGAAGCAGGGGCAGCCATTCTCCTTACTTCAAAGTCTTTGTTTGAACAAGAATTCTGGGATTTCTTACGGCGCGAGAACGGCACCTCTATCAGCGGGGTGCCGTTTACCTATGAGATGTTATTCAAACTGAAATTTCTGGAAATGGATCTGCCGTCTTTGAAAACCATGACACAGGCCGGAGGAAAATTAGCGGGGGATCTTCAGGAGAAGTTTGCGTCACGGGCAAGAGAATCCGGAAAAAATTTTATTGTCATGTATGGACAAACCGAGGCGACTGCCAGGATGTCATATCTTCCGGCCCAATATGCATGCGAAAAAAACGGCAGTATTGGAATTGCGGTCCCCGGCGGTAAGTTCCGGATTGTGGAAGAGACAGATGGAAAAACAAAGGAAGTGCTGGAACCTGGGAAAGAAGGAGAATTATACTATGAAGGGCCCAATGTGACACTTGGTTATGCCTGTAAGAAAGAAGATCTCGCAAAAGGAGATGAGAGACACGGATGTCTGGCCACAGGAGATATAGCCAAAAGAGACCGGGATGGATTTTATTATATAACCGGCAGGAAAAAGCGGTTTCTAAAGATCCTGGGAAACAGGGTAAATCTGGATGAGACGGAACAGATATTAAAAGCTCATTTTCCTGGAAATGGGATTGCGTGCACAGGCAAAGATGACTGTATGGACATTTTTGCTGCGGGATGCCCGGCTGAAATGAAAGAGACCATATCGTCTTTCCTCTCACAAAAAACAAGTCTGAATCCATCTGTTTTTCGTGTACACCTTATAGAAGAAATCCCAAAAAATAATGCAGGAAAAATACTTTACTCTGAATTAAACATACCCGAATAGTCTCTGTCTTAAACTTGGATGAAACTGTGCGGTGTGGTAAAATAAAACCATAGAATGGTTTGTTTCAGAGAAGGAGAAAGAATGGACGGGAAGCAGGAAGAACTTCAGATCTTTTCAAATGTGCAGGAAGCCAATGAGCGTCTGGATGCTATTATAGAGCATTCCTTTGACGGTATTTATATCACAGACGGCAGGGCAAATACAATTAAAGTCAACCGTGCCTATGAGACGATCACTGGTCTTGACAGAAATGATATGATAGGAAAAAGTATGAAGGAATTGGAGCGCGGAAATGTAATCTCTGTGTCCGGTTCTCTTAAGGCCATCAGAGAAAAAAGAGTGGTCACCCTGGAGCAGGAATTTAAGACAGGAAAGAAGGCGGTCATCACCAGCAGTCCCATTTATGACGATGAAGGGCAGATCATTATGGTCGTCACTAACGTCAGAGATCTGACGGAGATCTATCATCTGAGGGAGGAAATGGGCAGAAAAGAACAGGAGGAAGAAAAACTCCTGCAGAAGCTTAAACATGCCCAGGGGAATTTTTTTGGGAACCGTATGGTGGCCGAGGATAAAAATACTCTGGATGCATTGTTCTGGGCGGACAAAGTATCCGGCCTGGATGCCACGGTCATGCTGCTTGGAGAAACCGGAGTGGGGAAAGAAGAGTTTGCGAGATATATCTATCAAAACAGCAGGAGGAAAGACGGAAGCTTTATAAAGGTAAACTGTGGGGCTATCCCGGCCAATCTGCTGGAAAGTGAATTGTTCGGATATGAAAAGGGAGCGTTTACAGGAGCCAGTAAAAACGGAAAGATCGGTCTGTTTGAACTGGCTGATAATGGAACCATTTTCCTGGATGAGATCGGGGAGCTGCCCCTGGACATGCAGGTAAAGTTTTTAAGGGTTGTGCAGGAACAGGAAGTGGAGCGGATCGGAGGGAGCAGGCCAATAAAAATTGATGTAAGGATTGTTGCGGCTACGAACCGGAATCTGGAAGAAATGGTAAAACAGAAAACGTTTCGGGAAGATCTGTTTTACCGGCTGATGGTATTTCCAATCCATATCCCCCCTCTTAGGGAACGAAGAAAGGATATTGAACCCCTGGCCCAGCTTTTTCTTGGGCAGCTCAATAAAAAATATGGTTTTCAGAAAGAATTCTCATTTGAGGCATTGGAGCTGCTGAAAGAGTACCAGTGGCCCGGGAACATAAGGGAATTAAAAAATCTGGTAGAGAGGGCTGTTATTATCAGCAGTGAGGATTTGATTGGATCGGAAAGTATACCTGTAGATGCAGGTGAAAGGAGTCCTAATGTAAAAAGAAATAAATCGGAAACGTTCATTGACCTGAAATCAGAACTCCAAAGAATTGAGCTCCAGTATATGGAGAAGGCGTATAAAACTTGTGGAAATGTAAGGGATGCGGCTGCAAGCCTTGGCATGACGCCGCCGACTTTTGTGAGGAAAAGGAAACAGTATACGGAGGGAGTATGATTTATCATTTCAGGGACTGTGAATATAAAGAGGTGTTTCAAAGGAATCAATATCCGGTGATCGATCATGTAAGCCGGCTGGAAATGCGGAGCGGACAGAGTTATCAGGCGATGCATTCCCATAAGGGAAGGGTAGAAATTCTATATATCCTGGAAGGGGAAGGAAGGCATATTATTGGAAACAAAACATATGATACGCAGGAGGGAGATCTGATCATTTTTAATGCAGACACTCCTCATGAAGAAAAAGTGAGGGGTGAAAAGACTTTACATTACTGCTGCTGTGCAGTCAGGGAACTGAAGGTCAAAGGCAGAAAAGAGAATCATCTGATCGCGGACGGACAGGTTCCGGTGATCAGATGCAAAAAAAATAAGAGGTGGTTTGCTGCACTCTATGAGATTCTTCTGGAGGAGAGTGTTTCAGGCGAGGGATTGTCTGCAGCGCTTTGCAGGAATCTTGCGGCAGCCCTGGTTATAAAAGTGCTGGAACTGAGCAGCAGCTGTGAAGGTGCTCCGGGTGAGAAAGAGAGCCTGCTTGTAAATAAGGCAAAAGAGTATCTGGATCAGAATTATCTGAGCAGAATCTCCTTAAAAGATGTGTCAGATGTGATGTTCGTAAGTCCATTTTATCTTGACCGGATTTTTAAAAAGAATGTTGGGTTTTCCCTGGCACAGTATGTAATTAACCGGAAGCTCGGGCATGCTCAGAATTTGCTCACGGATACGGACGAATCCGTCACAAAGATTGCCGAGATCGTGGGCTATGATAACCCGGGATATTTTAATCAGCTGTTTAAGAAAAAGTTTGGGATCACACCGGGGACCTATCGGGAATTACTGGGCAAAATTAAAGCAAAAAAAGAAAATGAGCAAGAAAACAACATATAAATTTTTTTGTCCGAAATTCAGGATGTATCAAAATGCACTAAGCCAACCGTATGATAGGATTTGGAATCACTTGATGTTCCTAAGTGGGCAAGAATGTGCATTGTGCCTTTCAGCAGAAATCAGTATGATTATATTGTAAAGAGGAACGGAAAGAAAGGGAGGCGCAAATGGTACAATGTTTTGTGGAACAGAAGAGGCATGCGGGTTTTCAGAGGGAAAAGGTACCCGGATTAGTTTACGTCAGCCGTGTGAAGGCAGAAGATTGTGTTCATCCCAGAGTTATGCACGCTCATGAAGGATTCGTGGAGATCCTTTTGATCCGGGAGGGGGAGGGTTTTTATACAATTAATGGGAAGCGTTATCAAGTAAAAAAAGGAGATATGATCCTTCTGAACGAAGGAACTGTCCATGATGAATATGGAAGCAAGGTTTCTATTTATGCCTGTGCAGTCTCCGGCATTTCAAAAGAAGGGCTTTTAAAGAATCAGATTATCAGGGAGAGCCAGATACCGGTTGTACATACAAGTGAAACCTTTGGAGCTGTCGACGGTATCTTGGGGCAGATGTTTTATCTGCTGTGCGGGGATCTGCCGGAGGCTGAAGAATGCTGTCAGCATCTGCTCAAGGCACTGTTGAAACAGATTGACTGTGTGCTGGATCAATCACTTGAGGATGTGGAGGAACCTTTGACAGACCGGGGGATTCTCGCAGAGCAGATCAGAGATTACATTGACTGCAATTATATGAATGATGTGAGTCTGCAGTCCATGTCAAAGGAGCTGAATATCAGCCTTTATTACCTTTCCCATATATTTAAAGAGTTTTATGGCTATTCGCCGATGCAGTATATGCTGAGGAGAAGGATTGGGGAGGCTCAGTCGTTTCTGATCGGAACAGATCTAACGGTCACAAGGATCGCAATGCTGGTAGGATATGATAACCCGAATCATTTTAATACCATATTTTCAAAAAATGTGGGCATATCACCGAGGAATTATAGAATGCTGTATCAATCCAAAGAAAAAGAAGAACTTTCTTATACCGTAATGTAAGCTGATGTGCGGGGCTGCTGCAAAATGTAGAAGAACATTTTGCAGCAGTTTTTTTATTCCATAGGAAAGTTCTACGATCTTTCCTATGAAAAAGCAATATAGTGAAGTTCTTTCAGAATAATGGCAGGGAATGCCGGAATCTAAGAGGGATTAAGGCAAGAATCTGAATGTAACTATCCTGGCCCGGAACTATAATATGAGTATCATAAAATGTAAGATAAAGAGACAGATGAAAGGAGTAATAAAATGAAAAGAATCAAAATGACCGTCGGTCAGGCCGTGGTAAAATTCCTGAATGAACAGTATATCGAAATGGACGGAGAGGTAACTCCATTCGTAGATGGAATGTTTACAATTTTCGGTCACGGAATGGTGGTAGGACTTGGACAGGCGCTGGAGGAAGAACCGGGACGTCTTCGGGTTTACCAGGGAAGAAATGAACAGGGAATGGCACATGCGGCGATTTCTTATGCAAAACAGAATAACCGCCGCAGAATCATTGCATGTACCTCCTCCATCGGACCCGGTGCGGCCAATATGGTGACGGCAGCGCTGACTGCTTCCATTAACCATATTCCGCTGCTGCTTTTTCCTTCTGACAGCTTTGCCACAAGACAGCCGGACCCAGTGCTCCAGCAGATGGAAGTGGCATCCGATCTCTCGGTCACTGCAAGTGACTGCTTTAAGCCGGTTGCAAAATACTGGGACCGTGTTACACGACCGGAACAGGTGATGTCAGCGCTGATCAATGCGATGAGAGTTCTTACGGATACAGCAGACTGCGGAGCAGCAGTTATATCCCTTCCTCAGGATGTGCAGGGGGAAAGCTTCGAATACCCAGAATCTTTTTTCCAGAGAAGGATCCACCATATCTCAAGAAGGTGTGCGGATGAGTATGAACTTGAAAAAGCGGTAGAAATGATCATGAATGCCAAAAAACCGCTGCTGATCTCAGGAGGAGGAGTGAGATACTCTGAGGCAGGAGAGACTGTGATGGAATTTTGCAGAGAATTTCATATTCCGGTATCCCAGACACAGGCAGGCCATTCCGCACTTCCGGATTCATTTGATTTAAGTGTTGGGGGAGTCGGTGTCACCGGCGGACTGGCAGCAAACCTTCTGGCAAAAGATGCAGATCTTGTGATTGGTGTGGGAACAAGATTCAATGACTTTGTAACCGGCTCAAAATGGGTCTTGTTCCGCAATCCTGATGTGAAGGTACTCGCGGTCAATACATCTGAATTCCACGCAGAGAAGGTAGATGCAGTCCGCTGTGTGGGTGATGCGAAAGTGACGATGGAAGCTATTATGGAACGTCTGAAAGCCAAAGCGTACAAGAGCGGTTATACAACAGAAATAGAAGAAATTAAAGAAACATGGGAAAAAGAACGGCTGTCTGTTTTAAGTGTACAGTACAGCGGTGAGGATTTTGTTCCTTGTGTACCGTCCTGGACACCGGAAATCATGAGTGACTATCTCAGGGATATTGGGGGAACCATCACAGAATCCAATGCTGTCGGAGTACTTCGGGAAGAGATTGATGACGATGCCATCGTTGTTGCAGCGGCAGGCTCACTTCCCGCAGACCTGGAACGTTTGTGGGTGACCGATGTAAAAAATACATATAACATGGAATACGGTGCATCCTGCATGGGATATGAGATCGCGGGGGCCCTCGGTTCCAAGCTGGCAGCTCCGGAGCAGGAAGTGTATGCCTTAGTCGGTGACGGATCTTTCATGATGCTGAATTCTGAAATTTCAACGGCTGTTCAGGAAAAGCAGAAAATCACGGTTGTAGTATTTGACAATACGGCGTTTGGATGCATCAACAATCTTCAGATGGGTAATGGTGTCGGAAGTCTGGCTACAGAAATGCGGTACCGAAATGAAAAAACCGGACAGATGGACGGGAATTATGTCTATACTGACTTTGCAAAAGTCGGTGAAGGATATGGAATGAAGCCATTTACGGCAAAAACATCAGAAGAGTTCAGAGAGGCCGTGAAAGCAGCGAAAAAAGAAACATGCAGCTGTATCATCGATGCCAAGGTGCTTCCAAAGACTATGGCAGAAGGTTATGAATCATGGTGGCATATCGGAGTGGCATCCACATCCGGATCTGATGGGGTAAAAGAGGCAAGAAAGAGAATTGATGAAAAATTGAAGGAAGCACGAATGTATTAGAATTGTGGAGGTAAAACATGAAGTATACAAGTAAAAAACCTTTTGAGAAAGGCTATAATGAGATGATTTCCGCGGAAGAACACCCGGAAATGATGGGAATGGAATATGGTGTCGTGGCTATGGAGAGCACCGATGTCATGAACTTTGATTATGCACAGGAAGCCGTATTTGATCTCTTGTTCGGGGAAGTGACATTTACATGGGAAGGGAAGACAGAGACAGTAGAGAGAACAGACTGTTTCCACGAAGGAGCTATTCTTCTTCATGTGCCGGAAAACACAAAGGTGACGATCATATGCCAGTCTGAAAAAGCAGAAATCGCAGTCTGCCGTACAGAAAATAAGAAAACATTCGAGGCAAGACTGTTAAAACCGGAAGACTGCCTTTGCGCAAACGAGGAGCGCGGTGCGGGCCAGATGAAGGAATGCTCCACAAGAATGGTAAGAACATTCTTTGACCGTTCTAATTGCCCGGAAACAAATTTCTTTATCGGTGAAGTGGTGCATTTCCCTGGAAAATGGTCTTCCTATCCGCCTCATCAGCATGTAGAGCCGGAAATGTATTTTTATAAATTTCTTCCGGAAAATGGTTATGGACTGGCAGAGTATGGCGATGACGCATATAAGGTCAAAAACAATGATTTGACGGGAATGCCCTGCAACGTGACACATTCACAGGCAGCAGCACCTGGATATGCTGAATATTATTTGTGGTGTATCCGTCTGAAAGATGATGAAAATATTGTAACAACGGTTGTCGAAGAACATGCGTGGGTAACAGAGGAAGACGCAGAATTTTTTCCTGAGAGGTGAGAAAGTTGATCCGCGGCAGAGCATTTTATAAATATTTTGGAATCTTAGTAATCTCCTTGGCGTTTCAGAATTTGTTGGTTTATAGTGTCAGTCTGGCAGATAATCTTATGCTGGGTGCATACAGTGAAACAGCTTTGTCAGGATCAGCTTTGTGCAATCAGATCCAATTTCTGCTCCAGATGCTGGTTGTCGGTGCCGGAGAAGGTGCCGTTGTACTCGGCAGCCAGTATTGGGGCAAAGGAAAACTGGAGCCGATTCCCCACATCATTGGTGTGACGCTGAGATTCGGAGTGGGGATGGCTGCCGTGATGTTCATTTTTGCACTTGCAATGCCGGGAACAGTGCTGGGACTCCTGACAGATGATCAGGCTGTAATTACCGAGGGAGTAAAGTATCTGCGTATCATATGTTTTACCTACCTTATCTTTACAGCTACGAATATTCTTACGGCTTCCCTGAGGTCCATCGGCATTGTATCCATCGGATATATTATCTCCGCAGCTACACTGGTCATCAACATCTGCCTGAATTACTGCCTGATCTATGGAAATCTTGGATTCCCCGAACTGGGGATCCGGGGTGCCGCATGTGCGACGCTGGTTTCACGCTGTGCAGAATTGCTGATTGTTATTATTTATTTAAAGTACAGGGAACATAAATTAAATCTGACTCTTAAAAAATTAATAAAAATCAATTCCTCTTACATGAACGATTATGTTCATGTGTCGTTTCCTGTACTTATAAATCAGGCACAGTGGGGAATTGCCCAAATGATACAGACTGCCATACTGGGTCATATGGGCGCAGCGGCCATCGCGGCAAATTCCATCGCGACGATAGTATTTCAGGTGATATCAGTGGCGGCCTACGGAGCGGCAAGTGCCTCCGGCATGACCATAGGGCGCACGATCGGGGAGGGCAGCATGGAAAGACTTCATGAGATCGTGCATACTCTTCAGGTCATCTTTATTATAATTGGAGTTGTCTCCGGATCACTGATTTTCCTGGTTCGTGTGCCAATTCTCAATTTTTATCATATATCTTCTGAGGCACACCGGCTTGCACTGCAGTTTATGGGTGTGCTTGCAGTTACGACAGTGGGAACCTCCTATCAGATGGCCTGCGACAACGGCATCATCAGAGGCGGAGGAGATACTTCTTTCAGTATGAAGATGAATACGGTCAGCATGTGGGGAATTGTAGTGCCACTGTCTGCAATCGCTGCATTTGTTTTCAAATGCCCGCCGGCGGCCGTATTTTTTCTATTAAAATCAGATCAGCTTTATAAAATTGTTCCGGTGGTCATTCATCTGAATAAATGGAACTGGGTGAAACAGGTGACCAGGACGGAAGGGTAGAATATAAGTAAATGTAAGGTGTGCGGACTTTTTTATCAGTCCGCACGCCTTTTTTGTTACTATAAGAGATGTTCAAATATATTGCAGCAGAAAAGCAATATAGCAAAGTTCTAATAAAAAAAAGCACACAACACGCAGAAATTGTGGAGAAATCCAACAAGGAACCGAAGGAAAAATAGAAGAAATGAACTTATAATATACATGGAGGGAACAAAATAGACAAAGAAATGTGACATTGAAAAGAAATGAATGTGCGATATGACGAACGTTGCACAGAAAAGGAGGATTTTTAATGGCAAAAGACACAATCATCACACTTACCAGGCAGTATGGGAGCGGAGGGAGGGAAGTATGTGAGCATCTGTCAAGAAAACTCGGCATCCCCTATTTCGACCGGGAAATACTGACGGAGGCCGCAAAGAAACTGGGTGTTGCAGAGGCTGACTACGAGACGCTGAATGAAATGTCATATAAGACGGACCGGATTACATTTGGTATGGATTCTGGTTTTCCAAGGGATGCATTTCAGATGTCGGACAACAACCAGATGTTTCTTCAGCAGTCAGCCATCATAAGGAAACTGGCTGGACAGGGAAGCGGTATTTTTCTTGGCAGATGTTCAGATTATGTGTTAAAAGACCAGCCCGGGTGCTATTCTTTCTACACATATGCGGATGATGAATTCCGGGCCAAAAGAGCCGGACAGAAGTACCAAAATATGTCTTTAAAAGAACTAGAAAAGATTGATAAGAAAAGAAGTACCTATTACCGGCTTCACACGGGAGGAAGACAAATAGGAGACAAGACAAATTATCATATGATGCTGAACACAGGAAAGATCGGGCCGGAGCCGGCGGCAGAACTGATTCTTGAATATATTGTAAAAATTCAAAAATAGGAGGTAACACTTTGAACGAACAAAACGCAGCAACAGGAAACAATTTACAGACAGGAAGAGAAAAAGCACTGTCTACAAGCGTCAGACTCGCCTATGGGTCCGGGGACGTGGCGTGCAATATTGTTTTTGGAATGATCAGCACCCTGCTGACTCTCTTTTATACGGATTATGCGGGGATTTCTCCGGTGACCGTTGGTTTGGTCATGCTGATCTCACGTGTTTTTGACGGGACATCCGATGTGATCATGGGCATCATTGTTAACAAGACAAAGACTAAATATGGAAAAGCCAGGCCTTACATCATCTGGATGGCACTGCCTTATGCTATTTCTGCGATCCTCTTGTTTTGCGTGCCGCGCACCACGCCTACCCTGCAGTTTATTTACATGTTTGTAACATATAATCTGGCGACCACAGTACTATATACAGCGATCAATGTACCTTACGGCACCTTATCTACATTGATGACAAGAAGTTCCCACCAAAGGGATCTGCTGTCTGTTTTCCGAATGGCGATGTCTCCGTTTGGAAAAATTATCGCCGTTACCTTTACTCTGCCGCTGGTCAAACTGTTCGGAAATGACCAGGCAGCCTGGATTAAAGTTATGTCCATCTGGGCCGTGGTAGCATTTTTCCTGCTTGTCATATGTTTCCTTAAATGTGAGGAGACGGTTGAGATCAAGGCTGCCCAGGATGTCAAAGTTCCTCTGGGAAAAAACGTCAAGGCCCTTGTTACGAATAAATATTTCTGGGCTACATTGGTGCTTTGGACCGTTACCTGTGTCCACGCCACTGTCGTCGGAACAGATCTTCCATATTACTGTAAATACGTGCTGCATAATGATGGATGGATGTACAGTGTCCTGTTTACGGCAGAGATTCTCACAATGATCGCGGGAGCTATGATCTGTCCGTTTCTGCTTAATAAATGGAGTAAACGAAACATATGTCTTGTGAGCTGTATCCTGGCAGTTGCTGCTCACGCAGTATTTTTGCTGAATCCGGGAAGTTTTTACTGGGCATTGGGTACAAGTATCGTGAGGGCGGTCGGGGAAGCTCCGCTGGTAGCCCTTGTATTTGGAATGATGGGAGATGTCATTGAATACGGGCAGTGGAAAAGCCATATCCGCCAGGAAAGTCTTGTGTTCGGAGGGGGAAGCCTCGGATTTAAAATTGGAACAGGTATTACCAGTGCTCTTATCACAAGTCTGCTCACTACTAGCGGATATGTGGCTTCATCAGGAGGTACTGCAGTGCAGCCGCAGTCAGCTGTCAATACCATTTTAAATATTTACAAATTCGGACCGATCGTTGTCTGGTCCATTGCCGTAGTAGTGCTGATATTTTATAACTTAGACAAAAAGATTCCTGGTATCATGCAGGAACTTTCTGAAAGAGAAGCAAAAGGTGAACTATAAGAAAGGAGCAATGAATATGCTGAAACTTGGATTTAATGAAGCAACCTGCAAAGAAAATTCTTCTGTGGAGAATGATCTGAAGTTATGTGAGAAATATGGATTTGACTACATAGAACTTCGTCTTGATATGCTGAAGGATTATTTGAAGGAACACACGTTAGAAGATCTGAAACATTACTTTGAATCCCACCAATTAAAGCCATTTGCCTTTAATTCTATTGAAGACATCAATTTTACGACAGAAGACGAATGGAAAAAGGTAAAAGATTTGTTTTTGTTTGGGTGCGAGGCCGCCCAGGCTATTGGAAATCCTTATTTAATCGTAGTCCCGACTGTTAAGGAAGGAATGCAGCTTCTGACGGAAGAGGAAGTGTTTAATGACTCTGTGAAGGTGCTGAATGAATTGGCAGATCTCGCCGAGCCATATGGAGTGAAACTTGCCTTTGAACCGATTGGAGATAGGAGATGGTGCTGTAATTCTTTAAGGCAGGCGTGGGAAATTGTGCAGGCTGTGGACAGGGAGAGTGTAGGACTCACCATCGACTGTATCAACTTTTACATGCATGATAAGTGTGCAGATCTTGAGTATATTTCTAAAATTCCGAAGGAGAAGATTTTCGTATTTCATATCAATGACTGTGAAGATTTGCCGCTTCGGGTTTTAGACCATTGTCACAGGATTATGCCCGGAAAAGGATGTATTCCTGTAAAAGATATTGCTGACCGGATCAAACAGACCGGCTACGATCAAATCGCATCACTGGAACTGTTCCGGCCGGAATACTGGCAGATGGATGCAGAGGCTGTGATCGCCATGGGAGCAGAAGCGTGCAGCAAATACTTATAACATTTCAGCAAGAAAATGAAGTGTTTGCAGAAAGTGTTAAAAATAAGAGGAAATGCCGTGGATGTTTTGGGAAAACAGGACAATAAACTGAATGTAAGAAGGAACCAGATTCCTTATAATTTACATTAACAAAAACAAAGCGTTAAAGAAAAGGAGAACAAAACATGGAAAAAGTAAAAATTGGATTGATCGGTGCAGGGCGCATCGGAAAGCTCCATGGAGAAAATCTGGCACAGTCTGTGCCGTCAGCCGATCTTTATGCAGTCGCGGACCCATTCATGAACGATGCAACAAAAAAATGGGCCAAAGATCTTGGTGTCGAATACTGCTGTGATGATCCGGACAAGATTTTAGCTGATCAGGATGTGGACGCAGTGTTTATCTGTTCTTCCACAGATACTCATGCGGCCCTCATCAAAGCAGCTGCAAAAGCAGGAAAAGACATCTTCTGTGAAAAACCGATCCACCATGATTTGGAGGAGATCCATGATGCGTTAAAAGCGGTGGAAAAAGCAGGGGTTAAACTACAGATCGGATTCGTCCGCCGGTTTGACCACAACCATAAAGCAGTGCATGATACAGTGTCATCCGGGAAAATCGGAGCTCCTTGTATCGTCAAAGTGACATCCAGGGATCCGGATCATCAGCCTATGGAGTATCTGAAAACTTCAGGCGGTATTTTTATTGACATGACGATCCATGACTTTGATATGGTCCGGTATTTATCCTGCAGTGAAGTCACGGAAGTAACTGCTTACGGTGCTGTATGTGACAATCCGGATTATGCAGAGATTAATGATGTGGATACTGCCATCGTTGTCATGAAGTTTGAAAACGGAGCATTAGGGGTCATTGATAACAGCCGTGCATCCCATTACGGATATGACCAGAGAACAGAAGTACAGTGCCAAAAGGGCTGTGTCAAAGTTGAGAATGACTTAGAGAATACTTCGACAGTCCTGTGCGGGGAAGGTGTGGAAGCCGCGAAGCCTACCTGGTTCTTCCTGGAACGATATAATGATGCATTTATCACAGAAGCAAGAGAATTTGTGGATGCTGTGCTGAATCATACGGAAACACCGGTTCAGGGAGTTGATGGCTTAAAGCCGGTAGAGATCGCGCTGGCAGCCGAGAAATCCATGAAAGAAGGACGTCCGGTTAAGTTATCAGAAATCTGCTGAGTGAAAGGAGTAACGTATGTTGAACAAAGAAAAAGTCCGCGTGGGAATTGCACCGATTGCATGGACAGAAGATGACATGCCGGAGATGGGGGCAGGAAACAGTTTTCTGCAGACGATCAGCGAGATTGCGCTGACAGGATATACAGGGACAGAAATCGGCTGCCAGTATCCTCATAATCCAGATGTTTTAAATGAGGAGTTCGGACGGAGGGGACTGTCAGCAATTACAGCATGGATCAGTACATATATAAACGAAAAACCGATGTGGTGGAACGAAAGGGCATTTATCGATCATATGAACTTTTTAAAGTCCATTGGTGCCACGCTGATCAATGTGTCAGACCAGAGTTATTCCATCCAGCACTGCTGGGATACTCCTCTTGCCAATAAATATGTCTTGAATGATGACGAGTGGGATGTGCTGGCAAAGGGTCTTGACCACTTGGGAAAGATTGCTGTGGAAAACGGGATGCAGATTGTCTATCACCATCACATGACAACGACTGTACAGAAAACAGGAGAGATCGACCGCCTCATGGAGATGACCGATCCTAAGTATGTGAATCTGATCTATGACACCGGACATCTTACATTTTCCGGGGAAGACCCGGTTGAAATCCTAAATAAGCATTTTAACAGGATCAAGCATGTGCATCTGAAAAATGTCCGGGAAGACGCTATGAAAAAAGCTTATGCAGAAGGAAAGAGTTTTCTGCGCTCTATTCCGGAAGGAGTCTTTACCGTGCCTGGAGATCCGGAAGGAATGGTAGATTTCCCTTCTGTCTTTAAGATCCTTGAAGAAAAAGGATATGAAGGCTGGCTGGTCGTGGAGGCAGAACAGGATCCGGACATTGCAAATCCTCTGGATTATGCAAAGACTGCGAGAGAGTATGTCAACAAATTCACAGGGTTATAACATTGTTTACAAACAAACTGATTATAAAGAAAGGAAGTAGAACTTATGAAAACAGTAAAAATTGGATCTATCGGACTTGGAAGGCTCGGATATGAGCATGCTGCAAACATTGCTACCTGCGTGCCGGGAGCGGAATTGACAGCCATCTGTGATGTGGACGAGGCACAGCTTGCCAAGGTACAGAAAGAATTCGACGTGCCGTATACATACACAGACGTGAATGAAATGGTGAAGAATCCGGAGCTCGATGCCATTGTGGTGGTCTCCCCGACCCCTAAGCATGTAGAACATATCACGGCTGCTATGAATGCAGGGAAACATGTCTTCAGTGACAAACCGCTGGGGGCTACAGTGGAACAGTGTAAAGAAGCAGAAAAGGTAGTGGAGGCGCATCCGGATCAGTTATTTATGCTTGGCTTTATGCGGCGCTTTGATCCTTCTTATATGGATGCGAAACAAAAGATTGACAATGGGGACATTGGTAAAGTAATTATGGTCCGCTCCTATACTCAGGATCCGATCACAACCATCGAAGGAACCCTTGCATACGCACCGCATTCCGGAGGACAGTTCCTGGATATGTGTGTACATGATATTGACCTTGTGCGCTGGTTTACCAAATCCGAGCCGAAACAGGTATGGGGAATCGGAGGAGTCTTTGAGTTTGACCTGTACAGGGAATTAAATGACGGTGACAATGTGTGTGCTACTCTGCAGTGTGAAAACGAGGCTATGGCATTTATGTTTGCAGGCCGCGCAGCAGCCCATGGCTCTCATGTGGAAACAGAGATCATCGGAACAAGAGGTACACTGCGCATTGCGTCCACACCTGCTAAAAATCTTTTGGAAGTCATGAGCGAGCACGGAGTATGCCGTGAATGCTACCCGGATTTCCTGACCCGCTGGCATCAGGCATATGTAAATGAAATGATTGAGTTTACAAACTGTGTAAGAGAGGGAAGAAAACCTGAAGTCACAGTATACGACGGGACAGCAGTAAACAAGGTTGCTAACAGATGCAAAGAATCATTTGAAACAAAAAAGATGTTAGACGTCATCGGCTAAAACACCAGTAAACTATTATAAAGAATTTCCATATCGGGAAAGGGTACCAGGCCATCTCTGGTACCCTTTTTCCGTGTGTAAAAGAGCAGTGACAGCAGCTGAAAAACAGGCTGTTGAAGGTACCTGTATGATGAAAAAGCAAGATTGTGAAGAAGACCTTTAAAATACCGAAAATATGCGGAAAAACCGTATGAAACAGCACAATAATCTGAATGTAATAAATCTGTCTGGCCGATATAATGTAAACAAATTCAGATAGTCGGTGGTTATCTGAAGACAGATACAAAAAGATGTCAGATGTTGGGAGAAGAAAGGAAATGCTTATGGAACAGATTATTTTCAGGCCGTCACTTTTTAAGTTTAAGACATGCAAAGAGTTTGCAGAGGCTTTTCATTTAAAGTCAGGTGATCTTATATTGACAAATGAATACATTTATGAACCGTATTTCGGAAAGCTGGAGCTTTCGGCGGATACGATTTTTCAGGAACAATATGGACAGGGAGAACCCACAGATGTGATGGTGGATGCCATTATCGCCGATGCGATGAAAAAGGGATGTAAAAGGATCATCGCCATCGGAGGAGGAACCATCATAGATATTGCAAAGATTCTTGCTGTTACAGGCGGCGAGTCTGTTGACGATTTATATGAACTGCCTGTCACAGAGAAGAAACGTCCGCTGGTAATCATTCCTACAACCTGCGGAACCGGAAGCGAGGTTACCAATATTTCAATTATTAACCGTACCCGCCTGGGAGTAAAAATGGGGCTCACAGGAGAGGCCATGTTTGCAGACAGTGCCGTTCTGATCCCGGAATTGCTCAGGGGGCTGCCCTTTCCGGTTTTTGCCGCCAGTTCTATTGATGCACTTGTCCATGCGGTGGAATCCAGCCTCTCTCCAAAAGCGACGCCATATACGAAGCTGTTTGGGTATAAAGCCATTGAAATGATCATCAAGGGATTCCGGACAATTGCCAGAGAAGGACAGGATGCCATGCAAGAGCTCACAGAAGACTTCCTGATTGCCAGCAATTATGCAGGTCTCGCATTTGGGACCGCTGGATGCGCTGCTGTTCATGCACTCAGCTATCCGCTGGGAGGAACCTACCATGTGGCCCATGGGGAAAGTAATTATGCAGTCTTTACAGGTGTTTTAAAGAATTATATGGAAATTCGCCGGGACGGGGAGATTGCCGTATTGAATCAATACATTGCAAATCTTTTGGGATGCAGCACAGAAGAAGTGTATAAAAAGCTGGAAGAACTGCTTAACAGCATCCTGCCTAAAAAAGCACTGCACGAGTACGGAGTGACAAGAGAGGATTTAAAAATATTCACAGAAAGCGTTATGACAACACAGGGACGTCTGATGGCCAACAATTTCGTGCCGTTAGATGAACAGAGAGTCTTGAAAATCTATGAGGAATTATATTAAAAACAGGAGGAAGAAAGAATGAAATTTTTTATTGACACAGCAAATGTAGAGGATATCGAAAGAGCAAATGACATGGGGATTATCTGCGGAGTGACAACCAATCCTTCCCTGATCGCAAAAGAAGGAAGGGATTTTAATGAAGTTATCACAGAGATCACATCTATCGTGGAAGGACCGGTCAATGGGGAAGTGAAGGCAACAACGGAGAAAGCAGAAGACATGATAGCAGAGGCAAGGGAAATAGCAGGAATCCATCCGAATATGGTCGTGAAGATCCCGATGACTCCGGAGGGGCTCAAAGCAGTGAAAGTTCTGAAGAAAGAAGGGATCAAGACAAATGTGACTCTGATATTTTCACCGAACCAGGCACTTCTGGCAGCAAGAGCCGGAGCGGAATATGTATCTCCATTCTTAGGACGGCTGGATGACATTTCGCAGACAGGTGTGGATCTGATCCGTACCATCGCAGAAATGTTTCAGATTCACGGGCTGGATACAGAGATTATCTGCGCCAGTGTGAGAAATCCAATCCATATCATTGACTGTGCTCTGGCTGGGGCTGATATTGCAACCGTTCCTTACGGTGTGCTATTGCAGATGACAAAGCATCCACTGACAGACCAAGGGATTGATAAATTTAAGGCTGATTACAAAGCAGTATTTGGAGAATAAAAGGAGGAAACGCGATGTCAACAGCAACAGAAATCAAAGACTTACAAATATATTCTAAAAACATAAGGATCGCCGCTATGAAGGCATTGGAAAAAATCGGGGCCGGCCATATCGGAGGCGTGATGTCCATGGCAGACCTGATGGCTGTTCTATATGGAAAAGTAATGCGGATCGATCCGAAGAATCCTGGATGGGCAGACCGTGACTGGCTGGTTGTTTCAAAAGGACACTGCGGGCCTGCAGTCTATGCATCCCTGGCCTTAAAAGGATATTTTGATATCAAGGATCTCATAAAGGTCAACCAGCCGGGAACCTTTCTTCCGAGTCACTGTGACCGCAATCTGACTCCGGGGGTTGATATGACAACAGGGTCTCTGGGACAGGGTATGTCCACAGCAATCGGCACTGCATGGGGGAATAAATATCAAAACAGAGACAGCTATACATATCTTGTACTGGGCGACGGAGAAAGTCAGGAAGGGCAGGTATGGGAAGGCGCATTATTTGCTGCTCAGCAGAAAGTTTCTAATCTGATCGCTTTTGTAGATTATAATAAAAAACAGCTGGACGGATATACAAAAGATGTATGTGAAATGGGTGACCTGAAACAGAAATTTGAAGATTTCGGATGGTACGCCGGAGAATGTGACGGACATGATCACCAGGCAATCATAAACGCCATCGAAGATGCTAAAAAGAATGCAGGAGACAGGCCCTCTATGATCGTGTTAAATACGGAAAAAGGAAGGGGATGCTCTTTTGCGGAAGATATACTGTACAATCACCACATGTCTTTTACAAAAGAACAGATAGAGGAAGCAGTTAAGCGTCTTGAAAAAGAAATTAAAGAACTGGAACAGGGGGTATAGTTATGTATAAAGTCTGCAAAACAATAGAAACAGAAGCAGTGGAAATGAGAAGTGTTTTCGCCCAGGTCATGGAAGAAATGCAGGCCAAAGACAACAGAGTTATTTACATGGATGCGGATCTGATGAACAGCATCGGAATGGCAAAATATTGGAAAGATCATCCTGAGAAGGCAATCAACTGCGGGATCCAAGAGGCAAATATGATAGGGACTGCGGCAGGAATGTCGGCTACTGGGCTGATTCCATTTGTCCACACATTCGGAACGTTTGCGTCCAGGCGTGTGATGGATCAGGTATTTGTGTCGGCAGCATATGCGAAACTGAATGTAAGGATCATCGGATCTGATCCGGGGGTTACCGCTTCTTTAAATGGAGGCACTCACATGCCGCTGGAAGATATGGGAATGATGAGGTGTATTCCGGAAGTGACAATCATAGAACCGACAGATTCTATTATGCTTGAGGATATGGTGCGTCAGACAAAAGACCGCTGCGGTGTATTTTATCTGCGTCTTTCCAGGAAGAAATGTGAAAAAGTCTTCGAGCAGGGCTCTACGTTTGAGATTGGAAAAGCTGCGAAAGTCAGGGAAGGAAAGGATGTTACTATCTTTGCAACAGGCATCATGGTGGCTGAGGCGGTGAAAGCTGCCGAAATGCTGGAGGCAGAGGGTATTAACGCTGCTGTTTCAAATATGTTCACCATCAAGCCGATTGACAAAGAGGCTGTCATCGAAGCTGCTCAAAAGACCGGCGCTGTCGTAACAGCAGAAAACCACAATATTATTAACGGACTTGGTTCTGCAGTGGCAGAAGTTCTCTGCGAAAATATCTGTGTACCGTTAGAGAGAGTGGGAGTAAAAGACAGATTTGGCGAAGTTGGAGACGTGGAATATTTGAAAAAGACCTTCGGCATGACTGCACAAGACATTGTAAAGAGTGCAAAAAAGGCTGTCTCCAGAAAATAAGAAAAGAGATCTTCTCATTATCCTAAGAAATTTGTAATATTTTCTGCATAGTTTTATCATACTTTTCTGGTATACTAATTCATATCTGGCAACAGGAAGGGAGAAACTATGAGAAAATTGATATTTAGTAAAAAGTTCTTAGCTGCAGTAGGGATCGTCCTGGCAGTGGGAGGATGCTTTTTTGTAAAAGGCAGGATGAATACAAAAGCTGCAGATGACAGTATTTTTGTTCAAAATATGAGTGTTCAGTACAAACAGTGTGAGGGAACTTCTAAGGAGATTCTGGAAGAAGATATTGACGAGAATATTTCAGAGGAGATCATGGCGCTGGAGGAGAAAGGACATGCGTATGAGATCGGCGAAGCTTTATCAGCCAAAGACAGTGAGTTTATCCCGGTGATCAAACAAATCAACAATGAAACCGCATATGAGGCTATCGGCGGAATTACGGTAAAGAATAAAAACTATGTGGTAAAGGTAAAATCAGCTCAGAAGATTACCGAGGAAGATGTAGAAAACGCTCTCGAGGCGGTAAAGGGCCAATTAAATTAATTCAGCTGCACAAAAGCACAGAGGAAATGTTTTTCTGTCGGTTAGACAGGACAGCATTTCCCTGTGCTTTGTTTTTGTTTGCCCGTATTCAGGCACATATGTTATGATAAAAAGAAAATCAGCAGGAGGAGATTATATGATTTTAATTAAAAACGGAAGAGTTATGGATCCGGAAACCGGATTTGACGAAGTGACGGATCTTGTTCTTTCCGATGGAAAGATTAAAAGTATAGGAAATGCAGAAACAGCCGATTATGAGCGGATCATAGACGCAGCAGGCATGATCGTAGCTCCGGGACTGATCGATGTACATGTGCATTTCAGAGATCCTGGATTTACGCATAAGGAGGATCTGAAGACAGGAAGCCGGGCCGCCCTTCACGGAGGAGTCACCACGGTAGTCTGTATGGCAAATACGAAACCGGTTGTAGACAGTACGGAGATCCTCGACGATATTTTAAAACGGGCACAGGAACTTCCGGTCCGCCTTGTTCAGACCGCGGCGGTATCGAAAGGTTTTAAAGGAAAAGATCTCGTGGATATGGAGGAACTGAAAGCCCATGGGGCTTTAGGATTTACAGATGACGGGCTTCCTCTTATGGATGAAGAGATTGTGCGCAAAGCCATGGAAACCGCGGCAAAACTTGATGTTCCGGTTAGTCTTCATGAGGAAGATCCCAAATACATCAAGAGACCGGGAGTTAATGCCGGAAAGGTAGCCGATCAGCTGGAATACGGCGGTGCCTCTGATGAGGCGGAGGCAGTGATGGTAGAAAGAGACTGCCGGCTGGCTTTGGAGACCGGGGCATCTGTGGATATCCAGCACATCAGTTCTGCCAAGGCCGTTGATCTTGTCAGGGATGCCAAAGCCAGGGGAGCTCATGTGACAGCAGAAGCAGCACCGCATCATTTTACTTTGATGGAAGAGGATGTTCTTACCTACGGCTCCCTGGCCAAGATGAATCCGCCTCTAAGGACAAAAAAGGACAGGGAGAGGATCATCGAGGGGCTGAAAGAAGGCACCATAGAGATCATCGCAACGGATCATGCGCCTCACTCTGAGGAGGAAAAAGCGGCAGGCCTTTCAAAGGCGCCGAGCGGCATCACGGGACTGGAAACCTCACTGGGACTTGGAATTACTAAGCTCGTGAGAGAGGGACATCTTACTCTAATGGAACTTCTGGAAAAAATGACGGTCAATCCAGCAAAGCTGTACCACTTGGATCAGGGGAGAATTCAGGAAGGAAAGCCGGCAGATTTGGTTCTGTTTAAGGAGGACGAGGAGTATACTGTAGAGAAGTTTTATTCCAAGGCTTCAAACTCACCATTCAAGGGATGGACACTCTATGGAAAAATTTATTATACTATTTGCAAAGGCAGTGTTTTCAGTATTTCTGAGGATTGAAAACTTCATGGGAATGTCATATTTCTGAGATATCTGCATGATATAATTAAGACATAATTTTTTCCACAGGGCTGATACGGAGGAGGTGTGTCTTATGAAAAGATGCAGTATCTGTTTTACTAGTATCATTTTAGCTGTTGTTTTATGTGCCGGACTCTCTGGATTCCCGGCGTCTGTGTCTGCCGGTGACCGAAAGAACTCAGGAAGTGCATCCTTAGGCGGCATGGCTTCCGAGGTAAGGGACGGCAGAAGGGTCAAAGCTTCCGGGATGAACGAAGATATTATGGAAGCAGGACGGTTTGCCAGTATGGATGAAGCTTCTATGTATATGATGTATGGGGACGGCATGTATACATTTACCCAGCCTTATTTAAACGATCACAGCGGAAGGCTGATTGAGCTGCGGGTTAAGGAGGAAGGAAACCTGATCCTTGTATCTTTCCAGGAAGATGAGAATGCGCAGATGCCATCTCTTCTGGATGGGCAGAAGCGGCCTGCGGGGCAGCGGATCCCGGATGGGACCGTGAAACTGAAGGCAAAACCCGGAACCTACTATGTGAGGCTGCCAAAAGATTTTACCACTGTTTTTATCGCTCCTTTTGTCATCAAAGATAACCCCCAAAGGTTATCAGATGAGATATCCTACATCCAGAGCGGACAGGGAAGGTATACTTATCATACCTTTTCGATGGGCAGACGGGGAACCGCAGATATTACGGCATCTCCTATTATAAAGCAGAAGGCACCGGTTGTATTTTATGTTCAAAGAAATGAGAGAGGCCGCTGGAAAACGATTGGAAGACAGCAGAAGTCTTATTTTTCCAGTGATTCGGGAACGGTTGTCTACGGGCTGAAGAAAGGTACTTATCGGATTGCTGCAAGGGCAGGGACAGATCAGGGTTATTCCCTCTGCGTGATCAAGACATATATTCCGGCAAAGTATCAGACGAAAAAGAAGAAAGCAAAGATATTAAAAAGATTCCGGGAACAGTATGATTTATATACAGTGACAGAAAAAGCACCCAGATGGTACCGCATCACGGTTCCTAAAAAGCGCAGGAAAGTTGTTCTGGAAGCAGAGACATATATGAATTCCGGAAAGATTAAATTTACTGTCTATAAAAAAGGAAGTAAGAAACATGTAAAATCACTGACATTATCAGGGGAGAAGACCAAGCGGTTCAGCTTTAAAGGCAGCAAGGGAACCTATTTTGTGAAAGTTACCAAATCAGGGGAAAAAACTAATGGATCTTACTGGCTGTACCAGTATTGACCGAATATAGAAACAGAAAGGGAAGAATCTGTGTGCTGAGCATGGATTCTTTCTTTTTGTCTGCAGAAAAATGTAAAATACCGATAAGCTTTCTGTGAAGTTTTACTCAGATTTAACATAACCTGTCTTTTGAATTTTACATTGGACAAGTAAGATATGACTTGTAGCGATGAAAAGCCAAAAGGAGATTATTATGAGAAAGATGAGGAAAAGAATTTTAAGTGTTCTTCTGACAGCAGTGGCAGCGACAACTTTACTGGCAGGCTGCGGAGGCAAAGACGAAGGTAAAAAAGCAGCAGGTGAAGATATCACCGTTGTATCCAGAGAAGACGGATCCGGCACAAGAGGAGCGTTTATTGAGTTATTTGGGATCGAAGAAAAAGACAGTGACGGAAATAAGATAGATAACACGACAACGGAGGCAATGATCACCAACTCTACTTCCGTTATGATGACGACAATCGCCGAGAATGAGGCAGCAATCGGATACATATCTTTAGGGTCCTTAAATGATACAGTAAAAGCCCTGAAGATTGACGGAGCAGAGCCGAGTACCGAAAATGTAAAAAACAAGACTTATAAGATCGTGCGTCCGTTCAACATTGTGACAAATGAGAAGAAGCTGAGTAACCAGGCTAAAGATTTTATGAAATTCATAATGAGCAAAGAAGGCCAGGAAGTGGTCGCAGACAATGGATATATTACGGTCGATGACAAGGCTTCCGCATACAAAGCAGCCGGGGCAAAAGGCAAGATTGTTGTGGCAGGATCATCATCTGTTACCCCTGTCATGGAAAAGTTAAAAGAGGCCTATACGGCACTGAACAAAGATGTAAAGATCGAAGTTCAGCAGAGTGATTCTACAACAGGAGTGACTTCCACAGTGGACGGAGTCTGCGACATCGGGATGGCATCCAGAGAACTTGCAGACAGCGAGGTGAAAAAAGGCGTGAAGCCTACAGTCATCGCACAGGATGGAATCGCAGTGATCGTAAACAAGAAAAACGAGGTATCTGAACTTAAAAGTGACCAGATAAAAGGTATTTTTACAGGTGAAGTGATTTCCTGGGGCGACGTGAAATAAAGCTATATAGTGCAAATAGAGAGATAGTGGGGAAATAAAGATGAAACAGTACAAAGAAAAGATCATGAAAGGCGTATTCCTGACCGCAGCCTGTACTTCCATACTGGCAGTCATACTGATATGTGCATTCCTGTTCATGAACGGCTTACCCGCTATTGGGGAGATCGGACCGGTAAAATTTCTGGCCGGAGAGCGATGGATGCCAAAGAATGGATTCTTTGGCATCTTCCCAATGATCATGGGAAGCCTTTATATCACAGCGGGAGCCATCATCGTGGGTGTCCCTGTCGGAATCTTTACGGCGGTCTTCATGGCAAAGTTCTGCAGCGGGAAGCTTTATAAAATACTGAAGCCGGCAGTGGATCTTTTGGCAGGAATTCCATCTGTGGTTTATGGCTTCTTCGGCATGGTCGTTTTGGTGCCGATGGTCAGAAATATTTTTGGCGGCAACGGAAACAGTATTCTTACGGCGTCACTGCTTTTAGGGATCATGATTCTGCCGACGATTATCGGTGTTTCTGAGAGTGCCATCCGTGCAGTGCCGGACAGCTATTACGAAGGTTCACTGGCCCTGGGGGCGAGCCACGAGAGAAGTGTGTTTTTTACAGTACTGCCTGCGGCGAAATCCGGTATTTTGGCAGGTGTGGTGTTAGGGATTGGAAGAGCCATAGGAGAGACTATGGCGGTTGTCATGGTTGCGGGAAACCAGGCCAGGATGCCGATGGAACTTGCTAAGGGAGTCAGGACACTGACGGCGAATATCGTATTGGAAATGGGATATGCCACGGATCTGCACAGAGAAGCACTGATCGCCACGGCTGTGGTGCTGTTTGTCTTTATCCTGCTGATTAACCTTTCTTTTTCTGCATTAAAACATAAGGAGGAATTCTGATGGAGGCGATGACAGCAAAGCCATTAAACGGTATAAAACAGGTGAATAAGGTCACAAGGAAACAGAGATTTTCTTCTTACAAAAGAACTCCGCTCTCTCTGCTTCTGTATCTGCTGGTGCTGATATCCACGGTCTTTACGGCGGGAATTTTGATCTATCTGATCGGATATATTTTGGTGCATGGGGTTCCGTATCTTACAAAAGATCTGTTTTCTTTAAAATACACATCGACGAATGTATCACTTTTTCCGGCCATGGTCAACACGGTCAGCATGACAGCACTGGCGCTCTTATTTGCAGTGCCGCTGGGAATCTTTTCTGCGATTTATCTTGTGGAATATGCCAAGAAGGGAAACCGGCTTGTGGGGATCGTCAGGATTACTGCCGAAACTCTTTCAGGAATTCCGTCGATTGTATATGGACTGTTTGGTATGCTGTTCTTTGTGACCACATTAAAATGGGGACTGTCCATTTTATCGGGAGCCGCAACACTGGCGATTATGATTCTGCCGGCTGTGATGAGAACCAGCGAGGAGGCATTAAAATCTGTCCCGGATTCTTTCAGGGAAGGAAGCTTCGGGCTTGGAGCGGGAAAACTTAGGACGGTCTTTCAGATCGTGCTTCCGTCTGCGGTGCCCGGCATTTTGTCCGGAGTCATATTGGCAGTGGGAAGAATCGTAGGAGAGACGGCGGCGCTGATGTATACAGCCGGAACAGTGGCAGAGATACCATCCAATGTGATGGGTTCCGGGAGAACATTATCAGTCCATATGTATGCACTCTCCAGCGAGGGTTTGCACATCAATCAGTCTTACGCCACAGCGGTGGTTCTGCTGATCGTAGTGATCGTCATTAACGCGGTGTCGACATTTATTGCCAAGCGGATAACGAAAGGATAGAACATGGAATCTAAAATCAAAGTACAGAATCTGGATTTATATTACGGGGATTTTAAAGCGCTCAAAGCGATCAATCTTGATATTTCCCCGAATGAGATCACGGCATTTATCGGTCCGTCCGGCTGTGGAAAATCTACACTTTTAAAGTCATTAAACCGTATGAATGATTTGGTGGAAGGATGTAAGATTACGGGAAAAGTCACTCTGGACGGAGAAGATATTTACGGAGATATGGACATTAATCTGCTCAGGAAACGGGTGGGTATGGTATTTCAGAAACCGAATCCGTTTCCTATGAGTGTCTATGACAATGTAGCCTACGGACCGAGGACACATGGAGTCAGGAACAAAGCGCAGCTGGATGAGATCGTGGAGAAATCTCTGAGAAACGCGGCAATCTGGGATGAACTGAAGGACCGACTGAAAAAAAGTGCCATGGGCCTTTCGGGAGGCCAGCAGCAGAGACTCTGTATCGCCAGGGCTCTGGCAGTGGAGCCGGAGGTGCTCCTGATGGATGAGCCGACGTCTGCCCTGGACCCGATTTCCACCTCAAAGATCGAGGACCTTGCGGCAGAACTGAAATCCAAGTATACTATCATTATGGTAACCCATAATATGCAGCAGGCCGTCCGTATTTCCGATAAGACCGCATTTTTCCTCTTAGGGGAAGTCGTAGAGTATGGAAAGTCCGATCAACTGTTTTCCATGCCGAAAGATCAAAGAACAGAAGACTATATTACAGGAAGGTTTGGTTGATATGAGAAATCGGTTTGACAGACAGCTTGAACAGCTGAATATTGAAATGATCGAGATGGGTGCCCTCTGTGAGGATATGATTCATCTGGCAGGGAAATTGGTAGATACAAAGAGCAAAGAGATGATTTCAAGGATCAATGATCTGGAAGAAGAGATCAATCAGAAAGAGCGGGACATAGAGAGACGATGTATGAAGCTTCTGCTCCAGCAGCAGCCGGTGGCCGGGGATTTGAGGGTGATTTCAGCAGCGCTTAAAATGGTTTCTGATATGGAACGGATCGGGGATCAGGCTGTGGATATCGCGGGCATTGTAAAAAAGAGTGATGTGGTGACTGTGATGAATCATCACACCCATGTTCTGATGATGGCTGCAAGAACGCTCGCCATGGTCACAAAAGCTGTGGATTCTTTTGTAAAAAAAGATCTGGATGCGGCCAATGAGGTGATCAAAGCAGACGACGAGGTGGACGCTCTGTTCTCAAAGGTGAAAAAAGAAGTGATCTCTTTGATTCATGAGGACCCGGAAAAAGGAGAGGCCTGTGTAGCGATTGTCATGATTGCCAAGTATTTTGAGCGGATCGGCGATCACGCCAGCAATATCGCCGAATGGGTAGAATTCTCTATGACCGGGGAATATAAAGGAGGAAGTCTGTGATTTATATTGTCGAGGACGATGCGAACATACGGGAACTTGTCATTTATACTCTTCAGAGTACAGGATTTGATGCGGGGGGATATGAAAGCGGCATCAGCTTTTTTAAAGATCTTTCGGCTGGAAAGATTCCTGAACTGGTGCTTCTGGACATTATGCTTCCTGGGGAAGACGGCATTAGTATTTTAAGGAAGATCAGGAGCAATCCTGAGACAAAGCATATCCCGGTGATCATGATGACGGCGAAGGGCGCCGAGTATGACAAGGTGCTGGGCTTAGACAGCGGAGCGGACGATTATATTACAAAACCTTTCGGCATGATGGAACTGGTATCCCGGATCAAAGCGGTTTTAAGGCGGGTAAAAAAAGAGGAGCCGACGGAAGAACTTTCGGCAGGAAATCTCTATATCCATGTGGGAAAGCATAAGGTGCTGGCAGACGGTGAAAAGGTGGAGCTGACCTACAAAGAGTTCCGCCTGCTCTGTATGCTGATGGAGAGCAAAGGCAATGTGCTCACCAGAGACCAGCTTCTCACAAATATTTGGGGTTATGATTTTGACGGCGAGACCCGGACGGTGGATGTCCATATCCGTACCCTGCGCCAGAAGCTTGGAGAATGCGGATCTATGATCGAAACTGTGAGAGGGATCGGTTACCGCATTGGAGGAAATGAATGAAGCGTAAGATATTTCTGAATATGAGCTACATTGCCCTGATCACGGTGGTGTGCACTACGGTATTTTTATCTGTGGTCGCTTACGGAAGATATATGTCCCAGGTAAAAGAGGGAATTCAGAACGAGGCCGGATATATGGCGGAGTCCCTGAACCAGCATGAGAACCAGAGTCTGGATGCATACAAAGATATCACGATCAGCAGGATCACGCTGATCGCTGCGGACGGGAAAGTCCTGTATGACAGTACGGGAAAAGAAAAGTCCATGAGCAATCACAGAAATAGAAAAGAGTTCAAAGAAGCGGCAAAAAATGGGGCCGGCGAGAGTACAAGGATTTCTAAGACCCTCAAAAAACAAACGTATTACTATGCTGTAAAGCTTTCGGACGGCAGTGTCTTACGGCTCAGCCGGGAGACTCAGACTATTTTTAATCAGGTAGAGGGCGTACTGCCTGTTCTGATTTTAATGATGGCAGTGGTTTTTGTTTTGGCGCTGGCCCTTTCAAGACTCCTCACCGGAAGGATTATTGAGCCGATCAACCGGATCAACCTGGAGCATCCGGAAGATGAAAATACCTATGACGAGCTGTCACCTCTGCTGGTGAGGATTCACCGGCAGAATGAAGCGATCAAAGAAAAGATCAGAGAGATCAAGGAAAAGCAGATCGAGTTTACGACGATTACAGAAAATATGAGCGAAGGCTTTCTGATCCTCAATGATAAATCTGTGGTGCTTTCTTACAATACGAGTGCTCTTCGGATTCTTGACATCAGGGAAGATCAGTGCAGCAACCAGAATGTATTGTCCATTAACCGCAGCCATGAATTCCGCAGGGCGGTGGAGGCAGCTTTGAATGGTGAGGCTTTTGAGGAAGTGATGGAATTTCGCGAGCGCAAGTACCTGCTGATGGCCAATCCGGTGACGGTATCAGGCGCAGTGAAAGGAGCGGTGCTGATGATGATTGATGTGACAGAAAAAGAAGAAAGAGAAGAACTGAGAAAAGAATTTTCTGCCAATGTATCTCATGAGCTGAAGACTCCGCTGACGACGATTTCGGGATATGCGGAGCTTATGAAAGACGGACTCGTAAAGCAGGAGGATGTAGGCCGGTTCTCGGAAAAGATTTACACAGAGGCCAGAAGGCTCATTTCCATGATAGAGGGTATCATCAAACTGTCCAGACTGGATGAAAATCAGATTATACAGGAAAAAGAAGAGGTTGATCTGTATCAGCTGGCTTTGGAGATCAAAAACTCTCTTTCTATGAAAGCGGCAGAGGAAGGAATTGACATTCAGGTTCTCGGCTCACCGTGTAAAGTCTCAGGGGTACGCCAGATCTTATACGAAATGCTGTATAATCTCATGGAAAATGCAGTTAAGTACAATGACAGGGGAGGTCATGTGTTTGTAACCGCCGCTGTCATGGAAGGGCGGGCTGCCGTGATTGTAGAAGATGACGGTATCGGCATTCCGCCGGAAGATGCGGACCGTATTTTTGAACGTTTTTACCGGGGAGATAAAAGCCACTCCAGCGAGAGGGAAGGAACGGGACTTGGACTTTCTATCGTAAAACACGGAGCAAAATACCACGGCGCAAAGATCGAAGTAGAAAGTGAAGTAGGCAGGGGAACAAAAATTGCAGTTATTTTTTAGCCTAAAAGAGGCGGTCCTTTTTGGATCGTCTCTTTTTTTCTCCTTCTTTTTATGTTATGATTTCAGTTAAGTATGACATTTTCCACATGATTTCCGTTCGGCTCTTAGAATGCCTCACTCCAAT
>OFMK01000563.1_pt1 | contig 37734 bp, 29 predicted proteins | sample 1541781 | NCBI WGS metagenome assembly OFMK01 (sample SAMN04209250, study PRJEB22552) | human gut metagenome | biome: gut; material: feces | host: Homo sapiens | place: USA: Oklahoma
GCTGGAAATCTTCCAGCGCCGTTCTTTTTTGCCGATAAAAAATCCCGGTTCCCAAAGGAACCGGGATTTTTGTATGTCTGAATCAGAAGGGGCCGTAGCCGATGGCGTTGGCAATGACGATGAGGATATAAGCCGCGATCATCATGGTACCGATGGACTTGATGGCGAAGCGGAACCACTTGCCGAAGTCCAGGCCGCACAGAGAGCAGGCAACCACAGCGCCCGCAGGCCACAGGGTGTTGGTCAGGCCGTCGCCCAGCTGGTAGGTAAGAACCATAACCTGCTGGTTGATACCCAGCATCTGGCCCAGGGGGCTGAGGATGGGCATCATCATGACTGCCTTGCCGGAACCGGAGACCACGAAGAAATTCAGAGCGGTGACAAAAATGTAGATGATGAGCAGGGTGACCATGGGGCTCTTGCCCTGGAGGGCGTTGCCCATGTAGTACACCAGAGTATCCATGATGTTAGCCTTGTTCAGCAGGACCATCACGGAGTTGGCAAAGCCGATGGCCAGCGCAGGGCCAAGCACGCGGGCAGCGCCGGCGGTGAAGCGGTTACAGGTCTCAGTGGGGCCGACCTGGAACAGGATGGCCAACAGGATCATGAAGATGATGTACAGAGCCGTGATATTGGGGAAGCTCCACTTCAGAGCCACGCAGCCGTAACCCTGAATTACGATCAGCGCCACAAAGCCAACCAGAGCAACAACCCGCTTCCAGGTCATGGGGACCTCCTCGCCGATGGAAGCGGAAGCGTCCTGATTCTTATACTCCTCGTAGCAGTAGCTCTTGGTGGGGTCCTTGCGGGAACGGTTGGCATACCGGACCAGGAAGATCAGACCAATGGTGAAGAAGACCACCAGCACGATAAAGCGATACCACATGCCGGAGAAGATGGGCAGACCCACGATCTGCTGGGAGACGCCGGTGGTGAACATATTGAGCATGCCGCAGGCAAAGCTGCCGCAGGAGCCCAGCAGCACCGCCGCCGCACCGGTCATTCGGTCATATCCTGCCGACATGATCACTGCCGTTGCCAGACCATAGAAGGGGTAGGCGCCTTCGCCGTAGCCCAACACACCAAACACAGTAAACAGCACGTACATAATCACTACCAGGCTGATTTCCTTGCCCTTGGTAGCCCGCACCAGCTTGTGGATACCGGCGGAGAAAGCACCGGTGGACTCCAGGAAGCCCAACACGCCGGAGCAGATGAGCAGGTTGCCCATGATGGAGATACCGCCCACAATGCCGTTATAGAAGGACTGGAAGTAGTCGGAGAAGGTCAGATACTGTTTCTCTACCCAATTAAACACATCCGGGTTGACGATCTCACGGCCGGAGTTTTCATCCAGTACACGTTCAAAGTTGCCGCTGGGAACAAAGAACGAGACTATAAAAACAAGGAGCATGATGATGGCCAGGATGACAAAGACGTGGGGCACTGTGAATTTAAATTTTTTCTTTTCCATAGTTCTCTGCGCGGCAGGCACCCGCGCACTCCTTTCGGTTTGATTGTCATTTCAAAGCCTGATTCATTTTCTATGGGGCTGGTGCGGTCTGATTATTTGCTGTGCTTGTTCAGCCACTCGATGGCACAGTTGGCGTGGATGGCGGCTCCCTGATAGAACACGCTCTCATCCAGTACCATTCTGGGGTTATGGTGGGGATACTGCTCGGATCCGCCGGCTCCCAGTACCAGGAAAGTACTGGGCACCTGCTCAGCCACGTAGCTGAAGTCCTCGGTCCCGGCCATGGGAGGCATGGCCTGAATGTTCTCCTCCCCCACCATCTCGGCCACCGACTCCAGCAGCTCTTTGGTGGTGGCCTCATCGGTAAAGGTGCAGGGACAGTTGAACATGGTGATCTCGTACTCGCCGTGCCACGCTTTGGCATAGGCATCCACGATCTCAGGCAGCCGCTCCAGCACATGCTTGCGGGCCTCCACGTTGTAGGTGCGCAGGCCTACCTGCAGGTCAGCGGTGTCAGGGATAATGTTCACTGCCGTACCCGAGCGCATCACGCCGCCGGACAGGGTCGCGACCGCCTGGGGAGATACCTCCCGGGTCATGAGCATGTTGAGGGCGGTGTAGATCTGGTTGGCAATCATGATGGGGTCCACACACAGGTCGGGCGTGGAGCTGTGTCCGCCCTTGCCCTGGATATGGATGGCAAAGGTATCCAGAGAGGAGCTGGCCACGCCGGAGCAATAGGTCACCTGGCCCACGGGGGTGGTGGAGAAGATATGGATGGCCATGGCAGCGTCCACCTTGGGATTTTCCAGCAGACCGTCGTCGATCATGGTCTTGGAGCCGTATCCCATCTCCTCACCGGGCTGGAACATGAGCTTGACAGTACCTTTCAGCTCGCTCTCATGGTCCTTAAGAAGCTTGGCTGCACCCAGCAGCATGGCCGCGTGAGTGTCGTGGCCGCACATGTGGCTGGCATTGCGCTTGGAACAGAAGGGCAGGTCGTTGATCTCCTCCATGGGCAGGGCGTCAAAGTCAGCCCGCAGCAGGATGCAGGGACTGCCGCTGCCGATGGTAGCTACCACGCCGGTAGATGCCCTCATATCGGGGAAACCCATCTTGATGTACTTCTGCCGTACACTCTCCTCCATCACACCGCAGCGGTGGGACTCGATCCCCATCTCGGCCAGCCGCTTTTCAATGTAAGCTGCCGATTCGGGCAGGTCCATGCCCACCTCAGGAATCTGGTGAAGATAGCGACGGTCAGCCACGATCTGCTCCTGAAGCAGTTTGGCTTCTTCCAGTAATTGCTTCAACTTGCTCTCTCCTTTCTGATTATGGTATCAACTGAAGTTCTCATTACGGTGAGAAATTTGTTTTCGTCATTCTAACAAGGCGTATTGTACAGCTTTAAGCCTCTTTATCGTACACCTTCTCCCCATTGGAGTAGGTCTGGAGCACATAGACCTGGTCGATGCGGTCGTTGTCCACCTCCAGCAGGTCCTCACTGAGCACCGCAAAGTCGGCATGGAAGCCTACCTTCAGCTGGCCCACCTTGGGGATACCCGCCACACGGGCGGCCTCCCGGGTGTACAGGGCGATGGCGGTCTCGATATCCACCTTCTCTCCCTGGCCGCAGTCAAAGCCGTCCCAGGCCTTGCGGGTCACGCCGCCCTTCAAGCAGGGGAAGGGATCGGAGGGTACTGCCCAGGAGGTGGCGGGAGCGTCAGTGGAGAAGCACAGGGGCACGCCCTTCTCCAGCATGGTCTTTACCGGGTAGGAGGCCTCCAGGCGCTCCTGGCTGAGGTTGGCCCGGTAGCTTTCGATCTCGGCGTAGAGGAAAATAGGCTGGGTAGCAACGCCGATGCTCTTCTCCGCACAGCGGCTGATGGCCCGCTGAGAAGGCTCGGTGACGTGCTCGATACGCAGGTGGGGCACATCGCCGTCGGTCCACTTCTCCTCGCCGTACACCCGGTCCACGATCCGGTCGATGGCGTGTCCGCCCATGGCATGCATGGACAGCTGGCAATGGTTCTCCTTACAGAACTGAATGGCGCTCTCCATCAGCTCGTCAGAGCAGACAGGGAAGCCTACCTCGTCCTCAGAGCCCAGGTAGGGCTCATTCATCCAGGCGGTGCGGCCCGAGACACTGCCGTCGCCGATGAGCTTGAGGCCGGCGGTGAAAATCTGCTGGTCGCGGTTCTTCCGCGCTTCTGGGAACCGGAAGCTGTCATCTCCGGCATAGAAGTCCCACATGTAATAGATGCCAACTTTCTGGCGGAATCCTTTTTCCACCGCCTTGGTGTAGATATCATAGTTATCGCTGGGGTCCAGGTTGCCCATGTCGCAGATGGAGGTAACGCCCTGAGACAACAGCAGCTCACCCAAATCCACCACCAGGTCCACCTTCTGCTCGTCGGTGGTTTCAGGAATCAGTGGGGTCACCAGGTTGCGGGCGTTCTCCCGCAGCACGCCGGTGGGCTCTCCGTTCTCATCCCGGTCGATCTGACCGCCCTGAGGATCGGGAGTGTCCTTGGTGATGCCCGCCATCTCCAGCGCCTTGCTGTTGACGCAGCGAATGTGGCCGCAGGTGCGGATGATAGACACGGGAGCATCGCTGCACCCCTCATCCAGATCCCAGCGGGTGGGAGAGCGGCCCTCGGCCAGCTTGCCCTCGTCATAGCCCCAGCCTTCAATCCACTTGTCCGGTCCCTGGCTCTCCCGCACCTTGCGGATCTCTTCCTTAAGTTCCTCAATGGAATGTACCTTGGGGGGCAGGCTGGAGATCTTCTTGCTGAAATCAGCCAGCATCACCGGATGCATGTGTGCATCCACAAAGCCGGGAATCACACGTTTCCCACCCAGATCCACAACGGTCCAATCTCCGGCGGGCAGATCTTCCTGCGCTCCGACCCAGGTGATCACACCATCCTGGACCGTCATAGCCTGGGCATAACGGTTCTCGTCGTCACAGGTATAGATCTTTCCATTGATATAGGCGAAATTCCCATTTGCGTGCATAGCGCACAGCCCCCTTTCTGTTATAATAAACATAACAGCAAAATATGTGCCAAAAAAGCAAGCAAGGACACAGCCGCTGAAAAAAGACGGCAGCGTCCTTGCTTTTCCAAAGTGTAATATCAGATATTCCTCTCTATCAAGGCATAATAGAGCCTTTTTGTCTATTTCAACAATTTTTTATTTCATACAGCCAAAAACCTTTTTCACTCTGTCTATCCATCATGTCCGCTTTTATTCGTGATAAAAATTTTTTGATATTTTATCAAAAAGTTTTTATGAAATCTCGTTTTTTTGATTTACTTCAGTTTCAGCTTTTCCATACGGTACTGCAGCTTCTGGGGCGAGATGGACAGCTTGTCTGCCGCGGCGTTCAGACGGTTAGTCTGCCGCAGCGCCTCCGAGATGATAGCCGCCTCATACTGGGACAGCAGCTGTCCCAGGTCCACCTTGCCCCGGCTCAGCTGTTCCCGGATCTGGCTCAGCGATCCAGGCTCCTCCACCCGGCTGCGCACCGGAACCTCTTCCGGCACCGGCCTGTGATCCTGCTCCATCTTGGCAAGAAGATTTTGTACCGAGTCCAGGGTGATCAAATCGCTGGTCTCGATATTGAATGCCCCTTCAATGGTATTTTTCAGCTCCCGGATGTTCCCGGGCCAGGACCAGCGTAAAAACAGATCCTGCGTCATCTGGCTCAGCCCCCGGATGTGCCGTCCCATCTTCTTATTGAACTGATCTATGTAGTGCTGGGTAAGCAGAAGGATATCTTCCTGCCGCTCCCGCAGGGGAGGCAGCCACAGCCGGACCACGCCCACCCGGTAATAAAAGTCAGAGCGCAGCCGCCCTTCCTCAATCAGACGCTCGGGAACCTCATTGGAAGCACATACGATCCGCACATGGAAATGAATATCCTCCTTGCCGCCGATCCGCCGCACCTTTTGTTCTTCCAGTACCTTCAGCAGCTTGGCCTGCATGGCGGTATCCATGGAGTTGATCTCATCCAGAAACAGCGTTCCGCCATCGGCCAGCTCAAACAATCCTTTTTTGGATTCCGCACCAGTGAAGCCGCCCCGTTCCGTGCCGAAAAACATACTCTCCAGCAGATTGACCGGGATTGCCGCGCAGTTTTGGGCAATAAAAGGTTTGTCTTTCCGGGCGCTGAGAAGGTGCAGAGCCTGGGCAAACAGTTCCTTTCCCGTTCCGGTCTCCCCATAGATCAGGGTGGCAGAATCGTTCTTTGCCACTTCTTTTACCACGCGCTTGAGCTGTTCCATAGCTGCATTCTGCGTCACGATATCATCCAGCGCAGACTGGCCATACTGCACCGGGCGGCTGGTTCCCCGCTCTGAAATATCCAGCAGCTGAGCAATATCCACCGCACCCTGAATCGATCCGTCCTCTCCCATGATGGGATAGGTTGTTGTGGTCATGGTGAGCTTGAAATTTCCCGAGGTGAGCACCTGCTTCTCCCCTACCGTGATGGTCCCGGTACGCAGCGTCCGAATCACCGTGCTGGTTTCTTCACTCAGGTCCGGATAGACTTCCAGCAAATGTTTCCCACGCACCTGCCGTCCGAAATCATCCGGCAGTTTTTCCAGGGCACTGCTGGCCTTGTAATATTCAATAATCCCATCCCGTTTTACCACCATCATGCCTTCCATGGAATCGCCGTTGATTTTCAGCAGCCGGGTGATCTGACGCAGATACTCATTCATGCCCGCTTCCTCCTGAACTTCCACGCTGGTAAAATACGTTCTGGTAACAGTTTACAATAAAACCCACTCTGGTGCAATCATGAAATTCACTACCTGCCGCTTGGCTGGAAATTTTCTTCCATTTTACATCAACAAATTGCTGATTTAATTCATTTTTCTTTATTTATGACTTTTCTTCGTATAATAAATGAACTTTTCGTTAAATTAGCACTCTGGTGTTGACAGTGCTAATTTGTGGTGCTATAACATACTCGTACCAAGGGAAAGGCCCAATGAGGGCCCGAATTGGTGGGCACAAAAGTGCAAGAATGGAGGAATGACTTATGTTGCCCAGCCTGTTTGGTGAAAGTTTGTTTGATCGTTTCTTTGATGATTCTCTGGAAAAGGAGTTCTTCGGAACCCATAATCCCCTGTATGGTAAGCATGCTAAGAACCTGATGAAAACCGATGTAAAGGACGTAAACGACCACTATGAAGTGGCTGTTGACCTGCCCGGTTTCCAGAAGGATGAGGTCAATGTGGAACTGGAGAACGGCTACCTGACCATCAGCGCCGCCAAGGGCCTGGATAAGGACCAGAAGGACGACGAGGGCCACTATATCCGCCAGGAGCGTTACAGCGGTTCCTGCAGCCGCAGCTTCTATGTGGGCGACATCCAGCCTGAGGATATCCACGCCAAGTATGAGGACGGCATTCTGAAGCTGACACTGCCCAAGGCCGATCAAAAGGCAATTGAGCATCAGAACCGCATCGCCATTCAGTAAAACAAAACAGCGCGCCGGTTTTCCGACGCGCCGCAAGCCCCGGACCGAAGATCTGGGGCTTTTTTATTGAATTGTTTCTGCCTGAGATTCTCCCAGGACCTTGATTCCCGCCTGACGCAGCTGCTGGGCTGTCACTCCATCTCCCGGTATCAAACGCCGGGAAAAGGTCCCGTCGTAGATCTCTCCGCTGCCGCAGGAGGGGGAGCGCTCTTTGAGAACCGCCAGCTCACACCCCTGTTCCAGAGCCGTCTTTAAAGCCAGCTTTGCTCCTGCCTGGTATGATTCGGTCACATCCGTGCCCTCCCGGTTTACGACCCGGCCGTCACGTTGCCGTTCGGCGGGAGGACGCGGGGTTGGCAGGCCACCCTGCACCTCCGGGCATACGGGGATCAATTCATGTCCCCGCGTCCGCAGTGCCTCCACCTCCGGATGCTTTTTCCCTTGCCCGTCATATCGGCAGGGACACCCCAACAGACAGGCACTGACTAAAATTTTCATGGCGTCTCCTTACAAAAAAGCCCGCTTTTCAGCGGGCTTTCAAGGCTTAGTGAGTGAGATAATACTTGACCAGGGTCTGGAGGAGCTCATCCCGGTCTATCTTCCGGATCAGTGCCCGGGCATTGTTATGGTTTGTGATGTAGGTGGGGTCCTCGGAGAGAATGTAGCCCACAATCTGGTTTACCGGGTTATATCCCTTTTCCTGCAGCGCCTGATACACCGTAGCCAGGATCGCCTTGATCTCCAGATCGCGCTGGTCGCCCAGACGGAATTTTCGGGTGAAATCCATCTCGTCCATCGAAAACACCTCCTAAACTAAGCATGGAAAAGATGTGCTTAGTTTACTCCAAAAACCCCGTTGTGTAAAGGGCAGCAGGTAAAAATTTAATAATTTTTTAGAAAGTGCCACTCTCCTCCGGCTCTGTCTCCTCTTTTTTCTCCTCCTTCGGCACACGTTTTATGGCAATAAAGCAGCAGATCAGATAGAGCAGCGCTAACACAATGGCGGTCACGATCATCTCCTCATTGGCCTGGCCAAAGGAATGTACATTGGGAGATGTCCAGTTTCCCATCACGATCACCGTCTCTTTGATGGTGCGATAGCCTCTTTCATATACTAAGAGTCTTGGAAATGTTAGATCCACCAAGGCCAGCGCCAAAGCGGGAAGGAGCATCCCCCGCCGTCCTTTTTTCAGTAGCGGCAGCATAGTCAGCAGACTAATCCCCGCCCAAACCGGAAGGTAGAGCTCTTTCTGTGAGACATAGAGCCAACCAGGCAAATCGTCCCGCCAGAACAGGCACCAATACCCCATAAGAACCAGCGGTGCAAGAACAGGGATCGCCTTTGTCCAACGGAAAGAAGCTCGGCTCAGACTCAGGCGCAGGCGAAACAAGTCTTTCCACGAGAAGATCAGAGCTGAATTGTCCACGCCAGGCTCTCTGGCCAGCCATCTGGCCAAAGCCATGGTCACCCAACTCAGCACCGCGGTTAAAATAAGCCAGATCAGCCCCCACATCAGCAGTGCCGCCACCAAACGTCCATTCACATTTCCTTGAAGCAACCTACTGATTTGATCGGTCAGAAACATTCCGCTGGAAGAAAGGCTAAACAAAGCCGCTGACCCGATCAGCAGCTGACCCACCACCGACCAGCTTACAAAAAACACCATCACCCACACCCCCAGTTGAAACCAATGAGTATGGTAGGTGTAGTGAGCCTGGAGATAGATTCCGTAGGCCAGGCAGCCCAGATACAATGCCCAGCACAGGGGAAGCGGCACAAACTGGGCCAGCAGGTAAAACAGCAATCCTCCTCCAATGGCAAAGGCAAAGGACAGCAGGTTCTGCCAGTCGCTCTTCTCCAGGGTCCGCACCGGAGCCTTAGGGTCCAGCAGTTCATCCACTGTCACGCCCAGAACACGTGCCAAAGCCACCAGGGTAGTCACGTCAGGGTAGCTACCGCTCTCCCACCGGGACACCGTCTTATTGGACACTCCCAATTGATCCGCCAATTCCTGCTGGGTCATCCCTTTGTTTTTCCGGTATTGCCGCAAACGCTGGGCAAATTCCTGTTCGTTCATAGGGTTCCCTCCCCTCTTCTTTTCGCCTTTATCTTACCGGAAATTCACTCTCTTGACTACCTCACAGCCTGGGAATTCTATCTCGCCAGATGGGATTTTCTTCTCCCCCTCCATCTGGTATGGTTAGAAAATCAATATTTGGTCCTTTCTCCAGGTCAGTTGTTCTGATACAATGCACTCAAAATCAAACAAAGGAAGTGCACACCATGAAACGGATCGTCAGCGTACAGGACATCTCCTGCCTGGGTAAGTGCTCTCTGACAGTGGCTCTGCCCATTATCTCCGCCATGGGAGTGGAATGTTCCATCCTCCCCACCGCGGTACTCTCTACCCACACCATGTTTAAAAATTTCACTTGTAAGGATCTCACCGACCAGATCAACCCCATTGCCCACCACTGGCAGCAGGAGGGGTTCCAGTTCGACGCCATCTACACCGGCTACCTGGCCTCCAAAGAGCAGGTGGGCGATGTGTGCGCCTTCTTTGACACCTTCAAAACCCCGGACAACCTGATTCTGGTCGACCCTGCCATGGCGGACAACGGTAAGCTCTACCCCGCCTTTGGTCCCGACTTCCCCGCTGAGATGGCCAAGGTATGCGCCAAGGCAGACGTGATCGTCCCCAACCTCACCGAAGCCAGCCTGCTTACCGGCCTGCCCTATCGCACGGAGTACGACGAAGCATATATCCGCCAGATGCTCCAGGCACTGGCAAAGCTGGGTCCCCGGTATGTGGCCCTGACGGGTGTCAGCTTTGAGCCTGAAAAGCTGGGCGCTATGTACTACGACCAGCAGACCGGCCAGTACGGCAGCTACTTTAATGAGCGCCTGCCCGTAGCCATCCACGGCACTGGTGATGTGTTTGCTTCCACCTGCGTGGGTGCTCTGATGCGGGGCAAGTCCCTGGGCGACGCTCTGGCTCTGGCTGCCGACTACACTGTGGAGTGCATCCGCGCCACTCTGGCTGATCCCAAGCCCAGCTGGTACGGCGTTAACTTTGAGGAGGTCATCCCCTACCTGGTCCGCCGCCTGGGGTAATCCCATTTTATTCTCCTTTACAATTCATCTTTTTGGCAAAGAAAAAGAGCGAACTGATGAAATCAAAATCAGTTCGCTCTTTTTTATAAAGAATGAAAAGGTGTTGCCAAACCGTTGCCACAAGGGATATTAAACCTTAGAACCCCCGTCATGACAGACTTTTCGGGCCTCTGAAATTATTCCCACTCGCCGAGTTAAATCCATTTCTAAACTTTTTTGTATAGAGGATTTAATTCGTCGTGGTTTTCTTTGATGCAGATTATCCTTATCCTAAGGTCTATTCGGACTTTTGCTATCAAAAATCTATCCGAGCCATCCTATCAGGGGTTTTGCTTGAGATGGATGATTGGGTGGCTTAGGAGTATTATAGCATGGTTTTATCGAATTTTCTATAGAAATTTCATTTTGCCTAATCAGACATTACTCGCTCATATAATCCAGCATTTGCTGATTCAGTGTTTCCTTTACTACTCGCCACTCCGGGAAAAAGGCGTCCATATACTTCTGGAATAGCTCATTGTGATTTCGCTCCAGCAAGTGCACCAATTCATGGGTCACGACATAAGCGAGACACTCTGGAGTTTTCTTTGCAAGCTGGAGGTTAATCCAAATCCTTTTTCGGTCTATATTGCAGGTTCCCCATTTGGTACGCATGTTTTTGACCTTCCACTCAGATGCATGGACACCTACAACCTGTTCACATTTTTGAATCACTTCCGGCAGCTTGCTTTTTAGCTGCTCCCGATACCAATCATTCAAAACACGCTCGCGCTGCTCCGGGGTGCTTTCAGGCCTCACTTGCAAAATCAGATGCCCGCCTGTAAGGGACACCTCATTCCTAACATTTGAGTATTGCACATCCAGACGATAACGACGCCCCCAGACATAGTAGCTCTCTCCGGTCACATACTGTCGCTTCGTTTGTCGTGCCTGTGCTGCGAAGTTTGCACGCTGCTTTTTAATCCAGGAAATTCTGGATACCGCAAACATTCGGATTGCGTCATCCCCAGCAGAGTGCGGTGCAGTAATTTGGACTTTCCCATCGGGCGGCAGAACGCGGATGTACATATTCTTGATGTTCTTTTTTGTAACGGCAATACTCATGTTGCCGATTTGCAGTTCATCCACTAAAATTCACTCTGCTCCTTTACCAATGCAAGCAACTGATCGGCTTCCTGGTCATCTTTTACGACAGCACGAATAGCCCGCCAGATTTTACGCTCTTTGATTTTGCTTCCCCGGAAATTGTCCTGTTTGCTAGACATGACAGCGTCATATATCTGATTGGCCACAACCGTATCCCCGTTGAGATGGTCATAAAAGGCTCGCTTGGCGGCACTCTCCCGGATTTCCGGAGGATATTCTGTGCCGCTTTCTGGTTTATGTACCTTCCTTGCCAGCTCCACAATCTGACGCAAATACTCCTCATAGTTGATCACGTCATTTTTGCGTTTTTCAATCAACTCACGAAGAAGTGCAGACATCTTCTCGTAGTATTTGGGGTTGCTTTGGGTTCTCTCAACAATTTCCTTGCCAATATTGTTTTCGATAGTCTCTGCAACTGCTTCCTGCTCTTTGGGTGTAGAGGAAGGCATATCCTTCAGCGCGGAAATTCCGTTGTCTACCAACAGCTCGACCAATGTTGCTCCTCCAAAGGAAGTCAACACACGACTGGGATCGGCCGACAAATAGGTATCGATTAAATGGCGCATGTCCGGATCATATTTCTTCAAATCCACATAGTCACCGCTGGCCAAACGCACATCATCACGCACCTTGATGTAGTAGGTAACTTCTCTCTCCAACGCCTTAATCTGTTCCACAGTATAGTGGTACTTTTCCTGTAATTCGCCTGATACTTCACCAAAAGCGCGAAGAGCTGTCGCTGACAGATTGTAAAGCTGTTCCCGCTTGGGCATGTTCTCTTCCAATTCATCCAAGTCAAAGGCTTCGGTGTTGGCACCGCAGAAATAATGGTAGTAGTCCACCATATCTTTGGGTGGAGCCACAGGCTCGCACAGTGCACGCAGAGCTTCCAGCGAATCCTCCAGCTGTTCCTTAGCCTTGTCCAAACGGTCTGTCAGCAGGCCGGAGACATCTTCCTTATCGTAGCAGTCAAATGCTTCGGAGGTATAGTCTGCAACCGCATTTTCCAAGGAGCGAAACAGGTCTTTGTAGTCAATAATATACCCAAATTCCTTATCTTCACCATCCAGACGATTGACGCGGCAGATTGCTTGGAACAAGCCATGGTCTCGCATAGACTTATCAATATACAGATAAGTGGCAGGCGGAGCATCAAAGCCTGTCAGCAGCTTGTCCACCACGATCAGTAGTTTCATCTGTTCCGGCTGCTTGATAAACTTTTCCTTGGCCTCTTTTTCAAATGCCTTCGGGTCTTTTCCACCCAGCATTTTCATGTAAATCTCGTATTGCTCCACAGCCTCGGTCTCGCCATCATCACCCACAGTTTCAGTGCGAATATCGCCCACCGACGGTTCATAGGAAGTCACGATGGCACACTTTCCCTTCAGCTCGGTCTCCTGGAACAACTCATAGAATTTGCACGCCTGATAGATACTGCCAGCTACCAGCATGGCATTACCCCGCCCATCGTGCAAGCGCGGTTTTGTCTCCATATCAAAAACAATATCCGCTACAATCTGTCCCAACCGGGCCTTGGAGCTGAACATCTTTTGCAGATTGCCCCAGCGCTGTTTCAGCTTAGCCTTTGCAACACCAGTTAGACCGCGCGTTTTTGCCTCAAACCAGGCGTCGATCCGATCCTGCTGGACAACATTCTGCTCCACTTCACGAGCCTCATAGCGCAAATCCAAAACCACTTTATCCCGCACTGCTTCATCAAACTTATAGCGATGGATGTAAGGGCCAAATACCTCCAGACTGGTCTCCTTATCCTTTTTCATCAATGGAGTACCGGTGAAACCGATAAAGGTAGCATTCGGCAAAATGGTTTCCATCGCTTTGTGGAGCTTGCCGGATTGGGTACGGTGACATTCATCCACAAAGACATAGAAATCGCCTTTGGGAGAGAAGTTTTCCGGCGGCGAGCGTTTCAGTTCCTCAATAAATCCGGCATAATCAGACTCGCCGCTTTTGCCTCTGTTTTTCTTGCCAAACTTGTGAATCAGAGAGCACATCATGACAGGCGAGGTGTCGTTGATCTTCCGAATCAATTCGCTTCCCCGGCGAATGCGTACAATGCTCTCATTGACCCCGGCAAACACCTGCTCGATCTGCACATCCAACTCGTCCCGGTCTGTGATAATCAGGATACGACTGTCAGAAATATTCTCTTTGATCCACTTGCTGAGCCACACCATGGTCAAGGATTTTCCGGAACCTTGGGTGTGCCAGATAATCCCGCCATCATGACGCCGCACAAAATCCCGCGCTGCCATATTGCCAAAGAACTGATTAGGCCGACAGGTCTTTTTTACTCCGCTGTCAAATACGATAAAATTGTGCAGCAGCTCTACAAACCGCTCTTTCCGGCACAGAGAAATTAGGTTTTTGTCCAGACGCAGGGGGTATTTTTCGATTTGAGCGCGTACCGCTACGGAAACCTCATCTTTGGCATTGGGATCTTCTTTCCAGGAAAGATAATACTTTTCTGGTGTACCAGTAGTACCGTAACGCGCGCCCTCCGAATCATTACCCGCCAGGACAAGCCCAATGGTGGCAAAGAACTGCATGATCATATCCGGGCGCTGGTTTGTCAGGTTCTGGCGAATGCCCTCCGACATGGAAACTGTGCTGCGTTTCAGCTCGATGACAGCAAAAGCAATGCCGTTGATGTACAGAACCAAATCAGGGCGCTTGTGCTTGATGGTTACTTCTTCGGCGATGTAAAAGTCATTTTCCAGAGGATGCTCCCAGTCCACAAACTGGACAGTGATTTTATGTTGGCCGACAGATTCGCTGACCTTGACCCCATAGCGCAGCTTTTTATAGGTCTGCTCATTCAGGTCGTAAAGGTTCACCGACTGATCTCCGGCAGCATCCTGCAGCTCCTTCAAGGCGCGGCTGATAAGTACCGGCGAATAGCCTTTGCGGATCAGAAACTTCGTCAGCAGTTCGGTTTCAATATTGGAGTTTTTCCGTTCGGTGAAATCACCCAGATAGGTATAACCCAGTTCCTGGGCAAATAGCTTTATGACACGCTTCTGCGTGGCTTTTTCCCGTTGGCCGATGCCCATATTTATCCCTCCTGAGTACCACTTGTATTTCTGATAGAGTAAATCCATTCAAACACTATTGGAATAATAATTGAACTTGCAAGAAATTCAAAAACAGCCGTACTTTCCTCGTATTCTTTAAAAACAGGCTGATAACGGTTCAAAACTACTATGCTGACAAGTGCAAAAATAAGGGCCAATCTAAAAGATACTGCAACAATATGTTTATCTGACAGCTTTAATCCCCACGAGACTAGTGCTACAATCGCTCTTTTTACGGCGCGAAAAAAAGTCACGATATAACCAATAGCCGAACGTAGTTCATAAAATAGTGCTATCACGAGCAGCTTTATTAAATCTAGGAGATAAGCAATGGGAATCAGTACAGCCAACAAGTATTTAGCTAGCTGTTTAGAATTCTTAGGGCACGGACACCCCCAGCTCCTCGGCCACTTCATTGACGCGCATAAAAATCTGGTTTGCCATCGTAAATACCTTCCTTTCCTCGTTGTTGGTGACTGCGGCCTGCGGATGTTGTGTTTCATAAATGCCTCCCTGCTGATGTCCGCCACTTTTTCTCGGTTTCGCAACCAAAAATCTGACGGGCCATTTGATGTGCTATATTATCTAAGCTTATTAGCTTAGTACCCATATAATACTATACATATAAGCTTAGTTTAAGCCTTTTTGAAGAAATAATGTTAAATAAATTTGCTTAGATTATCTTGACAAGGCTAAACAAATATGCTATGTTCAGATAAGAACAAGCATAGATGGGAGCTGGATGTATGGCGATTGGCGAACGAATTCACTTTTTCCGTCTCCTGCGGGGGATGACACAGAAATATCTTGGTATGGCGCTGGGCTTCCCGGAGAAGTCTGCCGATGTGCGCCTGGCACAGTACGAAACAGGATCAAGAACCCCCAAGGCAGACCTTACCGCCGCCCTGGCCCAGGTACTGGATGTCTCTCCTCACGCCCTTTCCGTCCCGGACATAGACTCCTATGTGGGGCTCATGCACACCCTGTTTACCCTGGAGGATAACTACGGGCTGAAAGTTACGGAGCAGGACGGTGAGCTTGCTTTGCAGGTGGATTTCCGCAAAAACAAGGATGCTGCCCGGCTGCACGAGATGCTCTGGGCCTGGCGGGAACAGGCAGCCAAACTGGAGGCCGGTGAGATCTCCCAGGAGGAGTACGACCGCTGGCGTTACCACTACCCGGCGTACGACAGCAGCCAGATCCGCGCCAAGGTGCCGCCGGAGGGTCTGATCTGAACCTCTCACTTGTAGGCCACGGGAGAGGCCGTTTGTTGCGCAAAATCAGAAAATTCAGATAAATGAGAGCAAAATAAAAAAGGTCTAACTGATCAGCAAAAATCAGTTAGACCTTTTACTTATGAATAAAAAGATGAGGATTTTTAGGCTACTCGCAAGCCACCCGATTTTTCTTTTCAAACTCAATAAATCGGGATTTGACGAGTGCTATCAATCTGCTATCAAATGGGAATTTGAAAAATCAAAAAGTCAGTATTTTCAAGGTTTTTCGGGACTCAAAAGCCTATTTTAATTTATTCCCACTCGATGGTTGCCGGAGGCTTACTCGTGATGTCATAGCAGATGCGGTTGATACCCTGCACCTCGTTGACGATGCGCACAGAGATCTTATCCAGCACCTCGTAGGGGATACGGGCCCAGTCGGCGGTCATAAAGTCGCTGGTGGTCACAGCGCGGAGAGCCAGGGTATAGTCGTAGGTGCGGCCGTCACCCATAACGCCCACGGAGCGGGTGTTGGTAAGCACAGCGAAATACTGGTTGAGGTTCTTGTCCTCGCCGGCTTTGGCAATCTCATCCCGGAAGATGAAGTCGGCCTGGCGCAGAATGTCCGCCTTCTCCTTGGTGATGTCGCCGATGATACGGATGGCAAGACCGGGACCGGGGAAGGGCTGACGGGACACCAGGTACTCAGGCAGTCCCAGCTCGCGGCCCAGCTGACGCACCTCGTCCTTGAAGAGCATACGCAGAGGCTCGATGATCTCCTGGAAGTCCACATAGTCGGGCAGGCCGCCCACGTTGTGGTGGCTCTTGATGACGGCGGCGTCACCGGCGCCCGACTCGATCACGTCGGGATAGATGGTGCCCTGAGCCAGGAAGTCCACCTTGCCGATCTTCTTGGCCTCTTCCTCAAAGACGCGGATAAACTCCTCGCCAATGATCTTACGCTTGCTCTCCGGGTCAGAGATTCCGGCCAGCTTGCCCAGGAAACGCTGCTCGGCGTCCACACGGACAAAGTTGATATCCCACTTGGAGAAGGCCTGCTCCACCTCGTCGCCCTCGTTGAGACGCATGAGGCCGTGGTCCACAAACACACAGGTGAGCTGGCTGCCTACCGCCTCGGCCAGCAGCGCGGCCACCACGGAGGAGTCCACACCGCCGCTGAGGGCCAGCAGCACCTTACCGCTGCCTACCTTCTCCCGTACCTGCTGGATAGCGGTCTTGCAGTAGTCCTCCATGGTCCAGTCACCGGCAGCGTGACACACCTCATAGAGGAAGTTGCGGATCATGGCGATGCCGTTCTCGGTGTGGTTGACCTCGGGGTGATACTGCACGCCGTAGAAGCCACGCTTCTCGTCGGCAATGGCCACGTTGGGGCAGGCGTCGGAGTGGGCAGTAAGGGCAAAGCCCTCAGGCACCTTGGCCATATAGTCGCCGTGGCTCATCCAGGAGATGCCCTCCTCAGGCAGTCCCCGGAAGAGCTTACAGGTGGTATCGTAGTAGGTCTTGGTCTTGCCGTACTCCCGGGCGGAGTCATCCTGGGCCTCGGTGACCTGACCGCCCAGAGCATGGGCCATGAGCTGGCAGCCGTAGCAGATACCCAGAATGGGTACACCCCAGGTAAAGATCTCCGGATCCACGTGGGGAGATGTCTCCAGGTAGACGCTGTTGGGGCCGCCGGTAAAGATGATGCCGATGGGGTTCATGGCCTTCAGCTCCGCCAGAGGGGTGGTGTAGGGCTTTACTTCACAGTACACATTGCACTCCCGGACCCGGCGGGCGATCAGCTGGTTATACTGGCCGCCGAAATCCAGAACGATCACAGTCTGATGGGACATAACAACTTCCTTTCTTACGCTGGACGCTTTGCCCAGGTTTTACACATCTTTTACTCATTGTTCCTTGTTCCCGTTCGCCGCAAGGGCTATACTGAAACCATGCAGAAGAAAGGAGGGAACAGAATGGACTTTCATTGGGACGCCTCCGCCGATCTGGAGGATCTGATCTACGAGAACCAGGACGTATCCGCCAGCGAGCGGTAATCATATACCATCCAAAAGGCCGCACCGGAGGGTGTGGTTTTTTTCTGCCCTGCGGCAGCTCTCCCAAATAAAAGACCCATCCCCCGGCGAGTTTGGTCGCCGGGGGAATTGAGTTTTCAGCGAAAGAATTTCCGCCTTAGATCTTGGTGATGTCGATGGGCTTCAGGTCAACGCTGCGGCTCTGCTCCCGCACGGTGAGCACCGCACGGGCGGTGTCGATGGCGGTGACGCAGGTCACGCTGTGCTCCACGGCGGAGCGGCGGATCTTGAAGCCGTCGCTGTCGTGCTTGCGGCCCTTGGTGGGGGTGTTGATAATCATGTCCACCGTTCCGGAGGCGATCATATCCAGGATGTTGGGGTGGGACTGGGAGACGCGGTTGACCCGCTTGCAGGCGATGCCCGCCTCAGTGAGGGCATCGCAGGTGCCGGAGGTGGCAAAAATCTCAATGCCCATCTCCTCAAAGCCACGGGCAATGCCAACCATCTCGGCCTTGTCCTCGTCCTTGACGGTGACGATGACCCGGCTGCCGCGCTTGGGCACCTTCAGACCAGCACCCTTAAAGGCCTTCAGCAGAGCCTGGGGATAGGTCTCAGCCAGACCCAGCACCTCGCCGGTGGACTTCATCTCCGGGCCAAGGCCGGTGTCCACGTCGGTGAGCTTCTCGAAGGAGAAGACGGGAGCCTTGACGGCATAGTACTTGGCCTCGGGGTAGAGACCGGTGCCGTAGCCCAGGTCCTTCAGCTTCTGGCCCAGCATGACCTTGGTGGCCAGGTCAATAATGGGCACGCCGGTGACCTTGGAGATATAGGGGATGGTGCGGGAGGAACGGGGGTTGACCTCGATGACATAGATGTCGTCGTTGTAGAGGATATACTGGGCATTGATGAGGCCGATGACGCCCAGGTGCTTGGCCATGTTCTTGGTGTGCTTCAGGATAAGCTCACGGTGCTTGTCCTCCAGATTGATGGGAGGATACACAGCAATAGAGTCGCCGGAGTGCACGCCGGCGCGCTCCACGTGCTCCATGATGCCGGGGATGAGGATATCCTCGCCGTCGAACACGCCGTCCACTTCCAGCTCCCGACCCATCAGATACTTGTCGATGAGGATGGGGTGCTCCTGAACGGTCATGTTAATGATCTTCATGAACTCCTCAATATTGCGGTCGGAGTAGGCAATTTCCATGCCCTGGCCGCCCAGCACATAAGAGGGGCGCACCAGCACGGGATAGCCCAGCTCGTTGGCAGCCTTCAGAGCCTCCTGAGTGGTGTAGACGGTGCGGCCCTTGGCGCGGGGGATACCGCACTTCTCCAGGATCTCGTCAAAACGCTCCCGGTCCTCGGCGGCGTCTACGCCGTCGGAGGAGGTGCCCAGGATCTGCACGCCCATCTCGGTCAGAGCCTTGGCCAGCTTGATGGCGGTCTGTCCGCCGAACTGAACCACGGCGCCCCAGGGCTTCTCCTGCTCCACAATGTTCTGCACGTCCTCAGCGGTGAGGGGCTCAAAGTAGAGCTTATCGGCCACGTCGAAGTCAGTAGAGACAGTCTCAGGGTTGTTGTTAACGATGATGGTCTCATAGCCCAGGCGACGGAAGGCCCAGACGGAGTGGACGGAGCAGTAGTCAAACTCGATGCCCTGACCAATACGGATGGGGCCGGAGCCCAGCACCAACACCTTCTTGCGGTCGCTGCCGGTGTCGATGGCCTCGTTCTCTCCGTCGTAGGTGGAGTAGTAGTAGGGAGTCTCAGCGTCAAACTCGGCGGCGCAGGTATCCACCATCTTGAAGGAGGGGATGATACCGTACTTCTCCCGCAGAGCCTTTACCTCGGCCTGCTTCATGCTGCACAGGGTGCCGATATAGCTGTCGGCAAAGCACATCTCCTTGGCCCGCTTCAGGGTGTCGGCAGAGGGCACGCCCTTGCAGCGCTCCAGCTCATTCTCCATGTCGATGATGCGCTTGAAGCCGTCCAGGAACCACAGGTCCATCTTGGTGATGTGGTTGATCTTCTGGGGGGAGAAGCCGCGGCGCAGAGCCTCAGCCACCACGAACAGACGCTCGTCGGTGACCTGGACCAGCAGGTCCTCGATCTCGTCGGTGTACAGGCCCTCCAGCTTGTCCAGCTTCAGGGCGCGGACGTTCAGCTCCAGAGAGCGGATGGCCTTCATCAGGGCACCCTCAAAGGAGTTGGCAATGGCCATAACCTCGCCGGTGGCCTTCATCTGGGTGCCCAGAGTGCGGCTGGCGGTGGTGAACTTATCAAAGGGCAGGCGGGGGATCTTCAGGACGCAGTAGTCCAAGGTGGGCTCAAAGCAGGCGGTGGTCTTGCCGGTCACCGCGTTGGGGATCTCGTCCAGGGTGTAGCCCAGAGCGATCTTGGCAGCTACCTTAGCAATCGGGTAGCCGGTGGCCTTGGAAGCCAGAGCGGAGGAGCGGGACACACGGGGGTTAACCTCGATGACCGCATACTCAAAGCTGTCGGGGTTCAGAGCAAACTGACAGTTACAGCCGCCCTCGATCTCCAGGGCAGAGATGATATCCAGAGCGGCAGTACGCAGCATCTGGTACTCCTTGTTGGCCAGGGTCTGGGTGGGAGCCACCACGATGGAGTCGCCGGTGTGCACGCCCACAGGGTCAATGTTCTCCATGGAGCAGACGGTAATCACGTTGCCCGCGGAGTCACGCATGACCTCGAACTCGATCTCCTTCCAGCCGGCGATGCAGCGCTCGATGAGCACCTGGCCCACACGGCTCAGGTTGATGCCGCGGTCGGAGATCTCCCGCAGGGAGTACTCGTCGTAAGCAATGCCGCCGCCGGTGCCGCCCAGGGTGTAGGCGGGGCGAACAATGACAGGGTAGCCGATCTTCTCAGCAAAGGCCACGGCGTCCTCCACGCTCTCCACCACCTCAGAGGTGACGCAGGGCTGGTTGATGGACTCCATGCAGTCCTTGAAGCCCTGGCGGTCCTCCGCCTTGCGGATGGACTCGGGGCTGGTGCCCAGCAGCTTCACACCGTACTTGGCCAGGGTGCCGTTCTCATGGAGGGCCATGGCCAGGTTCAGGCCGGTCTGACCGCCCAGGGTGGGCAGGATGGAGTCGGGACGCTCCTTCTCAATGACCTGAGTGACGGAGGGGATGTTCAGAGGCTCGATATAGACGTGGTCAGCAATGTCCTTATCGGTCATAATGGTGGCGGGGTTGGAGTTGACCAACACCACCTCGATGCCCTCTTCCTTCAGGGCACGGCAGGCCTGGGTGCCGGCGTAGTCAAACTCAGCGGCCTGGCCGATGACGATGGGGCCGGAGCCCAGCACCAGTACTTTCTTAATTTCCGGATTCTTAGGCATTACTTGTCACCTCCCATGGAAGCGATGAAACGATCAAACAGATACTCAGTATCCTGAGGGCCGGGGCTGGCTTCAGGATGGAACTGGGTGGTAAAGCAGTTGGGGCGCTTGTAACGCAGGCCCTCACAGGTGCCGTCGTTGACGTTGATGTGGCTCACCTCAGCCACAGCAGGGTCCACGGAGTCGGCCAGCACCATATAGCCATGGTTCTGGCTGGTAATGAATACCCGCTTGGCCTCCAGATCCCGTACAGGGTGGTTGCCGCCGCGGTGGCCATAGGCCAGGCGGCCGGTCTTGGCGCCGGTGGCCAGCGCCATGAGCTGGTGGCCCAGGCACACGGCAAACAGGGGGATGTTGCTCTCATAGAGCTTCTTCACCTCGGCGATGATACCCACATTGTCGGCGGGGTCGCCAGGGCCGTTGGAGAGCATCACACCGTCAAAGCCTCCGGAGAGCACGGTCTCAGCGGGAGTGGTGGCGGGGAACACGGTGACATGGCAGCCCCGGCGACGCAGGCACTCGATCATGTTCTGCTTGACGCCGTAGTCCATCATGGCCACCTTATACTTCTCCTCGCCGTAAGCGGGGCAGTCCTCGGGCTCCTTGCGGGACACCCGCTCCACGGTGCCCTCCACCCGATAGGCCTTCAGCTTTTCCATAATCTCGGCCACATTAAAATGCTCCGCGCAGGTAATCATGCCATTCATGCTACCCTGGCTGCGGAGTATCTTGGTCAGCGCACGGGTATCCACACCTTCGATGCCCGTGATGTTATGTTTTTTCAAATAGCTGTCCAGGGTATCCTCGCAGCGGAAATTACTGCCCATGGGGGACAGATGACGTACCACAAAGGCCTCCGCCCAGGGGCGTCCGGACTCATTGTCCACACTGTTCACGCCGTAGTTTCCGATCAGAGGATAGGACATTACGATACCTTGCCCCGCATAAGAGGGGTCGGTCAGGATCTCCTGATATCCGGTCATGGAGGTGTTGAACACCATCTCACAGATCCGGTCGGAGGTGCTGCCGATGCTGGTCCCGGAAAATACGCTTCCGTTGGCCAAGATCAAAGTCGCTTTCATCAATTCTCTCACACGCCCTTCCGTTCCAGTTCACTTTTTTCTGTCGCAAAAACGCAATGCTCAAAGTGTTTCAAGCTATTGTATCGAAAATTCTTATACAATGCAAGAGGCATCTGTTATTTTTTTGAAATCTTTCTCCCTGCTTTTTTCCAAGGAATATCTGGCGCAAAATTTGGGCAAACTGGACAAACAATACTCGCCGGGAGGGAAGGAAATGTTTACCGGTTTTGTGCGCACGGTGATCTTATATCTGGTTTTGATCGTGGGCATCCGCCTGATGGGCAAGCGGCAGGTGGGGGAGCTGGAACCCTCGGAGCTGGTGCTGTCCCTGGTCATCGCTGACCTGGCTGCGGTACCCATGCAGGATTTCGGCATTCCCCTTTTGGCCGGAGTGATCCCCATCCTCACCCTGCTGTCCCTGACCATGATCCTCTCTGTGCTCACCATGAAGCACGTGGGCTTTCGCGCTCTGCTGTGCGGACGGCCCAGCGTGATCATCCGCCGGGGCAAGCTGGACCAGGGGGAAATGCGCCGCAACCGCCTGACGGTGGATGAGCTGATGGAGGAGCTGCGCTGCCAGGGCTACGCTGACCCCTCCGTGGTCTGGTACGCCATTTTGGAGACCAACGGGCAGCTTTCCGTCCTCCCCAAGGCCCAGGAAAAGCCCCCCACCCTGGCCCAGTTGGGCCAGAATCCAACCGAGTCCGGGCTTCCCCTGGTCCTCATCAGCGACGGGCATGTGCTGGAGCACAACCTTACCGCCCGGGGCGTGGACCGGAACTGGCTGGAAAAGGAGCTGGGGCGCCAGGGCTGCAGCGACCCCAGCGCCGTCTTTTTGATGACGCTGGATGAGACCGGCGGCGTCTATCTGGCGCCTAAACAGGAGGAATAAGATGAAACGGCTTTGGATGGCGGTCCTTCTTCTGGCCGCGCTGTTGTCTTTGTGTCTGGTCAACGCCTGGTATTCCCTCACCCTCACCCGGCAGCTGTCTGAGCAGCTGGACCAGGCCCAGGCCCTGGTGGAGCAAGACCAGTGGGATCAGGCCCGCTCCATCACTCAGGAGGTTTACGACAGCTGGAACGGCCACCACTTTTACCTGCATGTCTTTCTGCGCCACTCGGACACCGACCAGATACTGCGCACCTTCCGCCAGGTGATCCAGTACCTGGATTTGGAGGAGCTGGACCAGTACGCCGCCGCCAATGCGGACCTGGTGGCCCAGCTGGAGCTGCTCTCCGAGATGGAGCAGCCCAGTCTGGTCAATATTTTATAAAACAAGAGGACGGCTCAGACAGAACCGTCCTCTTGTGTTTTCGATTTGATTATTCCACCGTGACACTCTTGGCCAGGTTCCGGGGCTTATCAATGTCGCAGCCCCGCATCAAAGCCACATAGTAGGCAAACAGCTGCATGGGGATGACCTCCAGGGAGGGCAGGAACATGGGGTTGACCTCCGGGATGGTCATGGCGCTGTCCACCAGGCTCTCCAGCGCCTCTTTGTGGTTTTCGCAGGCGATGCCGATCACGTCGGCTCCCCGGGCCTTGACCTCCTTGACGTTGCTCATGAGCTTTTCAAACAGCTCGTTCCACCCCGCCAGAGCTACCACCAGGGTGCCGTCCTCAATGAGGGAGATGGTGCCGTGCTTGAGCTCACCGGCGGCGTAGGCCTCGGAGTGGATGTAGGAGATCTCCTTGAGCTTCAGGGAACCCTCCAGGCCCACGGCGTAGTCGATGTTGCGGCCGATAAAGAAGACCGAGTTGTGGTTAAAGTAGATGGAGGCGTAGTACTGGATCTTCTCCGTGTCCTTCAGAATGGCCTCCGCCTTGGCAGGCAGAGCGCGCAGCTCCTCTACCAGAACGCTGTACTCCTCCTTGGTCACCCGGCCCAGCAGGTCGGCAAAATAGAGACCCAGCAGATAGACCACCGCCAGCTGGGTGGAGTAGGCCTTGGTGGTAGCCACGGCGATCTCTGGCCCGGCCCAGGTATAGAGCACGTCGTCCGACTCCCGGGCGATGGTGGAGCCCACCACGTTGACAATGGACAAAATCCGAGCGCCCAGCCGCTTGGCCTCCCGCATGGCGGCCAGGGTGTCGATGGTCTCACCCGACTGGCTGATGACCAACGCCAGGGTATGTTTGGTCACAATGGGGGCGCAGTACCGGAACTCAGAGGCCAGGGTGACCTCCACCGGGATGCGCAGCAGCCGCTCCAAAATGTACTTGGCGGCCATACCCACGTGGTAGGAGGAACCGCAGGCAATGACGTACAGCCGGTCCAGGTCCTCCAGTTCCTCCTTGGTGATGGTCACATCGTCCAGCACCACTTTGCCGTCCCGCAGGCGGGGAGAGATGGTGTCCCGGATGGCCTTGGGCTGCTCCATGATCTCCTTGAACATGAAGTGCTCATAGCCGCCCTTTTCCGCCGCTGAGATCTCCCAATCCACGTGGGAGGTCTCCTTCTCCACCGGCTGGACCAGGGAGTTATACACCTTGACTCCATCCGGGGTGAGCACCGCCATCTCGCCGTCATCCAGGTAGCAGACCTCCCGGGTGTAGCGGATCAGGGCGGTAACGTCGCTGGCCAGCATGGTAAAGCCCTGGCCCAGGCCCAGGATCAGGGGGGAGTCCTTCCGCACCGCCACCAGCTTATCCGGCTCGTCGGCGCACACAATGCCCAGGGCATAAGCCCCCTGAATCCGGTGGAGCACCTTGGACACCGCGTCCAACAGGTCCCCCTTGTAGTAGTAGTCCAGCAGCTGGGCCACCACCTCGGTGTCGGTCTCCGAGACGAATTGGACCCCCTTGGACTCCAGGAATTTCTTTAACTTTGCGTAGTTTTCAATGATACCGTTGTGTACCACCGCCATGCGGCCGGACTGGCTCACCTGGGGGTGGGAGTTTACGTCGTTGGGGGCTCCGTGGGTGGCCCAGCGGGTGTGGCCCACTCCCATCAGTCCGGGGACGTCCTGCCCCTCCCGGGTCAGGTCCCGCAGTACCTGGAGACGGCCCTTGGCCTTCACTACCTGCAAGCCCTTTTCTGCATCATACACCGCCAGGCCCGCCGAGTCATAGCCCCGGTACTCCAGCCTGGACAGCCCATCCAGCAAAATAGGGGCTGCCTGTTCCTTGCCGATAAAACCAACGATTCCACACATATTGACTGTTCCTCCTAAAACTTGGATCTGGAGGACAAACTCGCAGCCATTTGAACCTCGTTATCCGGTCCCAGCCCTTCTGTTTTGCGGTCACCCGCATATTTGTAGGCTGAGTACGCGCCCGGACCGGGCACGGAAGGGCATCCGCCGAATTTACGGGACAGAGTTCTGTCCTTTCGATACTCCCTTCTCCTCGTCGTCCTGCCCATATAGGACAGGCGCTGGCGCTTTGTGATGGGATCGCCCCATAGCCTCCTTTCTCTCTGCGATATGGTATAAAAAAGCGCAGTGCGCCTTTTTATCAAAGCATTCTCCGGTCCTCCGGATTGATGGACCGGATGGGACGGCAGGGGTTACCCACTGCCAGTACGTTTTCCGGGATATCCCGACTGACCACACTGCCCGCACCGATCACCGACCCGGAGCCGATCGTCACCCCGGGCAGCACCACCACGTTGCCCCCGATCCACACGTTGTCGCCTACGGTGATGGGTTTTGCAAACTCCAGCATAGCGTTGCGGGTGGGATAGTCCAGGGGGTGTCCGGCAGTATAGAAGCCGCAGTTGGGGGCGATGAACACATTGTCCCCGAACGTCACCGGGGCGCAGTCCAGGATGACGCAGTTGTAGTTGGCAAAGAAGTTCTCGCCCACCTGGATGTAGCTGCCATAGTCACAGCGAAACTGAGGATTGATGGCGCAGTTCTTCCCCACCTTGCCAAGCAGCTGCCGCAGCACTTCCATACGCAACTCCGTCTCTGCCATGGGCAGGGCGTTGAGCTGTCGGCACAGCAGGTCGGCCCGGTGCCGCGCGGCATTCAGTTCGGGTTCATCCGCACAGTAGAGCTGCCCGGACAACATTTTCTCTCGCTCTGTCATCCTTTTCCATCTCCTTCACGGGATGTTATCCTGAAAAACAGCCCTATTATAGCGGCCATCCCGCCCCTCGTAAAGAGAATTTAACGAAAAATAATTTTTATTTTGATTTCTTTATGAAATACGTTTTCAGCCCCATTCCAACAAAAACACCGCCCTTCCAACATTGGGAAGAGCGGTGTCTTTTGTATTTTTATTTAGTTTACCGGCCCAGCATGGTGCGGATGCGGGCCACAGCCTCCTTGGTAGCGTCGGCATCGCCGAAGGCGGTCAGGCGGATATACCCCTCGCCGCTGGGACCAAAGCCCGCGCCGGGGGTGGTGACCACGTTGGCCTCTTTGAGGAGTTTGTCAAAGAACTCCCAGGAGCCCATGCCGTCGGGGGTCTTGAGCCAGATGTAGGGGGCGTTCACGCCGCCAAAGCAGGTCAGACCCGCCTCGGTCAGGCCCTCCCGGATGACCCGGGCGTTCTCCTGGTAATAGGCGATGGTTTCCTTGATCTGGCGCTGGCCCTCCTCAGTGTAGACGGCGGCAGCGCCCCGCTGGATCACATAAGGCACGCCGTTGAACTTGGTGCACTGGCGGCGGTTCCACAGGGCGTTGAGCTTGGCCCCGTCCCGCTCCAGCTCCATGGGCACCACGGTGTAGGCGCAGCGGTTGCCGGTGAAACCGGCAGTCTTGGAGAAGGACCGGAACTCGATGGCGCAGGTGCGGGCCCCCTCGATCTCATAGATGGTGTGGGGCACGTCGTCCTGGGTGATGAAAGCCTCATAGGCGGAGTCGTAGAGGATGACAGCCTTGTTCTCATTGGCGTAGTCCACCCAGGCCTTCAGCTGCTCCTTGGTAGCCACGGTGCCGGTGGGGTTGTTGGGGAAGCACAGGTAGATCATATCCACCTTCTCCTGGGGGATCTGGGGGGTAAACCCGTTCTCCTCCACGCAGGGCATGTAGACCAGCTTGGACCACTTGCCCAGCTCCTCCTGGAAGTCACCGGCCCGGCCGGCCATGGCGTTGGTATCCACATACACGGGATAGACGGGGTCACACACGGCTACCACGTTGTCAGCGCCGAAGATGTCGCCGATGTTGCCGCAGTCGCTCTTGGCGCCGTCGGAGACAAAGATCTCGTTGGGCTTGATATCCACGCCCCGGGCGGCATAGTCGGTCTTGGCAATGGCCTCCCGCAGGAAATCGTAGCCCTGCTCGGGACCGTAGCCGTGGAAGCCCTCAAAGGTGCCCATCTCATCCACTGCCTTGTGCATGGCTTCGATGACAGCGGGGGCCAGAGGCCGGGTCACGTCACCGATGCCCAGACGGATCATCTTGGCCTCGGGGTGCTCGGCGGTGTAAGCGGCCAGACGGCGGGCGATCTCAGAAAACAGATAGCTGCCGGGCAGCTTGAGGAAATTTTGGTTCACTTTGGTCATAGCGTACCGCTCCTTTGTGCCGTAAGGGCAAAGTTTCATGGTTGATATTATCCCCGATGCTCCCCCGGTTGTCAATCTAAATTTCCCCCTGGAACACGGTACGGGCCGGGCCGGTCAGCAGGATGCGGCCGCTCTCCCGCTCCCACTCCACCTTCAGCTCGCCTCCGGGCAGCGCCACCGTGGCCCGCCGGTCGCACCGCCCCGACTTGACCGCCGCCGCCAGTACCGCGCAAGCTCCCGTCCCGCAGGCCATGGTGGGGCCGCTCCCCCGCTCCCACACCCGCACCCGCAGCCGGTCCCGGGCCTCCACAGCAACAAACTCCATGTTCCATTCCCCGGGAAAGGCCGGGTCCCGCCCCAGAGCCGCTCCCCGCACCTCCAGGTCGATCTCCTCCGGTTTCGGGCAGAAAATGACCCCGTGGGGGTTGCCCATGTCCACCGGATACACCGTCTCCCCCTGCACCTCCAGCGGCGGACTCAGTTTAGGCTCTCCCATATCCACCGTGACCTCCCGCACCTGTCCCCCCAGCACATGCAGGCGGAGAAACCGGGGTCCGGCGTCAGTATCGATGGTCAGGCAGGTCTTTCGGGTCAGGCCGTTATCGTACACGTATTTGCCTACGCACCGGATGCCGTTGCCGCACATGGCCCCCCGGGAACCGTCGGCGTTGTACATCTCCATGGTAAAATCCCCTTCCCGGCCCGGCCGGATGCAGATGAGCCCGTCCGCCCCCACCCCAAAGTGGCGGTCCGACAGCCTCACCGCCAGCCCCGGCAGGTCCTCCGGGACCTCTTTGAGGCAGTTCAAATAGATATAGTCATTTCCCAGACCCTCCATTTTGGTAAAGCGCATGCCCGCTCCTTTCCCGCTCAGCCCCTCCGGGCAGCACACGCCCGGACCTACACCGGAAAGCATATGCCCCCTCGCCCCCTCTTAGCACCCGCCCGCCGCTCCCCTCCTGTTTTCCCGTCCTTTTTCCTCTTTTGTGAATTTTCCCACATCCGCCCCCAGCTGATTTGGAAAGTTTGTCGCAATCCAAACTTGAAAAATTGCGGTTTGGGTAGTATCGTATTATTATTATTCGGGCGCGGCCTCAGGACCGCACCACACTACGGAAAGTGGGGCAAGGACGTCCACCCTGGGCGGTCTTGTCTTCTTTTTTACCCCGGCACCGCCAAAATCAGAGGAAAGGGTTTGAGACAATGAGCGATAAAATCACGGAGATCTTTGGCTCCAACGTGTTCAGCACCTCGGTCATGCAGGAGCGTCTGCCTAAGAAGGTCTTTGCTGAAGTCATGGACGTGATGGAACACGGCGGCAACATCAGCATCGCCACTGCCGACATCGTGGCCAACGCCATGAAGGATTGGGCTGTTGAGAAGGGCGCCACCCACTACACCCACTGGTTCCAGCCTCTTACCGGCATCACCGCCGAGAAGCACGACGCCTTTATGACCCGCCCCGAGGACAGCAAGACTCTCCTGCAGCTCACCGGCAAGCAGCTCATCATGGGCGAGTCCGACGCCTCCTCCTTCCCCTCCGGCGGCCTGCGCTCCACCCACTACGCCCGGGGCTACACCGCCTGGGATATGACCTCCCCCGCCTTTGTCAAGGAGATGACTGCCGGCACCATCCTGTGCATCCCCACCATCTTTGTCTCCTATAACGGTGAGGCGCTGGACAAAAAGACCCCCCTGCTGCGCTCCATGGAGGCCATCAACACCCAGGGTCTGCGCATCCTGCGTCTGTTCGGCAACACCCAGGCCCAGAAGGTCTTCCCCTCGGTCGGCCCTGAGCAGGAATACTTCCTGGTAGACCGTGAGAAATATCTCAACCGCCGGGACCTCATCTACACCGGCCGCACCCTCTTCGGTGCTCCCGCCCCCAAGGGCCAGGAGCTGGACGACCAGTACTTCGGCGTCATCCGTGAGCGGGTGGGCGACTTCATGTCCGACCTGAACCAGGAGCTGTGGAAGCTGGGCATCCCCGCCGTCACCCAGCACAATGAGGTGGCCCCCGCCCAGCACGAGATGGCCCCCATCTACACCATGTGCAACCTGGCCGTGGACCAGAACCAGCTGACCATGGAGACCATGAAGCGGGTAGCCACCCGTCACGGTCTGGTGTGCCTGCTCCACGAGAAGCCCTTTGCCGGCGTCAACGGCAGCGGCAAGCACAACAACTGGTCCATCGGCACCGACACCGGTGAGAACCTGCTGGACCCCGGCGACACCCCCAACGAGAATCTCCAGTTCCTGCTGGTCCTCTCCTGCATCATGAAGGCCGTGGACGTCCACGCCGACCTGCTGCGCCAGTCCGCCTCCTGTGTGGGCAACGAGCATCGTCTGGGCGGCCAGGAGGCTCCCCCCGCCATCATCTCCATCTTCCTGGGCGACCAGCTGGAGAGCGTAGTGGAGCAGATCGTCTCCAACGCAGACTCCATCAAGCTGCTGGCTACCGGCAAGCTGGACTCCGGCGTATCCACCGTCCCTGTTCTCAACCGTGACGCCACCGACCGCAACCGCACCACTCCCTTCGCCTTCACCGGCAACAAGTTCGAGTTCCGCATGGTGGGCTCTTCCGACTCCATCGCCGACGCCAACACCACCCTCAACGCCATTGTGGCCGAGGCGCTGTGTCAGGCCGCTGATGAGCTGGAAGCTACCGACGACTTCTCTACCGCCTGCATGCAGGTCATCCACCGCAACATGACCGAGCATCAGCGCATCATCTTCAACGGCGACGGCTACTCTGAGGAGTGGGTCCAGGAGGCCGCCCGCCGCGGTCTGCCCAACCTGCCCTCCCTGGTGGACGCGGTGCCCGCGCTCACCACCCAGAAGGCTATCAACCTGTTCACCCGCTTTGGCATCTACACACCCCAGGAGCTGGAGGCCCGGGCTGAGATCATGTACGAGACCTACATCAAGGTCATCAAGATCGAAGCCAACACTATGATCCATATGGCCGCCAAGCACTACATCCCCGCTGTCATCCACTACACCACCCGCCTGGCTCAGTCCATCAACGCCGTGGCCTCCGCCTGTCCTCAGGCCGAGTTGTCGGTGCAGCGCAAGCTGCTGCAGGAGGTAAGCCGCTACCTGGCCGACGCCTCCACCGCTCTGGAGCAGCTCAAGCCCCTGATGGGCCGGGTAGACTCCATCGACGGGGTCAAGGAGATGGCTCTGGCCTACCACGACGCGGTGGTGCCCGCCATGGACGCCCTGCGCTACCCCATCGACACCCTGGAGCTGATGGTGGACAAATCCATCTGGCCTGTCCCCACCTACGGCGATCTGATGTTCGAGGTTTAAAAGGATATAACAAAATTGCCCGCCAGCCGGCGGTCAATTTTTTATGGGCATTTTTCCTTTCCAGCCTTTTTCTCGTATCGTCCCTTCTTTTTCGACACAGTCTAGGCTGGGAGGTGATCCACGTTGGAAGACAGCGAAGCACTTTTGCGTTTTATTCACAAAAATGCCGCCATGGGCGTCGGCACTCTGCCCCAGGCTCTCTCTCTGCCTCAGAGCCGGGCTATGACCTCCGCCCTTCAAGACCAGCTGCGGGAGTACCGCTCCATCGCCGCCCGGTCCCAGAGCTACGCCAAGGGGAAGGGTCTTCATCTGAAAGGTCCGGGCAGTGCCGCGCTGACCATGTCGGGGATGATGCTCCGGGCTCAGACCGCTCTGGACCCCTCTACTTCCAAGCTGGCGGAGATGATGATCCAGGGCAGCACCATGGGTACGGTGGAGATGACCCGGCGTCTGCATCAGCTCTCGGACCAGTCCGACCCGGAACTGGTATCGCTGGGCCGGCAGCTCTTACAGACAGAAGAACAAAACATTCAACAGATGAAGCGCTTTTTGTGAAAAAACTGCCCGCGGCCAGGCCGCGGGCAGTTTTCATTCTTATTTGTCCTTCAGCAGTTTGTTGAGCTCCTGCATAAAGGTATTGATGTCCTTGAACTGACGATAGACCGAGGCAAAGCGTACATAGGCCACCTCGTCCACCTTTTTCAGGCGCTCCATCACCAGCTCGCCGATCTGGGCGGAGCTGACCTCCCGCTCCATCTCGTTTTGCAGCTTCTGCTCGATCTCGTTGACGATGCCCTCCAGGGTCCCCACCGACACCGGCCGCTTCTCACAGGCCCGGATCAAACCGCCCATGACCTTGTTGCGGTCAAAACTCTGGCGGCTGCCGTCCCGCTTGACCACCACCAAGGGCAGGCTCTCCACCGTCTCATAGGTGGTAAACCGCTTATGGCAGGACAGGCACTCCCGGCGGCGGCGGATGCTGGCTCCCTCCTCGGCGGGGCGGGAATCCACCACTTTACTCTCCAGATAGGCGCAATAGGGGCATTTCATTGGCAGTTCCTCCCAATTCAGGCGTCTTTGTTTTAGTGTAGCACATTTTTTCCTGCTGTGGTAGTCCCCACCGAAATTTATTTTCTTCTCCGGTGCTGTTTTTCTTCTCTGGGACATACCAGTGGAGTGGAGGTGACGCCATGTCCGTCCTGCACACACTGACTCAGCATCTCTGGTGCCCCTGGCTGCTGGGGGGCTTTCTGCTCACCGGGCTGGTCTACTCTTTTGGTTCGGGGTTTTTCCCCTTTTTCCACGCCCGGCTGTGGCTAGGTACTACGCTGGGCAGTCTGTTTCATCCCACCAAGGCGAAAAAAGGAGGCGGCCTGTCCTCTCTTCAGGCCCTGGCCACTGCCCTGGCCTCCACCATGGGGACGGGCAGTATCGCCGGGGTGGCCGCCGCCCTGTGTCTGGGCGGTCCGGGGGCAGTCTTTTGGATGTGGGTATCCGCCCTGCTGGGGATGATGACCAGCTGCGGAGAAAAGCTGCTGTCTGTGCGCTACCAGCGCATAGCTCCCGGCGGCGGCCGCCAGGGCGGTCCTATGTTCTATCTGCGGGATGGGGTGGGCTCTCCCCTGCTGGCGGTCTGGTTCTCTCTGGCCTGTCTCCCTGCCACGTTGGCTGGGGGCGGGATGGTTCAGTCAGGTTCCATCGCCGCCTCCCTCCACGGGGCATTTGGCTGGCCGTCCCTGGCCATCGGCCTGGGCACCGCCGCTGCGGCGGGGATGATCCTTACCGGCGGCCTGGGCCGCATCGCCCGGGTATCCCAGGCTCTGGTCCCCGCCATGGCCCTGCTTTATCTGGGCGGAGGCGCGCTGGTGCTGCTGCTGCGCTGGCAGCAGGTGCCCCAGGCTCTCTCTCTGATTTTCCGCTGCGCCCTCACACCTGAGGCTGCGCTGGGAGGCGGTCTGGGCTGGACAGCGGCGGAGGCTCTGCGCCACGGGGTAGCCCGGGGAGTGTTCACCAATGAGGCGGGTTTGGGCACCTCCGCCATGGCCCACGGCGCCGCCGAAGTGGATTACCCCGCCCGTCAGGGCATGTGGGGCATTTTTGAGGTGTTCTTCGCTACCCTGCTCACTTGTACCCTCACCGCCCTGGTCATTCTGGTGGGGGGCGTGTACCAGCCAGAGACAGTACTCTCTCAGCTACGTCAGGGCACGCTTCCCGACTGGGCTTTGGGGGTCCCCCTCACTGCCCGCTCCTTTTCCGCCGTACTGGGGGAGGCAGGGGCATGGATCGTTTGGATCAGCCTGCTGCTGTTTGCCTTCTCCTCCATTCTCGGCTGGAGCTACTACGGCCAGCAGAGCCTGCGCTTCCTCACCGGCGGAGACCGCCTCCTCCCCCTGTACCGTGCTGTCTTTTTGGGATGTGTAGTCCTGGGGGCCTGCGGGAACAGCGCAGGCCTTTGGCAGCTGGTGGACCTGTGCAACGCCCTGATGGCCATTCCCAACCTGCTAGCTCTGCTTCTGCTGGCTCCTCAAGCCCTGCGTCTGCTGCAGCAATGGGTTCAGCAACAAAATACCCCGGTGTGACATGTCACACCGGGGCATTTTGCTTTGTTTAATCCAAGCAGAACATGGGGCGGGCCTCGTCAAACAGGTCCACCATACCGCAGTAGTTGAGGGTCTCATAGGTCTCCAGCCACTGCTGCTGTTCCTCATTGAGCTCCTCCCGTTCCAGATACTCCCCATCTGCCGTGAGGATCCCCACCGGGGTGATGGCAGGCATCTCCTCATAGAGTTGAGAGAGGAAGTTCATGAAACCGGTCAGCGGCATCCCTGTCAGCTGGCCGGTGAGTACGCCCAGATAGTTGGGGCTGATCATTAACCCCTCCTGCTCCTCAATATCATAGTTGGTCCAGATAAAGAAGGGGACCTGGTACTGCTGCATCACCTCTTCGGTGGTACGCTCCGAGAGAGGCTTTCCGTAGAGTTTTTCATAAAACGCGTTTTTCAGAGGCGGCTGGTGATCGCCGAAGAAGACGATCATAGTGGGCTCACTGCTCTGTTCATAGTGGGCCACCAGCTGCTCCAGCGCCTGGTCGCTCTCCAGCACCAGAGATAAGTACTGCTCCGAGGAGTAGTCCGCCTGACGCAGCTCATCGGATACCGTCACTGTTTTCTCCAGGTTGTTCCAGCCCTGGGCGTAGCTGCTGTGATTCTGCATGGTGACGTTAAAGATGAAGTTGGGGTCTCCCTGCTCCGCATCGGTGATCTGGAAGATGGTCTCATAGTCCGACTGGTCGGAGATGTAGTTGCGGATAAGATAGGCGTTGTCCACGTCCTCCTGGTAGAGCTGGTTATCAAAGCGCATGTTGTTATACACGATGGGCCGGTTCCATCCCGAGGACTTATAGGGGTGAAAGGCGGTAGTTTCATAGCCGTTCACTCCAAACAGGGATGCCAGGGAGGGCATCCCTTCTTTGGTGTAGAGCTGGTAGGCTACTGTGTGGGGAGGCTGGAAGATAGTGGAGAACCCGGTGAGGTATTCAAACTCCACGCTGGCAGTACCTCCTCCGGTGACGGGGGAGTACATCCAGCCTTTAATGGTGTTCTCACTGAGGGAGTGGAGGAAGGGGGTGGGGTCCTGAGAGACCTCCAGATTGTCAAAGATGGTCAGGTCGGAGAAGGACTCATTCATGACCACAATGATATTGATGGGCTTGGTCGTGTCCACATTTTCTTCCACACCGGGGTACTCGTCCATCAGTTTCAGCACAAGGTCATGGCTGTAATCATCGGGCTTATCCACCGAGCTATACCGCAGGGCCACCGTGAAATTCAGGAGAAAGCCGTTGGCCTGGGTGACCCACTGCTGGGTATAGATCCCCAGGGCAGGCAGCATGCCGGTAAAGAAGAAGGCAAAAGAGTAGCCGATGCAGAAAACCCAGCCCACGATTCCCACCGGCAGAGGCAGCTTGTCCCGCTTGGGCTGAGGCTGGCACATCCACACCAGAAACAGGTAAGCCACCAGCAGCACCGCCGCCTGCTCCATATAGGTATCAATGGAAAAGTCAAAGGCGTCGGCCACATTGGCCGCCGTCTTCCAGCTGGCCACATCGGCAGGAAACAAAATGCGGCCCCGGAAGCGCAGCACATAGTGGTTTACCAGTCCAATCACAAAACTCAGGCAGATGGCCAGTCCGGATGCCCGGCGGCGGCGCCCCAGCATCAGCCGGCACACAAAGAACAGGATGTAATACCAGACCAGATTCATCAGCACCTGCCAGGCCTGCAGGTCGGAAAACACATCGTTCTGGTTGAGGATCTCCACCATCCAGAAGGCTGCCCAGGGTCCCAGCAGGAATACCAGTCTGGACATCCATTTCCATGGCTGGCTGCGCAAGTCGGCCACCAGCCGCGGGAACGTATCGCGGTACAATAAAGCTCTCATAGGATCTCCTTTGGCGGTCTGAACCGCCTGTGGTATCAAAGCGGCAGTTCCATTGCGCTGCCGCTACCTTTTAGAATAAAACTTTTCAAAAATTTTGCAAGATATTTTCCGGAATTTCACTCTTGTCCTGTTAGACGCAAACGGAGCGGGAAGGTTTCCTTCCCGCTCCCATTTTTTCTTTATTTGCTGTAAATCCGGGCAACCCGGGGGCTGAGCTGGGCAGTCAGTCCGCAGCCCTCGTCCTCTCCCACCAGCAGGGCCACCTCCTGAGAGGCCAGCAGGTTTCCCTGTTCGTCCCAGCCAAACAGGGTCACCGGGTCGCCCACCCGGCAGGGAATACCGGTGACGTCCACCAGAGTCTGATCCATGCAGCAGGCCATCAGCCGGCCCCGCTCTCCTCCTACCAGCACCGGCCCATGGACCCGTACCAGCTCTTCACTGAGCCCGTCGCCGTATCCCACAGCGATGGTAGCCACAGTGGAGTCCCGCTCCAGAAATACCTTTCCGCCGTAACCCAGGGGCGAGCCGGCCTGGAGAGTACGAAGGCCGGTGATCCAGGTGCGCCAGGTGGCCGTTTCACTCACCCGTCCGGTGGGCTGAGTGGGGTGGTCCATGTACAGCCGCCGGCCGATGCGCACCCCGTCCAGCCGGTACTGGGGGAACTGCTCATGGGCAGCGCTGGCCGAAATGTGCCGCAGGGGGATCTCCATTCCTCCCGCCTGCAGCTGCTCCACACCTTCCAGAAACAGCTCATACTGCTGCTGGGTCCGCTCTGTGTCCTCCAGGTCGGCAAAGTGGCTGAAGGCGCCCATGATCTGGAAATGATTCCGGGTGCTTCGCCACTCCTCCAGCAGATGGGCCAGCTCCGCCCCTGGCATTACGCCGGTGCGGTTGAGCCCGGTCTCGATCTTGATTTGAATTTTTACCCGCCGGCCTGCCGACTGTCCCAGCAGTGCCAGCACCGGAAGAAGCTCCAGCCGCCCCACCGACAGCGTGAGGTCCAGCTCCACCGCTGCGCGCAGCAAATGGGCGGGCACACCGCCCAGGATCAGGATCTCCCGGGTGATGCCCGCCTGGCGCAGAGCCGCGCCCTCCCCCACCTGGGCCACCGCTAGAGTGGTGATCTGGGGAAATTCCTCCATAACATGGCCCATGGCCTCCAGCCCCAGGCCATAGGCGTTATCCTTCAGCACAGGGATCAGCTGCGCTCCCTGCAGCTCTTCCAGAACGGTAGCCACATTGCGCCGTACTCGTTTCATATCCACAGATAAAATCGAATCATTCAAAATAATATTCATTTTTCTTTCTGTCTCCCTCTCGCCGAACAAACCTCCGTCCCCCGGTGATCTGCCCCATTCCTCGAAAGATTTTTTTATTGTCACCTGATTATATCCTCTTTTTCTCCCTGTTTCAACCGGAAATTACCGCTCCGTGTCATTTGTGCTAAAAAAATTTATTCCAGCGCTCACTTTTTGCATAGTTATCTATTGACGTTGAATATTTTTCGGTGGTATACTCTTACACAACCTATCCAAGCCCGGTGGGCCTGGATGAATGGTATGTAAAGGAGATTATGCAAAATGAAAAAGAATGTTCTTGCTCTGTCCCTGGCTTTGGCCCTGGGTCTTGGGCTGACCGCTTGTTCCAGCAGCAACAGCGGTTCCGCTTCTAATTCTGGCTCCAACACCGATACCTCCGGCTCCCAGAGCAGCACCAGCGGCTCCAACACCGGCGCTGAGAAGCTGGTCCTGGGCACCTCCGCTGACTATCCTCCCTTCGAGTTCCACGTCCTTCAGGACGGCGAGGACAAGATCGTGGGTATCGACGTGTTCCTGGCCCAGCAGATTGCCGAGGATATGGGCGCTGAGCTGGAGATCAGCGACATGGACTTTGACATGCTGCTCAACCTGATGAACAAGGGTGATGTGGACATGGTCATCGCCGCCATGGAGCTCAAGGATGACCGTGCTGCCGCCGCTGACTACTCCGACCCCTACTACACCGATGAGGCTCCCCTCATTGTTGTGAGAAAGGCTGACCTGGATCAGTACAAGACCCTGGAGGACTTCTCCGGCAAGACCGTGGGCGCCCAGACCGGCACCACCAAGGCTGACATCGTCCTGGGCACCGATCCCGAGAAGCCCCACATGACCGATGTGCAGGACCTGCTGCTGCCCAAGGTCACCGATCTGATTGCTCAGCTCCAGTTTGAGAAGTGCGACGCCGTGGTTCTGGACGCCGCTGTGGCTCAGAAGTACGTAGCCTCCAACGACGAGCTGGCCATCGTCGAGAGCATCGACCTGGGTGAGGCCGCTGAGCCCTACCGTGTGTGGGTTGCCAAGGGCGATCCCAAGGGTCTGCTGCCCTCCATCAATGAGACCATCGCCAAGGTGACTGCCGAGGGCGGCGCTATGACCGACTTCATCGAGCAGGCCAACGATCTGGTTTCTCAGGCTCAGTAAATTCTTTTCGTTCTATCTGCCGTGCAAAGCCGCATTTG
>OFMK01000565.1_pt1 | contig 37622 bp, 41 predicted proteins | sample 1541781 | NCBI WGS metagenome assembly OFMK01 (sample SAMN04209250, study PRJEB22552) | human gut metagenome | biome: gut; material: feces | host: Homo sapiens | place: USA: Oklahoma
TGATTCGTACAGTGACTTGTCGCCAGTTTCCTAACTTGACATTCGCTCCACGGAACACCTGCTATGTTAAGCAGCAACCTCTCGCTTCATCGCTATCATGTCACAGCTCTCTTAGTATACAAGATACTTTTTAGTTTTGCAACTATTTTTTACATTTTTTTCGATTTTTTATTGTATTTTTTAATGTACAATTTTTTTCTTCTTTCCTATTGACAATTTTCGACTCCGGCTTTATACTATCACCGAAGTTATATTAGTGATGCAGACCAAAGGCGGTGATCTTCAGGAGGATACTGTCTTTTTTTCAGCCTATCTTTTATAACTTTATACCACTAACTGTTGCTTTTGCAAGGATTTGAAAAAACTGTTTCCCCCAATAGACAGTTTGTGCGAAATTCAATCCAATATCCATTCCCCCTCTTTTAATATAACGGATTGCAAAGCAACAAACCTCTCAATAAATATAGAAGAAAGACATGCCGCAGCTTAGTCAGTCATCTTGCAGGCATGTCTTTTTTCGTCTTTTTCTTTATCCCCTTCTCATCTTTAGCTTTAACATCGCCGCAGCCTTTCTCGCATCCAGCTCTGTCACACTGTTTTCTCCAAGCACACACGTCTCTGTACCACTTTTACTCTTATTAATATCTACGATTGCATTCAGATTCGGGCTCTCCACAACAAAACCGCCGGAAGTCCCAACAAACTTCAATCCAGAGACAGCAATTCCTCTCTTTGTCAATTGCTCCACCGTATTGACATAATCCACATCACTATTCCCCCAGCCATCCGCAGAAATAATTGCCCCATCTGCCCGCATACTCTCCGCCAACACGGCAGCTCTCGTTCCTACGAGCATTTTTTCTTCCTGATTATCAGGAGTTCCTACTATAATAATGCCTAACAGATCAAGTTCTTCATCCAAAGATATTACATCCAGAAGCGGATCCCGAAAATGATGCAGGCTTGTTTCTTTTGTAGACGGTCCGATTCCCATCGCTTTTTCCTCCTTCTTTCCTTACTGCATGGATCGCAAGATTCCATCCCGGTATTCATTCGGTGTTACGACCAGAGGCATATTTCCCATATCAATGATAGATCTGCCTCCTGCCATTCCTGATGGTTCTTTTGCAAAGAGCTGCATGTCATACATTGCCCCCTGACCAGCCACCTGTTTTACAATCACAACCTTCTTTCTTCCCGGTCTCTCAATATCATAGAACTCTCTCCGCTCTGTACACTGTTCCCCGCGCAGCTTTTTTAAACACTCCCGGTACTGCTGGACAAATTCATCGCAGAGCGCATGCGCCCTTGTGACCGCCTCACGATCCTGCCCCTTGCCGGCACAGAACGTCACCTCAAACAAAATCAGTTCATCTCCCCGCTTAGGTGTTCCAGCTTTCCCCCATGCGATCTGCTCCTCGATCACCCCTTCCGATGATCCAAATTCCGCTGTCTGGATTCCATCTACATCCACCCCGGTTAACAATACATAAGCTCCTGTCACGGTGTGTGTCACTCCCTCACCGATTTCTCCTAGTACTTTTGCTGAAATCGGAATTACATCCATAATGCTATTTGTCTCCTCCTGATACTGATCTGGATGCACAAGCCGAATACGAATCTGTTCAATCATCTCATGATCCGCTTTTTCTGCAAAAGATTCTGGTGCTACTTCTATCTCCCTCGCCCTTGTGATCCGATTTTCTTGCCCCTCCCGGACAGTTTCTGCATGAAAAGCTTTAATGACAAGACGCCGCTTTCTAATTTCTTCCACTTTTCTTTCCCCTTCCTTTCACATCTGCTTTTCTCTTCACACCTATTACAAAAAGCAATTAAAAAACGTGTATGAATTCCCATTCTCTTTCTTCGCATCGTTCCTTTGATACTCACTCTACCAGAAATAGTTCTCATACACGTTTTCTTTTTTCATATGATATTACACACAATTATACTTTCGCTACATATTCAAATGGAAGCGGAACAATCTTTCCAGGAGTTTCAATCTCTATGAGCTGTTCCAATGTCGCTTTTACGATTGCAGTCTGCATCTCTACATCGTTCGGCGCTCCCGCATTTGCTCCCATCGGAACAAGCGGCGCTACCGCACGAGGGGTTCCAGCCTGACGTACAACCGGCGGAAGTGCCGCAATAATAATTGTCGGAATTCCCGCTTCCTCAATCGCTCTCTGCACCAGTACTGCAGAGCGGTGGCAGGTACCTCAACCAGCAGTAAGGATCACTGCATCTACGCCTTCCTCTTTAAACATCTGAGCGATCGCAGGGCCTGTCTCATGTTTAAACTTCTCCTGATTTCCGCCGCCTCCCATAAATCCGGCATGCACTGGCGCGCACGCTTTGATAAATCCTTCCTTCGCCAGTTCATGGATACGGTCAATCGGAAACATACAGTTGATGTCTTTATTGACATCCCCATTGTCATATCCACCGTGGGATACCATCAATTCATCGGATTTCATCTGATCTGTGATTTTTCTCCAGGTAAAATCACCTGCAAGATTAAATCTCTCATCGCTTTTATGGTGAACACCCGCTGCTGTTGCCAGCGCGATCGTCATATCTTTCAGCTCTTTCTTCACCGGAGTCCATACAGCCGGCGGTGTGATCGGAACAAAGATTTCCGACTGCATACCTTTCACTACTGTTAAGCTCATTGCGTTACCTCCTCATCGTCTCTATTGTTCGCACGCATTTCTTCCTGACGCTTCTGATACGTCATCAGATTGCTCATATATTTTTCATTGATCTCAGGACCCATCTGTTCCACAAAACTCATGTTCCATGCAACTTCCTGTCCCACCTTCACCGGATAGTCTGTGATCAACATCCGCATCGGTACTTTCAGATAGCCGAGACGACCTTTCAAATCAATCCCCACACAGCCATCATGTACCTCCACGATCACCCCTTCCATCCGAATGATCTTATCCCCATACTTCATGTCATCACCTGCTATCGACTTTCCGACAGTTTCTGGCTGCCGCAAAATTTTAGTCGTATTTTTCTTTTCGCTTCTGGCTCATTGGCAGAGACTGTTCATTTGCCACAAGTTCTACCGGTTTTCCAGTTACATTAGAGATCAGCTCCACATTATTTTCCTTCACATTTGGATTCCATTTTTTCTCCGGCTTCTTGATCTCTTCTCCCGCCATATCCGCTTTCAGCATATAAAGCGCACGAATTGCATCTTCATGACAGAGTGTATTGCATGCGAGCACTTCATTCTCGATTCCGGATTCCGATTTATTGTTATCAACCATATTGGTCATATATTTATTTCCGACAACAAGCGCTCCCTGCACTGCACAGAACGACATCCCAACTACAGAAATTCCTCTCATACCAATCTGTTCAATGTGGCTTGCAAAATCGATGTGATTGTTTCCAAACCCTTCGGTTGTGACAAATGCTCCGTCTACATCCAGAGCCTCGCACATCATTCCGACACGCTTTGACACGTAGAATTTCTCCGAATTGATCTGAGGACTTCCTACAAAAATAACGCCGCAGAGATCCAGTTCTTTGTCATACAAGGTTTCCAGTACAAGCGGTTCTCTCCAGTAATGTCTTGACATTTCCTTTGATGCAGGTCCAATGCATGTCAGCGCATGAATACATCCGTCAAGTACCTCAAGCGGAGATACCATAACCGGAACATTTCCAAGGTCTACATTTGGTTTTGCTCCAAGGACACCAACCGGCTCTACCGGAAGAATCAGATTGTCATGCATCGCTCCCTGTCCCATAATTTCTTTTACGATCACAACTTTTTTCTTACCAGGTCTTCTCACCTGTTCAAATGTTTCTGTATCAACAACAAGTGTATCATCCAGTTTCTTCAGGGCAAGGCGGATCTCCTGTGTGATCACATCCGTTGCAGTGTGGGCCGCAAGCGGTCCCGGACGTTCCATATTCGTACCTTCTTTGATGACCACTTCTGTCTTAATGAAGATTTCACCTTTCTCCGGCGCTCCCGGTCTTCCCCACATAATATTTTCATCTAAAATTCCTTCAGAAGATCCAAACTCTCCAATCTGAACACCATTTGCATCGGTACCTGTCACCATAACAACAACGCCGTCAAGCACTCTTGTTGTACCAGATCCAATCTCATCTTCCCCTTCTTTGGCTGCGATCGGCTGTACATCCATAATCGTCTCCGAGTATGTATGATACTGTTCCGGTGTGATGATATCAATCTTCAGACTATTGACAAGTTCCTGGGAAGCTGCTGCTTCCTCCTCAATCCCTTCTCGAATATATAAAACAGTTCCCTCGATCTTCGTCTCCGGTCCACGTTTTACTTCTGTAATTTTAAAATGCTTTCTTGTCAGGCTTCTGATAACCTTCTCAGGCTTCTCTTCCGCTACCGGCGCCGCTGCAACCGGCACAACAGAAGCCGGCTGCATCGCTGGCATTTGCACACCTGCAGCACCCGCTGTGATTCCCGTCGGAATTTCGATGTCAATATCTTTTCCCTTTCCAATGTGAATCTTCAACACACCGCCAGCTGTTGTGACAATACTCTGACTGGATGCCACTTCCTCTTTTTGCTCTGCCTCTGTTTCTTCAGGCTCTTCAACAGCCATCTCCTGTTCCACTTCCTTGATTCCCGCTACCACATCCGGTGTAAGTGGCGTCAGTGAATCACAAGTCTTCGTCAATGTCGCCCCAAGAATCTGCTCGATCGTCAGAACTCCGTCCAGATTTAAAAGCCCAGAATCTACAAGATCATCAAAAATCGTTGGATCTTCCAGATTTTCAACACCAATCGTAATCCCCGCTTCCGCCCGGCAGCAAAGCACCGCTGGATCCTTCGCATGTTCTTTTGCTGTTTCTGCTGTAATTGACATAACATGTCCCTCCTTATATGAATGCTTCCCGGTCCACCAGACCGGAAAGCAGATTAAATATCCTGTTCTACTTTCTTTGATACTCTTAAGTGTCTGTACAGCGGATGGTGAATTGTCCGCATCACGTGATCTGTCTGGTGGAATACTTTCAGCCCCATCTTTGGCGCAGATCCCATCACTGTGTTGGAACAGTCCGAACAGTTTCCTATTATAATGTACTCACATCCATCTTTCTTAAACTGGATGCTGTTTTTCACCTGTCCCGGACAGTTTCCCGGGCGCTCACATTTTAACGCACCATTTTTCATCTCAACGGCCTGCTTACATCTCGCAACCGATACAACCTTGCCATTCATCTTCGCACAGATATCGCGCATACGCTCCTCTGTCCCACCACAGGCACAGACAAGAAGTCCTACCGGCGCCCCATGAAGATCTGGAAGATCAATTGTCACGATCACCCCTCCGGTTGTCTTTGTCACCGGGGTATCCTCCTGCGCTGCATGCCCGGTAAATGGTCCTCCCACGATAATCTCTCCGTAAATTCCATTAATCCCTCCTGCACGCTCAATCAGTTCCCCGATACTCGTCCCGATCGGAACATCTAAAAAGACATGTGGCTCTTCGCCGCCGTTTAACTTTCCTACGACAGTTACATTCTTGGAAAAACATGGCTTTCTCTCATCGATCGCCTCTGCCACTCTAGAAACAGTCTCTACGTTGATTACAACTGCATCTGCTGCCGTCGGAAGCTGATCCACTCCAAGTTCCACTCCAAGACACTCTCTTACAACTGCTCGTTCTTCTCCCATCGGATAAATATCCGGCAAGAGATGAAGTGTGATTTCTTCCTCTTCTTTCAGTGCTTCTTTTAAAACGCGAACTGCCTTTTCATTCTTTTTCTTAATTGCAACAATCGCCCTGGATGCATTTGTCAGCTCCATGCAATATTTTACTCCCCTTATGATCTTGTCACACTGTTCTTCAATCTGTCGGATGTTATGACAAAGTCCCGGCTCGCATTCTGCCGCATTGACAAGAATATATCCCCCATGCAAATCTGCGGAAAGTTTCACTGCTGTCGGAAATCCCGCGCCGCCCATTCCGGTGATACCAGCATAGGCTACCATCTCAGCCTTCGTTCCTTCCGGAATCTTCACATAACTTTCTGGCTGTTCTTCCTTCTTGCGAATGACAATCTCCGTGTCAGTTACCGACTCCACAACTCCACAGACACTGGAAAATATATTGGCACCAAGCCCGTCCGGAACTGCGATCAATGTCCCTCTCTGTACATCCGCCCCCGGCTCCGTGACAGCCTTGCATGGTGCCCCCACATGCTGCTTTAATAAAATATGTACCCGTCCCACTGCTCTCGACTCCTTTATCTGTATTCACTAAAAGCTGAGTATAATACTCAGCTTTTTCATTCATCATTTAATCAAGCCTGCCCCTGTATTCTGACAGCAACAGCCCTGCATTCTCTATTCTGTTCTCGGTCATCACTGACCATCTATATCCATTCCAGTCTGCACATCTATATGTAAGCCACTCAAAGACATCTGTGCTTTACATTCTACGCAATGCATCTTCCGGAACCACAGCTTCTCTCGACTTCTCAGTCGGACTGCGGATGCATCTGGAACTTTTCTCCTTTTGGCGGAGGCATGTGGGAATCGAACCCACCCGGGACGCTCCTAACGCCCCACACTAGTTTTGAAGACTAGGAGGCACACCAGTTACCCATCTACCCCCAGATATGCATTTTTCTCTGCTCATTTACTTTATCACAAACCTATCTGTTTTTCAATAGTAAATTCCAACTTTTTTCATTTTATTTATTCTTTCAAACTCCCACTTTCCATTGACTTTTTAGGACTTTTCATTGATAATACTATTAGAAAACTGAACTGCGTTCTAGTATTTAGTCTATTAACAAGTCTGCTATCTTATATACAGCTGACATAAAAATTTCGGAGGTACCGCAATGGAAATCAATCCACATTTAAACACGGACTCTTTCGAGGCCGCTTTCAAAGCAATCGACACACATACCGTAGGAGAATTTACGCGAATTATTTTATCCGGATTCCCCCCATTAAAGGGAGATACGATGATCGAGCGCAAGAACTATCTTGCAAAACATTATGACAAATACCGCACTGCCCTAATGTTCGAACCGCGCGGACATCACGATATGTTTGGTGCACTTCTGACCGATCCGATCCATCCGGAAGCAGATTTTGGCGTCATCTTCATGGACACCGGAGAATATCTGAATATGTGCGGCCACGGAACCATCGGCTCTGTCACTGCACTCATCGAAACCGGGCTTGTCGAGGCAAAGGAACCTTATACAGAAGTGGTATTGGATGCTCCTGCCGGATTGATCCGAACAAAAGCGGAAGTCAAAAATGGAAAAGTCTTAAACGTCACACTCACAAATGTTCCTGCTTTCTTATATAAAGAAAATCTTACAACGGTGATTGACGGCAAAAAAATCAAGTACGATATTTCCTTCGGCGGAAGCTTTTTCGCTCTCGTAGATCTCTCACAGATCGGCAAGACAGTCACACCGGAAAACATCCAGGAACTGACACGTTTTGGAATGCAGCTTGTAAAACAGGTCAATGAAGAAGTAAAAATCAAACACCCTACACTTGATATTACTTCTGTGGATCTCGCAGAACTGTACTGTTCTACGACAACCCCTGGATGCACCATGAAAAATGTCGTAATCTTCGGAGACCACATGGCTGACCGTTCTCCTTGCGGAACCGGAACAAGCGCAAAGCTTGCCGCACTGTATGCCCACGGCCAAATCGGCATGAACGAACCTTTTGTATATGAAAGTTTCATCGGCTCTAAATTTACCGGAATCGTCAAAGGGGAAACAACTGTCGGGAACTACAAAGCAATCATCCCACAGATTACCGGAAGTGCCTACATTACCGGAGAAGCAACCTATGTGATCGATCCGGATGATCCGCTAAAGTATGGGTTCCAAGTTGGGTAATCTTCACGCAAAAAGAAAGGAGGCAGCTTATGCCTAGAAAACGACAGACGACAAAGAGTAAGATTGTAAAAGCTGCATGGAACCTTTTCTACAAAAAAGGATATCACGCAACGACAATCGATGATATCATCACTGCCTCCCGAACATCCAAAGGCAGCTTTTATCATTATTTTAAAGGAAAAGATGCCCTGCTCGGCTCACTTGCCTATCTGTTTGATGATAAATACGAAGAGCTTGTAACATCGATGGATCCAACTCTTTCTGCCGCTGACAAACTTCTCTATTTGAATTATGAACTGTTCCTGATGATCGAGACAAGCGTGGATATGGAACTTCTGACACTGCTCTACTCCTCGCAGCTGACGACAAGAGACCAACGTGCGCTTCTGGATGATCAGCGATTCTATTTCACCTGCATCCGGGAAATCATCGAAACTGCACAAAACCGTGGGGAGTTTACTTCTGACCGTTCCGTAAACGAACTTGTTCATCTCTACACGATGTATGAACGCTCACTGATCTACGACTGGCTGCTCTGCCAGGGATCTTACTCTCTAAGCAAATACAGCGCAGAACTTCTGCCGGGGACACTGGCACAGTTCCTCGCAAAAAATTAACACAAACGAAGAAAGAATGTTTGCAGAATATAATAAAAAAAATTGAGGGTATTGCCCAATCATTCAATTAGATGATTGGGCGGTACCCTCACAATTTTTATTTCTGTTCCTTCTTATACCATGCACTCATGCATCTCTTCTTCTTGAAGTCCGACTTTCTCCATAACACTTTTTAACGCTTCCCGCTCTGTCAGATCTGCACACCAAGACAACCCACAGCCCGCTGAAATCGTGCGCGGAACCGGGATCAGTCTTCCGGCAGCTCCATGCTCCTTACATGCTTTCTCCATCGCCATCGCATCTGCTGTTGTATGGAAGGTGATCACTAGTTTCAATTCTTTCTTTCTCATTGTTTTCTACTTACTTTCTTTTCTTTTTATTGTCTCTGCATCTACTCTTCTGCCAGTTCCCGGATTGCCTGGATCGCTGTCTCTACTTCTTCTTCTGTATTATAATGTGAGAAGCTGAAGCGTACTGCCCCTTGTTCAACCGTTCCAAACGCTTCATGCATCAGCGGTGCACAGTGTGCCCCCGGTCTTGTAGAAATCCCGTAGGTCATCAGAAGCTCATCGCTGACTTCTGAAGAATCATACTCCCCAATATTCAACGTCACGATCGGACAGCGTCGCTCTGTCGAGAAATCCCCGTAGATTTTTACATTCGGAATCTTTTTCACCCCGTGATAGAACTGCCACATATACTGAAGTTCCTTCTCCCGGATCTGATCAATCCCCGTCTCCTCCAGATATTTCACTGCAGCTCCAAGTCCTGCGATTCCATGTCCGTTTAGTGTCCCTGCCTCCAAAGCAGTAGGCATTTCTTTCGGATGATGCTTATTGTAAGTATCGACACCACTGCCGCCACACTTGAGTGGGCGGACTTCCAATCCTGTGCGGACATACATTCCCCCGGTTCCCTGCGGACCTAACAAGGATTTATGTCCAGTAAAACATAAAATATCAATCTGCATCTGCTGTACATCGATCGGATATACCCCTGCCGTCTGTGAAGCATCGACAATCAAAAGCACCTGATGTCTCTTCGCAATTTCTCCCACACGGGCAATATCGATCATATTCCCTGACAGATTTGAGCCATTCGTGCAAACGATCGCCTTTGTGTGTGGACGAATCGCCGCTTCCATTTCATCGTATGAAATATTCCCCGACGGATCACTGGAAACAATCGTCAGCTCCACACCGTTTTCTTCCATTGCATAAAGCGGCCGCAATACTGAATTGTGCTCTAACATCGTCGTCACAACATGATCCCCCGGACATAACACCCCCCGGATTGCAATGTTCAGACTCTCTGTCGAATTATTTGTAAATACAATATTTTTCGGACTCTCCGCCCCAAAAAGCCTTGCCAGACGCTCTCTTGTATCGTAAATCACTCTCGATGCATCTAAAGATGCCTCATGTGCCCCCCTGCCGGCATTTCCCATACACTGCATTGCATTTGCGACTGCCTCGATGACTTCCTTTGGCTTTCGCATCGTCGTCGCAGCATTATCCATATATATCATAACCGTACCTGCCTGCTTTCTTTTTCTTGCAGAACCGCAGAAAACAGCTTTCACATTCCCTGCGGTTCCCACCAACATTTTCTTCTAAAATGTCTGGTAAACCTCTCTTGTCACCTTAATAAACTTCTCTACTGCCTGAGGCAGATGAAAATTTTTGTTGTATACAATATTCAGATTTCTTCCTCCGCGCTGTGACGGAAGAGAAAAACTTAATATCCTTCCATGGATCAGTTCATCCTGTGCTGCGAGCTTTGACAGCACAGACACACCCAGTCCATTTCCGACAGACCGCTTGATGGTCTCTGTATTCTCAATACTTGCAATGATATTCAGACTCTCCACCTCAATACCATTTTCCCGAAGTTGACGTTCTGCCTCCTTCCGCGTTCCCGATCCTTCCTCACGCATGATGATCGGCTCGTTCATGATCCAGTCAAGTGGGGAGCCAATCTCCCTTAGTCTGCGGAATTTTTCATTGTTCGGTGTGATCACGACAAGTTCATCCCAGTAAAACGGAATGTACTTGCAGTTCTTTTTCTCCATCACCGTCCCGGTAAAACCGATGTCTGCAGTATGATTGATCACGTGTTCAATCGCTCTTGCACTGTCAGTCTCCATCACTTTAAACTGTTCTTTCGGATACCGTTCACTAAATCTTGCCAGAATCCGCGGCAAAAGATACTGCGCCGGAATCGTAGATGCGGCAATCGTAATACACTGCGGCGCATCTTTTTCTTCATGAAGAAACGCATATTCTATCTTCCGTTCCAGCTCTACCATCTGCTTTGCATATTCATATAAAACGGTTCCATCTTCTGAGAGGCTGACCTCTTTTGTATTCCTCACAAACAGCCTTGTATTCAACTCTTTTTCCAAAGAAGCAATGTGTGCGCTGATTGTCGGCTGTGTCAGGAATAATTCTTTTGCTGCCTTGGAGAAACTCCGTCCTTCCGTAACCTTCACAAATGCTTCCAGCTGTTTTAAATTCATACGTATGCTACCCTTTCACTTTCTGTTCCGTTTCGTTTTGTCACTTTTATGCTGTCCATATATTCCATGATCGGCTTCGCACTCTTGCGACTCGTATTCAGTGCATCTCGAAGCTCTGCGATCGTGATGATCTCGCGCTCCCTCAGCATTCCTTCCACAATCTCTCTTGCTTCTTCCATAAAGTGCTTCCTTGTATACAGATCCTCTGCCACCTTTACCACACTTCCCTCATCTACAAGAAACATTACAATATCTTCGGCCATCGGACGTTCCTTCTCCTCAAATGAGATCTCAGAAAATTTTGCAAAATCAAATTTTGCGTCTTCAAACACAGTGATCATCTGATCATGCAGTCTCTGATATCTTTCATCTTTTGGAATTTCAAACTCCGGCAATGCCAAAAATTCCTGGTGACGTCTCAATACGCCTTTCTCCACAAGCATTTCCATATAAAGGTCAAATACATTCGCCTTGACTTTCTTCAGATAAGTCATATGTACTTCTGCCTTCTTCATACCATATCGATACGGATGACTGTTATGATAACTGCGCAGCGTCTCACACAAAGTCTCTCTCATTGCATTTTCACTCGACGCATGCCATACATAGACATCTTTCTTCATCTGGAATACATATACTTTTCCCTGTGCTTCCAGTGATCGTACATCTGCCTCCACTTCTTCCATAGAAAGTGCAGTCAATTTCGCAAGTTCCCCAAGTGTTACCATCGTCTCTGCATGCGCCTTGACATGAAGTTCGATAATATCCTCGGAGGAACCTGATTCTTTCTGCTTCAGTTCCTCGATCACATCCTGTTGGAAACGCTTCTTTCGCTCTGGATTTGGCTCCAAAACAACGCCTCCTCCGATTGTCTCCATCGGAGAATAGAAACGGACAACAAATTTGTCTCCTCTTCGCAATGCCACCTCTTCTTCCAGACGAAGCTGCACATATCCACTCTCACCCGGACCCAGATCTTCCTTGTCAAGAAGTACCGCCCGACAGAGCACTTCACTTGTTCCCGTGAAGAAATGCAGTCTCGCATGATTGGTCAACACTCGCATCGAAGACGGGAGCATATTCAGCTTCACATCAAGAAGCATTGTATTTTTCATACTGTTCGGCGGTGCCAGCACACATCCTCTCGCAATTTCCTTCTTTTTTACATTCGAGAGATTGATTGCCACACGCTGCCCCGCATAACAGCGGTCCACATCCTGCCCGTGCACTTGAATACTTCTAATTCGGCACTCTTTGCCAATCGGATACATCTCAAGGACATCTTCCTTGCTGATACTTCCCGTCAGCAGCGTTCCTGTGATGATTGTCCCAAATCCGGATAAAGTAAACGCACGGTCAATCGGAAGCCGCGGGATCGTGTTGATCTCTTTTGGCTCCACCTCTTTTGCCGTCATCTGCTCAATTACATCGATCAAGTGTGGAATCCCCTCTCCTGTCGCTGCAGATACTTCTACGATCGGGGCATCTTCCAGAAAAGTGCCTTCCAGTTCTTCCTTGATTTCTTCCTCCACAAGTTCCAGCCACTCCTCATCAACCAAGTCACATTTGTTGATAACAAGAATGCTTTTTTCAATTCCAAGCAGCCCGAGAATATCCATATGTTCTCTCGTCTGCGGCATGATTCCTTCATCTGCTGCCACAACAAGCATGACAAGATCCATTCCAACGACGCCTGCCACCATGTTGTTGATAAATTTTTCATGTCCGGGAACATCGATGATTCCGACACGATCCCCGTTTTTCAGATCAAAATAAGTAAATCCGAGGTCGATCGTAATCCCTCTCCTCTGTTCCTCCTCCCACCGGTCTGTATTTCGCCCAGTAAGCGCTTTTATCAAAGTTGTCTTTCCGTGGTCAATATGACCTGCGGTTCCAATAATGATATTCTTCATCTGTACTGCCTTTCTACCTTCGGGGATCTTTGCCGATCCCCTTTTTTCTGATTCAGGCGAATCTCTTTGCTTCCCCTTACTCCAATATCTCTTCTTCTTTGAGCATCTTTGCGATCTTCGGATACCATTTCTTATCCACTGTGCGCACATCGATCACAATCTTGTCATTCATTGTACGCACGATCATCGGAACAGACATATGTCTCAGCCGAAGTTCCAACTCTGCTGTCGTAATCTTTTCCGGATGAATCGTCACAGCCATACTTGGAATCCGCTCCAACGGCAGAGATCCTCCTCCAATCTGTGACTCACATGGCTCCATCTGAATCTGAGCCGGCAATTCTGCCTGCTGTAACAGTGCTTCCAATTCCTGCGCATCTCTTGTAATCTCTTCGATTTCTTTTGTGATCATGCGAAGTGCCGGAATATTCTGGATTGCTTTTTCCTCAGATAAATACTCCTGTAAAACGACCTCCAGCGTTGCCGCTGTAAACTTATCAATCCGAAGCGCTCTCGTCAGCTGATTTTTCTTCATCTGGTCAATATATTTCTTCTTGCCGACAATGATCCCCGCCTGCGGACCTCCGAGCAACTTATCCCCGCTGAAGCACACGACATCTGCACCATTTCGCACAGAATCCTGTACGGTCGGCTCATAGGTCAGTCCATATTTGCTAAGATCGATCAGCACACCGCTGCCAAGATCTTCGATTACAGGAATCTCCCGCTCTTTCCCAAGCGGAACAAGTTCTGCGATACTTACGTTATCTGTAAATCCAACGATTCGGTAGTTACTTGTATGTACTTTTAACAGCGCTGCCGTCTCCTCTGTGATCGCATTTTCATAATCTGTATAATGCGTCTTATTTGTCGTACCGACCTCTACAAGCGTTGCTCCACTCTGCTCCATCACATCGGGAATCCGGAATTTTCCGCCGATCTCTACAAGTTCTCCCCGAGAGACGATCACTTCTTTTCCTTTTCCCATTGTGCTCAGGATCAGCATAACTGCCGCCGCATTGTTATTCACCGCCATCGCCGCCTCTGCTCCGGTAATTTTGCAAAGTAATTTTTCAAAATGCGAATAACGTTCCCCTCTTGCTCCCGCTTCCAGGTTATATTCCAAATTAGAATAATTCATTGCAATATCCGCAATGTGTCTCATATGACGCTCCCCAATCGGTGCACGTCCAAGGTTTGTATGCAAAATTGTTCCGGTTCCGTTGATCACTGTACGCATATTCGGCGTATGCATCGCCTTTACTGCCTCCTGAATCCGTACAGACAATTGTTCAATCTCCCGGATTCCTTCTGCTTCGTCTTCGCATGTTCCGATCAACGCCCGGAGTTTATCCAACTCCTCCCGCACCGCTTCCAGCACGGTATCGTAACTGTACTGCTCTGTCAGCTCCCGAATCTTTTCGTCTTCCAACAGTACATCTACCTTCGGTATCCTGCGGTATAATAAATTCTTATTCATTTTACTTTCCTTACTTCAGGTGAATCAGTTTTTCACCTTTTTCCAGTACCTTTCCAATTATTGATATTTTCGTATCCATTCCCTTTTCTGCAAAATCTTTTATCATTTCTTCTGCCTGCTCTGGGGAGACACTGACTAAAAGACCGCCTGATGTCTGTGGATCATACAGAAGATCTACATAATGTTCTGCAACGGTTCCACAGTCTACCTGATCGATCGAATATCCGCGGTTCTTATAAGCTCCTGCCGGAATCAGCCCCATCTGTGCGTATGAGATCGCCTCTTCCAGATAGGCGATGTCTTCCACATGCAATTCAAAGGTAACTTCACTTGCCGACGCCATCTCGACACAGTGACCTAACAGTCCAAATCCTGTAATATCGGTGCAGGCTGACACATCATATTTTTCTACAACTTCCTTTGCCTTCTTATTCAGAGATGCCATCACCGTCACTGCTTCTTTGACGGCAGCTTCCGATGCCATCTCCGCTTTGATCGCCGTGTTGACGATTCCGGTACCGATCTGCTTTGTCAAGATCAGTATATCCCCCGGTCTGCATCCGTAATTTTTAAAAATCTTCTTCGGATGAACAAAACCGGATACACAAAGTCCATATTTTGGCTCATCATCCTGCACGGAGTGTCCTCCTACGAGTACCGCTCCTGCCTCTTTCACTTTATCTGCTCCTCCTGCCAGGATCTCTCCCAACACCGCCGGATCCAGACAATTCGGAAATCCTACGATATTCAGCGCAATCTTCGGTTCCCCTCCCATCGCATAAACATCGCTGAGAGAATTTGCCGCTGCAATCTGACCGAAAGTATAGGGGTCATCCACAATTGGAGTGAAGAAGTCCACGGTCTGAATCAGTGCAATATCCTCTGTCACTTTATAGATTGCCGCATCATCGGACGTCTCGATGCCGACGAGCAGATTGTCATCATGAAATTTTGGTAGCTTACCCAACACCTGGGCAAGTGTCTCTGGACCTATCTTGGCAGCTCAACCCGCCGTCTTCGTCAACTGCGTTAATTTCACGTCTTTTTTCATCGCTTTTTTGTTCTCCTTCTCTCTGTCTTTTACTTTTATTTCTCCTTCAGCCGGATTTTCCTTATATGAAATAAAACCTCTTTTTGCTTGCTAAGGCTGGATGATCTTTCCTGCCTCTGCCATCTTCTCCACGATTGTATACATATTTGTCACAGATCCTACTTCCAGCTTATCTGTCAGGCCGTAATAATTCAGACATGTTCCGCATGTCAGAATCTCAACACCCTGCGCTTCCAAACTCTTTAAATCTTCCAGGGAATCCGAACCTTCTGCTGTCAAAGTTGCCCCTCCATTGTAGAAGATCATTGCCTTTGGCAATTCTTCCAGCTGTGTCACCGCAAAAATAAATCCTTTGATCAGTACCTTTCCGAGTTCATCATTACCGCTTCCCATTTTGTCAGAAGCGATCACAACAATCGTATCTCCCTTACGATCCGGTGTACATACTGCTTCCTCTCCTGCTTCCTTGGCTACTGCACCGTTCATCTGGATCGTCACTTTAAATTCTTTCTCTCCCAATTTTTCAGAAGTTACATTTCCCCCTGAGCTAACTGCCATCTTCGTTACGTTCTGAACAGCGATCTCATTGTCCACAAGTACTTCTATCGTCTCAGGACCTGTGATCTCCTGCATTGCCTTTTTTGTTTTAATTACTGGAATCGGGCAGTTATCACCCATCGCATTTACTGTAATCATTTTCATATCCACCTTTCTTTTTTTCAAGTGCCCCTTCTTCTTCACTTATAGATACATTCTATCACTGTTTTCCACTTTGGTAAACCTAATTTTCTACATTTTTCCTCCAATTTCCCCAATTCTACGGTTCTTCCTGCAAAATCATTGAAAAAAGTCGGATTCTATGAGAATATAAGAAGAAACGTAAAATCAATACTCAAAAAACAGCATGAAAAATTCCTGAATGGAACAAACGTGCCTGACATTGAAATAGCAAACTTAACTATTCTAAGAGAAAACGAACAACAGAAAGGAATAAAAATATGTGGATTGCAGATCACTGGAAAGATTATGAAGTTATTGACTGTTCAAACGGGGAAAAACTAGAGCGTTGGGGAGACTATCTGCTGGTCCGTCCGGATCCGCAGGTTATCTGGGATACTCCAAAGTCACACAAAGGCTGGAAACATATGAATGGCCACTATCACAGAAGTTCAAAAGGAGGCGGTGAATGGGAATTTTTTGACCTCCCTCAACAATGGCAGATTCATTATGGAACGCTCACCTTCAATCTGAAACCGTTCAGTTTCAAGCATACAGGACTGTTCCCGGAACAAGCTGCAAACTGGGACTGGTTTTCTGAAAAGATTAAAAATGCCGGGCGTCCGATCAAAGTACTGAATCTTTTTGCCTACACCGGCGGTGCAACACTTGCTGCTGCTGCTGCGGGAGCACATGTCACACATGTAGATGCCTCAAAAGGAATGGTAAACTGGGCAAAGGAAAATGCTGTTTCTTCCGGCTTAAAAGATGCACCGATCCGCTGGCTCGTGGACGACTGTGTCAAATTTGTTGAGCGTGAGATCCGCCGCGGCAACACATACGATGCGATCATCATGGATCCTCCATCTTACGGAAGAGGTCCAAAAGGAGAAATTTGGAAAATCGAGGATGCCATTCATCCACTCGTGAAACTCTGTACAAAGATCCTGTCAGACAATCCACTGTTTTTCCTGATCAATTCCTACACAACCGGGCTTGCACCGGCAGTACTGACCTACATGCTCGCCACAGAGTTAAAGCACTTCCATGGAACTGTAGAATCTTCCGAAATCGGACTTCCAGTATCGGAAAGCGGACTTGTCCTTCCATGCGGTGCTTCGGGTAGGTGGGAAGCCATTTAATTTTGCCTCTCTCTTTACCGTTATCTGATTGTAGGTTTTTTTTGTACTTTTGTTGATTTCATCTGCAAAAGCTTGCTTTTCCAGTTTGATTTTGTTACATTTGAATTATCTAAAGTACAAATTTCTAATTTATTTATAAGCATGGAAACTGGAGGAGAACTATGATGAAGATTTTCAAAATGAAAGATTATGACCAGATGAGCCAAAAAGCAGCCAATCTCATCGCTGCACAGATCATTACGAAGCCAGACTGTGTACTTGGACTTGCAACCGGTTCCTCACCGATCGGTACATACAAGCAACTCATCGAAAAATATAACAACGGAGATCTTGATTTTTCCAAAGTCACTACTGTGAACTTAGATGAATACAAGGGACTTCCTCGCGACAATGATCAAAGTTATTACTATTTCATGAACGATAATTTATTTGACCATGTCAACATCGACAAAGAGAATACACATGTGCCAAATGGAATGATCGAAGACAGTGAGAAAGAATGTGCTGACTACGAAGCTCTGATCGCTTCTCTCGGAGGTCAGGATCTTCAACTTCTCGGACTTGGTCACAATGGACACATCGGATTCAATGAGCCTGCAGATGATTTTGCAAAGACAACTCACTGTGTAGATCTTCAGGAAAGTACGATCGAGGCAAATAAAAGATTCTTCGCTTCCATCGACGACGTACCAAGACAGGCTTACACTATGGGAATCGGAACGATCATGAAAGCGAAGAAAATTGTTGTAGTTGTAAGTGGCGCTGACAAGGCTGACATCGTAGAAAAAGCATTTTTCGGACCGGTAACACCACACGTTCCTGCTTCCATCTTACAGATGCACCCAGATGTGACAGTCGTAGGGGACGAAGCAGCTTTAGCAAAAGTAAATTTATAATTTCACTTGCTGCGTGAATTCAATCTAAAGATATTAAAAAACTTATATCAAAACTTTCATAAAAGATGCTATCCTAACTTGTATCACTCACAAATCGGGATAGCATCTTTTGTTAAAATTCTACTATTTATCTTTCCTACCACATACTAATATCCCTGTACTCTAAATTTTCTTCGCACAGATATCTGCCAGACAGCATCTGTCGCAGTGTGGTTTTGTGCGGGCCGTGCACACTTCCCTTCCGTGGTATACAAGTCTGTGACAAAAATCGCTTCCTTCCTCCGGTGGAATGATCTTCCAAAGTTCCATCTCTACTTTCTTTGGCTCCTTAATGCCATCTACCAGTCCGATTCGATTTACAAGGCGGATACAATGTGTATCTGTGACGATCGCCGGCTCCCCAAATACATCACCCATGATCAAGTTTGCACTTTTTCTTCCGACACCCGGAAGTTTCAGAAGTTCATCAAAGGTCTTCGGAATCTGTCCCCCATACTGCTCTTTTAAAATCTTCATACATGCGCTGATGTCTCTCGCCTTGCTTTTTCCAAGCCCACAAGGGCGCACGATCTCTTCGATCTCCGCCACATCCGCGGCTGCCAACGCATCCACATCTGGAAATTTCTCATATAATTTCTCTACCACAATATTCACCCGTTCATCGGTACACTGTGCCGCCAGTCTTACCCCGATCAACAATTTCCATGCCTGGTCATAGTCCAGCGTACACTCTGCATCTGGATATTCCTCCCGCAAGCGCTCGATCACTTCTAGCGCCAGTTTCTGCTTTTTTGTCTTTGCCATCTTTATCTTCTCCTGTCATCCCGTAATTTCTACTGTTCTTTTTCTGTTTTCTCACGGTCTGTCTTCTTTTTATTTTGTTTTTCTATTTTACATCTTTTTTCGAATTCTGTCTGCAACATTTTTCCCATCTTCTGTGAAAATCCAGCTGTTTCTTCCTCTTCCCCGAAAGAATCCCCGGTTTCTTGCCTGTCTGTGGCAATTCTTTCCTATTGTTGTTTGCCGCTTCACCTGCGATACCATATAGTAGATCCGAAATTGAAAATGATCCCATTCCATCACCGTAAAAGGATGCTCCTCCAAAATGATGACCTCAAACTCTCCCCGATGATACTCCGGATATGTACCTGTAAATCCTGCTCGAATCAGTTTCTGTTCCGCCTGCTTCCGTTTTTCTGCAATCTTTTGATGAAATGCCGTTCCATAATCCCGCTTTTCATAAGTGCCTGACTCGGCTTCCACTGCCTGTAAGATGGTTTCGTAAAGCTGCTCTCTGCTTGAATCCGTCAGCGCTCTTGTCAGCCACCGTTCCAGAAATCTTGATGGAAATCTGCGGTACAAACGAAGCAGTGCCAAATATCCTCGATCCTGTGTCATTGCCGCAAACTTCTCCATACATGCAATTCCTTCATAAGTCGCAGGATATTTTTCTTCCAGCGACTCTCGTACCGGGGACCAATTCCGAAATGGAGCAAACTCTACCAGTCTCAGAAGTTCCAATTCTCCTTCTGTACAGACTTCTTCCCCTACATACGCAAATTTGTCATAGATCGTTCCTGCCATATAGACAAGCCGCCTCCACTGCTCCTGTCCTTCCATCCAAAAATGCCCTATCTCATGGTACTGATAGCAGGTTCTAGATTCACGGATTTTTTCAAAATGCAATGTAAACACCGTTTCCTCCCCATGAAGCAAGCTCTTCTGCCGTACAACAAGTACATAAGCGCCCTCTTTCCCGGAAATCCTCGCAGACAGTTCCAATCCTCCCGCTTGCTCTTCTGCGGCAACCTCTCCTACCATTCGGCAGTTTTCCAAGACCAGATAATCCTCAATCGCATCATTCATCATATATGGGATGAAATAACTTTTCCCGCTTTCCTCTTCTTTCTCTTCAGGTTCCTCGCAAAGTTCAAATACTTGATATTTAAAAATCTCCGCAAGCTTCCAAAATGCCAACGGCATCTGCTCCTGCAGCCCATCCAGATATTCTGATAATTCCTCCCGTACTTTCACTTCCTCCACGCTCTCACCTGCCTCTCTGGTATCTTCTTTCCTTCCGCCCTTTTATCCATAGCTGTTCCTATAACTGAAAACTCTTTCGAACGATCCTCTCAAATGCTTCTGCAAACTTTCTGTCATCCTCCTCGGTACGTCTGGCAGGTCCTTTCAGATGATGCTTGCTCTTTGCCCTTCTGGCTTTTTTAGCCATATGCCTCTCCATCAGGAGCCTGTCAATATTTTCATTTGTATACTCTCGTCCATTTTGATGGATACAGTAAGCACCTTTTCCAAGCACCATCGCCGCAACACCATAATCCTGCGACACAACAATATCCCCTCTGCTGCATGCTCCGACAAGTGCAAAATCAACTGCATCCATCCCCGCACCGATCACTTTCACTTCACTATAATCAGATGACAATACATGATTCGTATCACAAAATAAAATGCATGGAACACTATATTTCTCTGCAATCTGCTCAATCAACCTGATAACCGGACATGCATCCGCGTCTACTAAAATCATATATCTCCTCCTGAATCTGATACTATTTTCCACATCTTATATTTTGCTTCCCGCTTTTTTCCACATTTCCCATCTTTCATCCACATAAAAATCCCCATCCTGGCTTTTGACCTGTTCTTCTTCTTGTGATAGAATGACTTTATTAAATTGCCGTTCGAACGGCAGAATGGAGTTTTTTATGAAACAGATTGCAACAACTTATCCTGATGACAAAACTTTGATGTACCGTCTTCTCAGAACGCAACTGACCGGACTGGTCGACGGAGTTCCTCACCTGACCGCAAATCTTGCAAATGCTTCCGCACTTCTTGCCGGAGCACTGCGCGACATTAACTGGGTAGGATTCTACCTTCTGAAAGACGACACTCTGATTCTCGGACCATTCCAGGGAAAACCTGCATGCGTAGAGATCAAAGCAGGAAAGGGAGTCTGTGGTACTGCTGTCGCAGAAGACCGCACAATGCTTGTGCCAGATGTCCACGCATTCCCGGGACATATCGCTTGTGACTCTGCCTCTAATTCCGAAATAGTCGTTCCCATCCACCGCAGCGGGAAAGTAGTCGGTGTCCTCGATATCGACAGTCCATGCCTTCATCGGTTCGACGATGAAGACCGACATGGATTAGAATGTCTTGTCCACACGCTCGAGGGAATGCTGTCCGAATCCCTTCTGGAACTTTTCTAAAGAGAAGCTCATGCTACAAATGCTCTTATGCTTCTGTCAAAATCCGAATGATCTGCACACGTCTCTGTGTCATCAGCGCAAGCACATTTTTTGCCTGCGCTGTATTTTTTCTGGCAAATGTATTCTGAAGCTGTGGAAGAAATTTCTTCATACTCTGCATTCTCAGCCGCTCCATCGTCTGACCGATTCTCCGCATTGTCATTCTCGCAGCTGACCACTGTCCTCTTGTCACTGTCTGCCCAAGCCGCAGGAACTCCTGTCCCCTTACAAACTGCTCCAATTCTTTAAAATATTGTTCTTCCCCGAACTGCTCTATTCCTTCTGAAACACAGATTCCAAGCTGCTCCAGTTTTTTTATCTGCACTGTTCTGTCTGCCACTATTTATACCTCCTGTCACTTCTTACATATGCCTTTTTTCATGATCTCTGGTCAGTTCATAGTAAAAAATGTACTGCTGCATCACACCCTGCATGCCCTTATATCTGCGGTTTGGAAATCCTCGCTTATAGTGCTTCTGAAGTGCCTGACTGATATGTGTATCTATCGGAAATGCCTGCAGATGATGAAGCGCAAACAGACAGATACAGTCTGCAACTTTCTCACCGACTCCAAACAACTTTAACAACTCTTTCTTTGCTTTTGCATAAGGCAGATGTCGGATTGCATCCAGATCCACTTCCCCTGATACAATACTTTTTGCAGTCCGCACAACATATTTACTGCGATAGCCAAGATTGCATGCTTTGAGATCATCATCCCCAAGTTCTGCTAGTTTTTCCGGCTCCGGAAATGTATAAAATGTATTTCCGGAATCGCCTGTCCTCTCTTCACCGTATGTCTCACACAGATTTTGAATACACTTCCGGATTCTCGTGATATGGTTCTGCTGGGAAATCAGAAATGAGGCTATCATCTCCCACAGATCCTGCCGGAGAATCCGTATCCCACTCCCCCACTCTGCCGCCGCGAGCAAGTAAGAATCATTTGGGTTAATCTCCTCTATATAACTTTGATAATCCGTTTCCAAATCAAAATAATCGTTCCATATCTCCTCAAACTCGTGCGGCGTGCAGAAAAATGTACATTGCTCTCCCTCCTGCAAGATTTCCAGAGATCTGCCAAATGCAATCACCCTGTAACAGTTCTCCGATACTCTCTCCATCCGAAAGCACTGCCCCGAATCGCAGATCTGCTGCAAGTTGAAATGTTTGCTCTGTCTTATCACCATATCGTTTCCTCTTCTCATCTTTCTCTAGTATAGAAACTGCCCTACTATATCTGCTTCTTCACAATCTGGTATTCGTCTCCAAACTGATAATATGGACAATCCCGGAACTCTCCCCGGACAAACCGATACATCTCATCCTCATCCAGATTTTTGCTGCACACATAATACTCATACTCTTCATCGTATTCGTAATTCATACAGCTCTCACAGTTTGTTATCCTTCGTTTTTGTGTACTTTTCTTTGTCACTGACCTTGTCAGAGATTTCCCTTCTGCCTTTTCTCCGATTGTTTCCATTTCATTTTATCCTTTCTTCCTCAACAACTACTCAAACCACTTTTTCTTTCGAAAAATCCACACTTCTACTGCCACAATGGCAAGACAAATTGCACTTACTACTATATAACCGTATTTCGCGTCCAATTCCGGCATATTTTTAAAATTCATCCCATACCATCCAGCAATCAATGTCAGCGGCATAAAAATGGTTGTAACGACTGTCAGAATTTTCATAATTTCATTCTGTCTAATATCAATCTGTGTCTGGTGCATTTCTCTTAACTGCATCGAATATTCTTTTAGATTCTGTACCATCGCATATAACCTTTCTGCTCGCTCGTAATACAGTCCGAATAAAAACTTATCCTGCTCATCTCCTAATTCCGCCGCATTCTGCTGAAGCGTCTCGCCAACATCTGACAACTGTTCATAATAGGCGCTCAATGCGGATAAATCCTTTCTGACCTCAAGCAGACTTCTGTTGAAGTCCTTTAATTCCCCATCTAGAAGCATCTCCTCCATCTGAGTAAGTTTCTCCTCATACTGCTGTAAATACAGCATATCATCTTTGATCAGGTACTCCATAAAATCAAACAACAATAAGGATGCTGATGTAATATCTGTCATCTGATATCCCTGCATCTCGTCCAAAATTCTACGGACCTCTCCATTGTTCTCAATAAAGATCAGTGTATCCTCTAACAAATAATATCCAAACCGAATCTTCTCTGCTGAAGGGTCTTCCTTCAGCGGAATTGCAAATGTCCCCGACACTCTCTGGTAGAAACGGTCTGCCTTACAAAACCGAATCTGCTCCAACTCATTACCTTTAAAGCTTCTTGGAAACTTCTCCGCATACAACCTTTGAAATTCTTCTGGCGTCAACAACTCAATCTGACAGGACTTTTGGCTGTCCTCCCACTTATAGTTCATCGTTTTTCTCCTTTTTCTAAACTTCTTTAGATTATTAAGAAATCCTTTTCTCTTTTGTCACACTTTCCTCACAACTTTATTTTATCATAATCTTATCAAAACAAAGAAGTCAATGGTTGCATTTATACTTTTATTATTTGTGGCTATTGTACTTCGCCTAACTACTACGTTTTGCGTTTACATAGAGCTTTTTCTTTTTAGCCGGTCAAGATGTATACAACATCTTTCCGGCTTTCTCCACAAAGTGAAAGAAGAAACTCACCTCCCCCGGCAGAGTTTCTTCTTTCTATGAGTTTTCATTACTTTCGCCTTCTGCCATTTCCCTTCTATTCTTTTAGCAAAAACGGCTTATGTATCGGCGTCTCCATATCCCAGATTTTATATTCCCCTTCCCAATAATAAGCAGGCTTACACCCGCCGCTCTTGAACACGCGCATAAAGTCTTCCATCGTATACACATCTTCCGGGAAATACGTCGCGAAAAATCCTACTTTCTCTCTTACATGACAATCGCTGGAACCTACAGTAACCAATCCTAACTCTTTGGCATCATCTGCCGCCTTTTTATTTGCTTCCGGCAATGTGCTTCCATTTAATACTTCCACTCCGTCCAGCCCATGAACAATTTTCAAATTCTCTTCCAGCCCACGGTTGTTGTTACGAAACGGATGAGCACTGAAGCAAATTCCTCCCTGCGCTTTCACAAGGTCAATAAATTCCTGAGCATTCACTCGCTCTTTCGGATATTCTTCAATTCCGAATGCTACAATATCTCCTTGTAAGGAAAAAAATTCAATTCCGACAAAGATTGGAAATCCAGTCTTTTTTGAATATTCCGCCGCATACTCTTTCAGACCCATATCATCGTGGTCTGTAATGCAGACTGCCCCCAGCCCTCTCTTTTTTGCCAACTCTACGATTTCCTCTAATTTTAAGTGACTATCTTTGGAATAGGTACACTCATGCATGTGTAAATCAATAAACATTTTACGCCCTGATTCATTGGTCTTCCCCCTGAATCTTTCCCCTTTCTCTGTATCTTTACACCGAAATCCTGATGAAAAAATTCCATTTTTCCGACAAGTGTACAACCATTTATTGACAAGCAAGAATATCTCTGCACACTAATCACTTCTAAAAATAATGTTATCACTCCAGCCACATTTTTTCTAATAGAAATATAAAATAAGACGGAATACTTATTCATTTTATCTATGAGTAACCTAAATTTTCTCTATCTCAATACACATTCGCTGATTTTTCTCCAGGAAATCTGAGAAAGCTGTGGAGTTTCTTCTTCTGTTTGTTCCAACTTCTGCCGCAATGCTTCTGCCAGTCGCTGTTCAAATGCCGGAAGTTCTTCTGCCACCGGCTCATCGGTGTTCTCCATCCTCGGAAGTTTTACGAAAGTAATCTGCTCTCCCGGAACATTTTCCTCAAACCAGTCTTTCATTCCCGGAATATCTGAACAAACTACTTTGCATCCGCATGCCATCGCTTCAATATTTACAAGCGCCAGCCCTTCAAAAAAAGAAGGGAGTATAAATACATCGCTTTGCCGAAATTGCTCCGCCAATTCTGCTTGAGACAACATTCCTAAAAACTGGACCGGATAGCGACATTCTGTCGCCAGTTGCTGTATCTGCTCATATTCCTCCTCCGACCCATGTCCACCTGCAAGCACAACTTTCAATTTTTCTTTTGGATACGGAAGATAGGAAAGCGCACGAAGCAGGCTGCATACTCCTTTCTTTTCTGAAACTTTTCCTGCAAATATAATCTGAAACGATTCTTTCTTCTCCTTTTTTTCACCAGTTTGAAAAAAGATCTTATCATTGTAACCGACACCGGCAACTTTTATTTTTTCTTCTTTGACTTGAAAAATTCTTTCGATTTCCTTCTTTTGTTCCCTGTGAAGTGCGATCACTCCGTCTAACTGCCGAATACGTTCCTTGATATACTCTCGCTCCAGAGTATTCTTTTCTATCTGCCGCAGATCCGATCCATGACAGATGGCAATGATCTTTTTCCCCGGATACCATTCCCTGACCATCGCTGCCAGAAGATAAAGGTGATGACAGACAATCACATCTGGGTTCAGCTCCCTCACTGCATCTTCAATCGTACGGCAAAATATTTCCCGAAATTGCCCCAACATCTCTGATGTCAGATCCTTGTAGCATGTGCTCTCATACGGCATCTCGTCAGACATCCCTGTAATTGCAAATGGAAGTGCCTCTGTCTGATAAAATACCGGATAGAACTTCACCCCATCAGGAAAATCAACCTGATCTTCCTCGTAAACTCCCCCGATAACAGACTGTTCATGTCCCGCTTCTGCCCAGTTTTTCACAAGTTCTGTCAGATAGACACCGCTTCCCGTGCTGTGTGGTTTCTGTGCTGTAATACTCAAAATCTTCATTCTCTTTTGTCCCTCTTTTTTCCTCTTCATTTCTTCTGCTGTCTGGAAAGACAGATACACTGCCTTTTCATCTACATGAAATAAATTTATTATACCACACTACACTTGAATTTTGTCCCATCTGCGAGCTTTTCTTTAAAAATGATATTTGTATACTCTATAAATATATCTATCTGCTAATTTCATCTGAAACTGTCTCAGGAGACTTCCGTCTTGATCGTACTCTCCAAAGATTCCTTTCATTCCCGAATCCACGATAATATTCTCATCATATTCTTGTGCACTGCTTACATAAGGAGAAAACGGCACTTCAAAAGACTTCACAAGCTCATATGTACCTTCTGTCTCATTTACTAGATATTTATAATAGTAAGAAACCGCTTCCACGTCGATTGAAGTGGCAATCCCTTCAATCTGCGTCCAATCATAATCTCTTGACTCACTGTATCCCAGATTATTGTTAAACATGTAGAGATAATACGCTCCGTCTTCCAGTGCTTCAGAAGTTTCATAAGTAACGGTATGCTGTCCTCCGGTTCCGGAAAATGTTCCGTTGCTCTCATCTTTTTCCAGAAGAAAATCTTCATATCCGGTTCCGTTCCAAAATCCCTTTTCTCCGATGATGTACTCAAGTTTTGGAGTTTCAAAGATACTGGAGATTTTCAATATTGACGAAGTCTCTCTGGAACTTAATATGACTGTCTGCTCTCCCATCCACTGTAATGTATTAATATGCATCCAGTCTAAATCCTCCGTGTCCGCATCCGTGAGCAACTCCTTATACTTCCCTAGAACCTCAGCCAGATCAAACACATCTGTAATCTCCCCTGTCTCATGATCGATACGGATAATTCGATCCTCCACCGAATTACTCTGTGTGTCCGTTGCCAGCACAATCAGGTTTCCTTCTTCATCAAAAGTGTAGTCATGATGCAGCTTGTATGTCCCGGTATCATAAACCTTCTCCACCTTTCCAAGTGCATTCACCGCAGCAATCTTCGTTGCAGAAATGCTGTAGTACATACACTCTTCCCAAAAGAGAATCCCATGACTTCTGTATCCTATGATTGGAATTTCCCCTCTGAGCACACCATTGGTATCATAATAATACATAAAGTCCAGCCCCTCACTGTCATTTCCCAGAATTACATACAAACCATCGCTTAATTCCTCTTCACTATTTTCCTTTGCATCTGTCACTTCCAGCTGCATTTCTTCCTCTCCGTATACAGAACCTGGGTTGTGCTTATACTCTCTTATCACCTGATTTCCATCTGCATAGGTGATCGTAAAAGTCACTGTATTTGTATGATCGGGAACAAGCCCGATCACCTGAAATTCATGTTCTGTCTTTCCTTCTGTCTCCCTGTGTTCTAACTCTTCTTCACGCAGACGCGCATTTTCATCCGCAGTAAAATCTGCAATGTTTTCATCCTCTACTGATACCGTATAGGATACCTGTGCTTTCTCCTTTGTCTGGAAATAAACATAGAGCGACAACGAATTCGTACCATATGGGTTCGGCTCAATCAGCATGGTGTCCTCCGTATAGTTTCCTCCTGCCTTTGCCTCTTCCAGTCTATCAGACACTTCCTGCTGATATTCCTCGCTATAGATTTCTCTGATCAGTTCCCTTTTTGCTTCCAGATCTGCCTCTTCTTTTTCCTCCTGCTTCACTGTCTGTGCATGAACGGTTATAACCGCCGTCCCTGCGATAAGAAGCAAAAGACTTCTGCATACATTTTTCCCATATTGTTTCCGAAAATTCTTCATCTATTTTTCTCCTTCTGATACTGTCTGAATAGCTAATCTGTTTCTTGACAACAGTATACAGAGGTTACCTTAAATGTACTTAAACAAAATCATAGCTGATCCGATTTAGCTCTCCTCAAATCCATATGTCTGTACAATCTGGAAAAATTAACAACTGCTCAATAAAATTTCCTGAAGTACTTTGATTTCCTCTGACAAATATTTATTTTTATGAATGGCAAGATGGATGTTCCTTGTGACACTGATCTCCTTTAACGGCAGTATGACAATGCTTCCGTCTTCTGCCTCTTTCTCGATCATTCTTCTTGAGAAAATGGCAATCCCTCTTCCACGGATCACCGCATTTTTAATTGCTTCCGTATTCGTACTGCAAAATGTCCTGCGAAGCTGTACTCCACGATCCTCAAACATCTTTTCAATCTGATTGCGCTCCGCGCTGCCGCTTTCTCTGCTAATGTATGACTCCCCCTGGAGCATCTCCAATGTCACACCTCTCTCTTTTGCAAGCCAGTGCTCTCTTCCACAAACGACAACCATCTCATCCTTACAGACAGGTGTCAGGACGAGATCCTTGCTTTTTAAAATTCCTTCCACAATTCCAAGATCCACTTCATTATTTAAAATCTGTCTCTCAATCTCTGAAGAATTGCTCACATTGACACTGATCATACATTCTGGGATCCGTTTCTCTGCCTGATCCAGAATATCATTGATCAGGCATGTGCCCACAGATACGCTGCATCCAATCCGCAGACTTGTTGTTTCTACTGCCCGGTTCATCGCCGCTTCCATATGGTCGAACGAATCGAGAATATGACGGGAAAAAGAGAGCATCAGCTCTCCTTCTTTCGTCAAATATATCTTTTGTGAAAGCCGTTCAAACAGCTTTACTCCATAATGTTTCTCAAGTTCTGAAACTGCCTGGCTGATACTCGGCTGAGAGATGTGCAGCATCTTTGCCGCCTTGCTCATCCCGCCGTAATCTGCTACCGCCGTAAATATTTTCAAATGCCTGATCGTCATATATTCCTTCCCTTCTATCTTGATCCCTGCTCTTCTTTTTCCCTAAAATCTTCGGACTCTTCTGCTTTTCCGGATGAACCTCACAGTGATTTAGATGGCTCCCAACAGTGCGTAAAGTATCGTCCCGACAACACCGCTTCCCAAAATAATTGCAATTGCGCTTACTTTGTATTTCCTCAGGAGGAACAGTGCTACCACAAAAATCCCCAACTCTACAACGCGAAGTTCACCAACTACCACTTCTCTTAACTCTGCCTGAAACAATCCCAACATCAAAATAGACGCACCTGCAGAGGCGATCAGAGATACAACTGCCGGCCGCATTGCTCCAAGAACAACCTGCACACCACCAACCGAACGATATTTATAATAGAAATGTGCAAGGATCAGACAAATGCAAAAGGATGGTATGATACATCCAATCGAACAGAGCAGGACACCCGGAATCCCCGCAATCCGCATTCCTACGAACGTTGCTGAATTGATGGAAATCGGTCCCGGCGTCATCTCTGCAACCGTGATCAAATCTGAAAATTCTTCCAGTGTCATTAACCCGTAAATATTGACAATCTGTTCCTGAATCAGTGGAATAGCAGCATATCCACCGCCTACACTGAACATTCCAACTTGTATGAAAGCAAAAAATAATTTTAATAATAACATTTATGCAACCCCTCCATTCTTTTTCCGAAAAGTTCCTACAGCAAGATCCAGCAGACCAATTCCAAGACAAGTCAGAATAATGATCATTGCGCTGACATCCAGCAGATACGTCGCAACAAAAGCGATGATCATCATAGAAATATACAGAATCCGTTTTGTCTTTATCACATTTCCAGCAAGGTTAATGACTACGTCAAAGATAACCGCTGCCACACCTGCCCGCATCACCTGCAGCGCTGTACTGATATACGGATTGGTACGGAACTGTTCATAGAACAGTGAGATGATGGAAATAATGATCATCGGCGGAAGAATTGTACCGAGAATAGCCGTCAGTGAACCTATGACCCCTGCGATCCGATATCCGATGATCACCGAAGCATTCACCGGAAGCGGACCGGGCGCTGACTGTGTGATCGCCGTCACATCAAGCATCTCATCCTCCTCCAGCCACTGCAGCTCTTCCACAAATTTTTTCTTCATCAAGGATACAATGACAAATCCCCCTCCGAATGTGCATGCACTGAGCACAAACATTGACTTAAATAACACCCATAGTTTACTATAATCCTTTTTCATAATGCTCTCCTCCATTTTCTATGTAAACCTTCTCTGGTCTTCCCTGTTTCCGAAATGAGTTTATCACACTCTATATCATTTGTAAAATACATAAGTTTTATATAACTTATAGGCTATTACTTATAATATTTTTATCTTTCCCTCAAAATATTTTTAAAAAAAGCAAAAAAAGACTGTTGAAAAATGTTTTTTCATTTTCCAACAGTCCCACACTTCACCCACGAAAAAAGGAAGGCTCTAACCTTTTACAGATCCACGCATCATTCCGGAAATCAAAAACTTTCGAAAGATTAACGCTGTAATGGCCGGTGGAATCACAGTTATAATCCCTGCAGCCGCAGTCAGACCGTATTGAATGGAGTCCTTTGTCATGAACTCGGATACAACGATTGCCACCGGTTTTGTCTCCACAGAAGAAGCGAGAATTAACGGAATCTGAAACTGATTCCATGTGTTTAAAAATATGATCAATGCCGCTGAGAGGATGATCGGATAAGAAATCGGAAGAAAAATCCTCATAAAAACAGCAAGCCTGCCGCAGCCATCAATCACTGCCGCTTCTTCTAATTCTTTTGGTATCGTAGAAAAATAATTGGACATCAGCCAGGTAATCATCGGAAGATACGAACTGACATAAACAAGGCTGAGCCAAAATACGTTATCCAACAACTGTCTGGCAACAAAAATCCGAAACAACGGAATGATCGTCGCCATGACAGGAATGACCATCGTAATCAAAAGAAGATTCCGGATGAATTTTCTCCCTTTAAATTCCATACGACTCAACGTGTATGCACTCATCAGACAGATTGGAATCCCAACCAGCAAAGTCATGCCAACCGCTTTTAACGAATTTGCGATGCCGGCAAACAAAAGCTGTCCTTTCCGACTCCCTCCAAACAGTTCCAAATAGTTTTTCCAGGTAACTACTTCCGGAAGAAGCGCTGTCGATTTCGCAAGCATCGCATGCTCCGGAGTAATAGACAAAATAAACGCCCACACAAATGGTCCAAGCGTCAGAAGAAGGAATACAAGTAAGCTCAAAACATACCCTGCTTTTTTCAACCATTTCATTAGTATTCCACCTCCTTATTCAGACTCCGCAAGTAAAAGATTCCTAAGATTGCGGCGAGGAACATTACCAGATAGGTAACTGCGCTTCCTTTTCCAAAGTCCAGGAAACTAAATGTCGTCAAATAGCTTTCCACAAGGATATTTTTCCCCAGATCGCTATAACCAGATAACGCAACAATCTCATCAAAAACATTGATCGCTGTCACTGAAGTGGATGTCACTCCGATTCCAATAAACGGAAGCATCAGCGGGAACGTGATCCGCCGAAAAATATTTGGAACATTTGCGCCATCGATTTTTGCAGCTTCATATAATTCATGTGGAATCGACTGTCTTCCGGCAAGACATACCAGCGCCATAAACGGAATGCTCCTCCAAATTACTACAATGGATACGACAAAGAGAAGTGTCCACCTCGAATTGAGCCATTCGACCGGCTGATCGACCACTCCCATTCCGATCAGCAGCTTGTTCATCAGACCGTATCCCGGGTAAAAAATAAATCTCCACAAAATTCCATTTACATAAGGCGGCAGTGCCCACGGAAGAACCGCAACTGCAAGCAGCACTCCGGAAAACTTTACTTCGATATTCAAAAACAGAGAGAGCAGCACCCCGAGAATGGTTGTTCCAAACAAAATCAGTACGAGGAGGAACACCGTATTCTGGAGGCTGTACCAGAAGGACTCTGATTTTAAAATATTTATGTAGTTATCGAATCCAATAAAATGAATGTCATTTGGCGCAGTCAGTTTCCAATACTTTAGGCTGTAAGAAAAGGTTGCTGCAATCGGATAAAATACTAATACACCCATGATCAGTATCATGGGTGTGAGTAAAAGATATGGTAAAATCTTCTTTTTCATTATTTCTGCCCTGCTAACTCAGTGATCTTAGTATCCATTTCTTTGAAAGCTTCTTCAGCTGTCAGTTCACCAAGAGCCATTTTGTTGATTGCATTGTACATTGCATTGCTCATCTCCGCATAGTAAGACGGGATTCCATCCGGGAATGGAGAAGAGATTAACTTCGCCTCTTCCAGCATTGCACCAGCATTCTGAATTTTATCATCGTTGATAAGTTCTTCTAACACTGAATTTCTTGTTGGAATCGCACTGTTTGTTTCGTTTAATTTTTTCTGCATATCAGCAGATGTATACCACTCAACAAATTTTTTCGCTGCCTCTTTGTTTTTAGAAAATTTTGTTACACCAAGCGCTTCTGGAAGAGCCATTGTCACTTCGGATTTTCCTTCTTTTCCCGGTGTAAGGATTGGTGTAATCTGCCCGACAACGCTGCACTCCTCTGGATTTGTGCTTCTGGATACAAAAGAAGTCGGTCCTGTTAAGAAGCTTGCGCTTCCACCTGTCAGACGTTTATAGGCATCCATACCAGATGAAGTCTTATCTGCCGGATCTACAAGTTCTTCCTGAATCAGAGTTTCCATGTACTTTAAAGCCTCTGTTACAGATTCTTCATTTAAAGTACCATCTTCATTATAGACAACACCATTCATCGTATATGCAAGCCACATCAAACAGGTTGTTGTTTTTTCCTCTGCATTTAATGCAATTGCAAAAGGATGCTCTACTGTCCCTGTAGATTTTAATGTTCGGCATGCTTCCAGCACATCCTCCCATGTCTGAGGCTCCTCTGTAATTCCGGCTTTTTCAAACTGTTCTGTATTATAGTAAGATAAACGGTAATCGTTTGCATATGGGATTGCAAGTACTTTTCCATCTTTTGTAAATGTTTCCAGAGTAGGCATATCTGCTTTTACTTCATCAGAAACCTCTAATGGCTCTAACCAGTCAGCCGCATAAAATTCACCAACCCATGACCAGTCTACTTCTACCACATCTGCAACGGCCTGTCCTCCTGCAGCTGCAGTAACCATTTTTTCACGAATATCATCCCAGCCAACTTCATTGACTACAACTTCTATTCCTGTTTCTTTTGTAAATTCATCCAGCTGTTCATCTGTCGGTACCGCCCAATCAGGAGCCATAAATGTAATAGACTGCGCTTCTTTTTTATCTTCTTTTTTACTTCCTTCAGTTCCGTCAGCTTTGGAACCGCATCCTGCTAAAGCAGTCACTGACATAGCAGTCACTAACAATAAACTGACTAATTTCTTTCTCATCTTATTTCCTCCTTGTATTGTTTTCTATTCCTTTTTAGTTTAACAACGGAATACATGTAATTCAAACTGATATTATAAATAATCATATAGATGATGTCAATGCAATTGTTTTCTCTTTCCAAATCATATTTTATTTTCCGGGTACTAAAATCAATTCACACGTGCATTCCTGGTATTTTTCCTTTGCCTGCTCATTTACCTGTCTCAATGCAGACTCCAAGTCCCGCACAGACATACTTTCTGTTGCAATCTGAAAATAGACTGCGATCCATAAATGTCGTCCTGTCTTAGTCACATCATAAAATACAGGGGAAAACTGATATTTCTCTAAAATCGGATTGCAAAGTGTTTTAATCTCGTCCACTACATGTTTTTCCGGTGAAAACAAAAATACTTCTTTTATCGCATTCCACAATACTTTCACACTTTCCGGAAGCATGAAGATCATCACTACTACCGCCACAATCTGATCAAAATATGGAGCTACAAACGCAAGCGGTGTGCGCTCTAAATAAAGTGATATAAAAAAGGCAAATGACATACCCAAGCTGTAAACAATATCCAATTTCCATCCTAACAATTCTGCTTCAATGGTAGGAGAGGATAAATTTTTGTTCCACTTTTTCATAATCACAAAAATAATAATACTTGCTATCCCCAAAAATAATTGAAAAACAGAAATTTGTGCATTATTCACCGCATTACCACCCGATAATGCCGACTCAATAATCTCTGCCGAAACTCCCATTGTCACTGACAGCATCATGACTCCTTTGATAATGACAAATATGGACTCGATCTGAAAATATCCATAGGGATGTTTTTCCGATACCGGCTTATGAAACAATGGTGTTAAAAATAGTAACAAAGCGATAAATACTAATTCGGAAGCATCATATACCGCATCCGTCAAAGCTGATTGTGAGTGACTGTAAATAGAAAATATAAATTCTATGACAGCAAACGCAAGTCCTGAAATAAAGGACATCATTAAAATCCGCTTCTCTTTCTTTTCTGTTATCATGACATCAACCTTTCTTCTTAATAGTCTGATCTTTCTATTTTGTACCTGCTCCCAGGTCTTAAACGAGTAGAAAATAGACTACCGTTTTTCCGGTAGCCTACGAATCTCTTATTTATTCTTTTAATGTCCGCAGTGACCACTTCCGCATCCGCCGCCTGCACAGTTCTCATGATGCTCGTGTTCCCCTTCATGATGACTGCATTTCACATTTGGATCATAAGAAAGTGCTTCGTTTAAAAATGCCTCAACAGCTTGATCTGCCTCTCCGGTCACTCCTCCATAAAGCTTGATTCCCGCTTCCGCAAGCGCTGCCTGTGCGCCGCCTCCAATACCGCCGCAGATTAAAACATCCACTTGATGCTCCGCAAGCAGTCCTGCAAGCGCTCCATGTCCGCTTCCGTTCGTGTCTACAACTTGACTCGTTGTGACTTTTCCGTCTTCCACCTCATAAAATTTGAAGTGTTCTGTGTGTCCAAAATGCTGAAACACCTTTCCTTCTTCATATGTTACTGCAATTTTCATTTGAATCTTCCCTCCATTTCGATTCTGTCAATGCCAGTAAACAAAGTTCTTTTCTCTTTATTTATGAACCACACTGGTATTTCTTTTTTATTATACACCCAAAACGGAATCCTTACAATCTTATCGTCCCTTTTCTTTTCAGTTCTCTTTTTAAGAAGAAACGTCTGTGACTTCATTACAGAATTTTCTTTTTGTTTCTGCGATGATATAGCCATCACAGATCACATACTATCGTAAGGAGGATTACCATTATGCACATTCAATTAGACGAACGTCTTACCAGTTATATGAAAGAACATCACAAAGAAAATATTCTGATCACTTCTATGCTCTGCCATACTTGAGGCGGCTCCCGGCTGGAGGTTTCAGCAAGATTTATCGACGCAGAGGAAACTGCCGCATTAAAAGCAGATCATTTTCAAGTATTCCCTCATCCACTTGGGAACGTCCTGATCCGCCGTATCCCACAGCACATGGAGGAAACAGTGACTCTTGGACTATCCAAATTTTTCAAAAGGATCACAGTGCAGGGAATCTACTCTGCATAGCAGCCCGTTTTTCATCACTCCCCCTTTGGAGATACTGTCATTCTGATTGATTGGCGTGACAGTATCCCCCCTCTAAAATCTTATTACTTTTACTTTGTGAACTACTGCTCACCTAAAGGCAAGTGGATTTCCACAATTTTTCTTTAAAATGAAAATTCCATAAACTCTACACAAGACTCCGTATAAAGAAGAAAATACAATGCGTGTATCCCTTCTACACTCTTTACTTCAATAGTAGAATCTTCCCACGAACAAGACAAGTCTATCTCTTTTTCCCCAAGACACTCTCCATTCGGTGAATCAATACATACCTTTACAAAAACAGTTCCTTCTCCACGTAATTTTACTGTAATTCTTTGAACATCTTTCCAATCAAAATATTTAAATCCTACCACAGTATCTTTTCTTAAATTTGTCAGATAATGAATGGCCTTCGTCTCATCATTCCCTACCGATTCCTCATAAATGTACCCCTCATTCTCTCTCCTATGCTGTCGAACATTTAATTTTTCTTTTGAAAACAAACTTCCCATTAAACAGCAGCAATAACATGCATTATAAGTTCCCATTGTCGGCAACGGTCCTCTATTTAAACCACAGCTTGTGATTTCCGCTTGATTAAACGAACCATCTGCATTCACAATAAGCTTTTCGGCGCATCCTTGTCTGCTACATTCAATTGCATGTGTTTGTCTATGATAAAAAATATACCAATCTTCCTGAATCTGAACTAAACCGCCATGTACATTCCCATATGGCATCACCGGAGTTTCATTTCCATTCATTCCAATATCTGCACTGCTGACCAACACTCCCCTATACTTATATTTCCCTAATGGAGATTTTGAAACCGCATAGCTCAATTCATGGCTCGTTTCGCCTGAATACACCATCACATACTCCCCATTGATTTTCCTCGGGCTTGATGCCTCATAAAATCCGTGTCCTTCAAATCCGGTTCCCGCAGTAACATTTGCGCCAGGAATAATCGGAACAGGGCCTCTTTTTATTGTCAACATATCTGCTTCCAACTCAAATCCCAAGCTTGTCTCTGCAAATGGAGACGGCATATCTTTATAGCATTCTGGTGCTGGTCCCCGCATACAAAACCCGGTAAACAAATATACTCTTCCATCATCATCTACCAAACCCCCCGGATCAAACATCTTAAAATCAACATAAGTACTTCCATCTAAATTTCTCACCTCACCATAATAAGAAAATGGACCTTCTGGGGTATCACTCACTGCAACTCTACACTCTCTTTGAAAATTTGTATTCCAATACATATAATAACGACCATCTGGTCCTTTTACTACATCTGGTGCTGCCATCGCATCTTTTTCCCCCAGCTCTGGGCAGGCACTCCTGGGAAATGCCACTCCTCCACACTCCCACTTTCCTAAATCCTTCAAATCTGCAGACCATATCATATAGTCTCCCGGGCAAAATCCCTTCTCTCCTCCTGCATAGTCATGCGAACCATACACATATAAACGTTTTCCAAAAATTCTTGGCTCTCCATCTGGAATATATTCGTATAACGGCAAATATGGATTCATTGCTAAATGTTTCATTTTCCTACCTCTTTCAGACTTACAAACTTCTATTAAATATTTTTAAATTTCTTTCATCTAGCATTTTCATACTACTATCGTATGCTCTTAGCTTTTCCTCTCTAAAATAACCGGCTCATCATATTCGACTCCCCATGTCTCTACTATCACTTTTTCCATGTATTCCGGCTCAATCGGTTCATTGACATCCACTCCCGGAATTCCAATATCTACTTTTTCTGTCGGAAGTGCTGTGATCTGTTCCACAACTTCCCAGCCTTCTGTGACTTTCCCAAATGCTGCATAGCCTCCATCGAGACGTTTGCCAGCTTCATCCGTCAGTGTATTGACACTCCCCACAGCTAAAGCAGGGGGATTCTTGCTTCAACCACTACTGCATT
>OFMK01000566.1_pt1 | contig 37567 bp, 32 predicted proteins | sample 1541781 | NCBI WGS metagenome assembly OFMK01 (sample SAMN04209250, study PRJEB22552) | human gut metagenome | biome: gut; material: feces | host: Homo sapiens | place: USA: Oklahoma
ATTTTGCACTTTTTATTGCCGCAGCAAAAATTGGTATTTGTTCAGTAGACATTAAAATAAGCGCGCCCGGCGCGCAGGAAAGGGCGGTGCTGCGCATTGGCAGTTATTCATGTGTTGGACAAGCATACCGCGGAACTCATCGCGGCAGGCGAGGTGGTGGAGCGCCCCGCCTCGGTTGTAAAGGAGCTGACGGAGAACGCCATTGACGCGGGCGCCACCGCGGTTTCCGTTTCCGTTGAACGCGGCGGCATCGCAATGATCCAAATCGCGGACAATGGCTGCGGCATCGAGGCCGAGTACATCCCGACGGCGTTTATCCGCCACGCAACGAGCAAGCTCGAGAAAGAGGAAGACCTGGAGAGCATTCATACCCTGGGCTTCCGCGGCGAAGCGCTGGCTTCCGTGGCCAGTGTGTCCCGCATTGAGCTTCTCACAAAGACGGATGCGGACGAGTATGCGTATCTGTACCGCATCAGCGGGGGAGAAGAACAGGGCATCGAGCCGGCCGCACGTCCTGTCGGAACAACGATCACTGTGCGGGACCTGTTTTACAACACGCCCGCACGTATGAAGTTTTTGAAAAAGGATACCAGTGAAGGCAACTATGTGGCAGATGTTGTCACACAGCTTGCGCTCTCCCACCCGGAGGTTTCGTTCAAGTTCGTGCGGGACGGAAAACCGCAGTTCCAGACGCCCGGCGACGGAAAACTGCTGGGGGCGGCGTATGCCGTGCTTTCCCGTGATTTTGCAAAGGACCTTGTGCCTGTGGAGCACACGGCGGGCAGCTACACGGTGCGCGGCCTTGTTACGCCGCCGAAAAGCGCCCGTGCAAGCCGCGCCATGCAGTATTTTTTTATCAATGGACGCTTTGTCAAGAACCGCACGATGATGGCGGCGCTGGAGGCCGCCTATAAAGGCGTGATGATGCAGGGAAAATTCCCGGGCTGCGTGCTTTCCATCGAGATGCCGCCGCAGCTGGTGGATGTGAACGTCCACCCGGCCAAAACAGAGGTGCGTTTCGCCCGGGAAAAAGATGTGTTCGATGCGGTATATCAAAGCGTTAAATGCGTGCTCATCACGCCGCGGAGCACGGAAAAGGTGTTTTCTTTCGGCGGTGCGGAAAGGGCGTTCCCGGCGGATGAAAAGGCTCCGGATGCAGCTGCGAAGAAAGAGCCGTCCGAGAGCGCCCCGGCCGAAGAGCCCGCGCGCGGCCCGGGCGCATTGCGCCCGGCGTCCCGTGCCGTTCCGGACGCACCGGTGAGGCCCGTCCCGGCGCGTCTGGAGCCGTCCGCCGTACCGCTGCCCGGCCAGGTGAAAGCGTACAGTGAAATGATCACTGCCCTCTCAAGTGAATCTGCCGTTCCGTACCGTTCGGCAAAGGCGCCGGATATATGGGCTGATGAGGACGCGGCGGAGTATGTCGGCTTTATGCCGCACACTGTCTGCCGGCGGCAGGAGGGAACGCCGGGCGTGCAGACCCTGCCGGAGGACCGGGCCCTGAACAGCTTTGCGGCGGGAGAAACAGCCGGGACGGAAAATACCGCCGCGCCGCAGATGGAGGCTGAAACGCCCCATCAGACTGCTTTTGCGCCTGTGGAAGAAGAACAGCGGCGCGATCCGCTTCGTTTTGTGGGCGAGGTGTTTGACACGTACATTGTCACCCAACGGGGAAACGACATGTGCCTTTTGGATAAGCACGCCGCCCACGAGCGCATTATCTATGAATCTTTGGCGGCATCGTATGGGAAGGTGAGCAGCCAGATGCTGCTGGTGCCCGTAACGGTGCAGCTTTCCGCGGAAGAAAAGGATGCACTGGTGCAAAGTGAAATGCTTTTACAGGACAGCGGTCTGGAAGTGGAGGACTTCGGCGGCAATTCTGTCGTGGTGCGCGCCGTCCCGGCGGACGTCGTGCCCGAGGATGTGGAGGACCTTGTGGTGGAGCTGGCCAGCAGGCTGGTCTCCAACCCGCGGTATACTACCAGCGAAAAAACAGAATGGGTGCTGCACTCCATCGCGTGCCGCGCGGCCATCAAGGCGGGAGATAAAACGCACGCTGCACAGCTGCTGCGCTTGGCGGAGGATGTGCTGGACGGCAGAGTGCCTCCGTTCTGTCCCCACGGACGGCCCATCGTGCTGAAGATCACCAAAAAGGAGCTGGAAAAGCAGTTTGGCAGACAAGGCTGATATCATCGTGATCTGCGGTCCCACGGCTACGGGGAAAACAGCGCTCTCTGTTGCGCTGGCAAAGCTGCTGGACGGCGAGGTCGTTTCGGCGGATTCGATGCAGATCTATAAAGGGCTTCGTGTGGGAACTGCACAGGCGGCGCCGGAGGAGATGAAAGGTGTGCCGCACCATCTGGTGGGATTTCTTCCGCCGGAAGAACGGTTCTCTGTTGCGGACTATGTCAGGCACGCAGGCGAGTGTATCGCGCAGATCACGGCACGCGGACGCGTTCCAATCGTGGCCGGCGGCACCGGATTGTATATTTCCAGCCTTGTAAATGGAATAGACTTTACACCGGATAAGGCGGACCCGGCCGTGCGGGCACGGCTGGAAACCGAGCTGATGGAGCAGGGCGTCGGCCCGCTTTATGCGCGGCTGCAGCAGGTGGACCCGGAGTGTGCGGCGAAGCTGCACCCCAACAACCATGGGCGTGTGCTGCGTGCGCTGGAGCTGTATGAGCAAACGGGCGAGACGATGTCCTGCCGGCTCGCGCGCTCCCGTCCGGCGCAGCAGCCGTACCGCGCTTTGCTGATAGGGCTGAATATGCCGGAGCGTGCACAGCTTTATGCACGCATTGATGCGCGAGTAGACGCGATGCTTGCACATGGGCTGCTGGAAGAGGCGCGCTTGGTGTATGCCAACAGAGATGCCTACCATACCGCGGCGCAGGCCATTGGCTACAAAGAATTTTTTCCTTATTTTGAAGGAAAGGAACCGTTGGAAGTATGCACGGCGGCGCTCAAGCAGGCGTCCCGTAATTACGCCAAACGGCAGCTTACCTGGTTCCGGCGGATGGACGGCCTGGTTTGGTTGCCCGCAGGGGAGCCGGAAGCGGCGGAGGCGGCCGCCCGGCTTTGGGCGGGGCATGTGAAGAAAAATTGCGGCGATCAAATATAAGGAATAACGGATATATGGAAAACTGGCCGGTAAGAAAAAAGAAAAAACGGTACAGAGGACTGATTTTGGCTCTGCTGATGCTCGTGCCCGCCGGATATATCGGCGTTCAGATGGTACAGGTGCTGCGTACGAATTATCAAACGCAGACCGCGGTGGCATATTCAATGTCCGACGTCGTCCGCTGCGACGGGATGCTCGCCATGGATGAGACGGTCATTCCTTATGAGGGAGCGGGCGTCCTGGGCTATCAGGTGAACAACGGCGAGCGTGTCTCGGCAGGCACGCAGGTAGCGCGATTGTTCGCCGACGAAGCGAGCGCACAGAACCGGACGCTCTCCGAAAAGCTGACGGAGGAGCTTTCGGTGCTGGAAAAGTCCCAGGCGGGCGCGGCTGCCGACGTTGAGGCGCTGATGAATCAGAACCAGCAGGGTATCTATTCGGCGCTGGATCTGCTGGAGAGCGGCAATTACACAGGATTATCGGATGCGCGGGCTTCCATCCAGCTTGCGCAGAATAAGATGCAGCTCACGATGGGGGTCGTATCGGATTTCAGCGCCCGCATTGCGGACCTGACGGCGCGGCGCGACGCGGCGGATGCCGCCAGCGTATACACACCGATAACAGCTCCGGCGGCCGGATATTTTGTCTCCGCGCAGGACAGCGAGAAGCAGATGTATACGCCTGAGGCGCTGGCGGCCATGTCTCCGGCAGAATTGAAGGATGCGCTGGCACAGCCTTCCCAAACGAACGACGCAAACGTAGCGGGCAAGCTGATTTTGGACTACCGCTGGCGTTATTATGGCCTTGTGACGCAGAAACAGGCGGAAAAGTTCGTGGAGGGAACGCGCGTCGAGATCTCGTTCCCAAACGTATCGGCCGAATCGGTGCCCGCCACCGTGGTGAATGTTACGGTGGATGAGGAGAACGGTACTGCCAAGGTGGAATTGCTTTGTGATTACATCAACGAGACAGTTGTGACGCTGGAGCATGAAAAAGCAGATATAACGTTCGCCACCTATGAGGGAATCCGTATCGACCGACAGGCACTGCACATCGTTGAAGGGCAAAACTGCGTGTTTGTCAAATACGGAAACCTGGTGTACCAGAAAAATATTACGATCCTGTTTGAAAACGAGGATTACATTCTGGTGCCGTCGAAAACAACGACGGGCGAAAATGAGGTAAAACTGTTCGATGAGATTGTTGTGCGCGGTACAGATCTGTACGACGGAAAAATATTGTAGCTTTTTTGTGTGCCTTTTTACACAAATTTGCAACTGTTTATTGACATCCGCCACAAAAACAAGGATAATAACGATGATAGTATCCAATTTGTTGTGCCGGTGCGGATACAAAACCGTTACAATCGTGGCGCGGCGGCGCATGCGTCTGCGCGCGGCCAGCTTGCCATAAAAAGGAGATTTCAGAGATGAGTATGTTCGATAAGATCAAAGGTATGATGGGCGTGCCCGACGACGACGATTACGATGACGACGATATGGATTTCGTGAATGAGAATACAGGCTATGCGGCGCAGGACGATTATGTCCCCGAAGAACAGGATGTTACGCCCAAACGCAATAAGGTCGTGAATATCAACTCCACCATGCAGCTGCAGGTAGTGCTTGTGAAGCCTGAGCGTTTTGATGATGCCAGCGCCATCGCGGACCATCTGAACGCCAAGCGCACCGTGGTTTTGAACCTGGAATCCACAAATAAGGAGGTCTCCCGCCGTCTGGTGGATTTTCTCTCCGGCGTGGCGTATGCAAACAACGGCCAGATCAAGCGCGTTGCCAACAGCACTTTTATCATCACCCCGTATAATGTGGATATCATGGGGGATCTGCTGGACGAGCTTGAAAGCAACGGCGTGTTCTTCTGATTTTGAGAGGCTACATACCGCCCGCGGACGACGATGAGCGCTTGTTCGTCCGCCGCCTGGGGGACCTTGTGCAGGTCGTGCGCCAGCGCGGGACGTCCCGCAGCACCCCGTTTTTAAGCGATCGCCAGCAGGAACTGGCCCGCGCCGCTCTTGCGGGGTTGGGCTTTGAGGGATATGCTTTCGACGGCGGCTATCCGGATGCCGAACGGCGGATTCTGCGCCTTTTCGGTGAATATGGGGCGCAGGAGCCGCTGCCCGCCGTATGTCTGTTTGCGCAGACCCTGCGGGCTGACAGAGCACTCACTCACCGGGATTATCTGGGCGCACTGATGTCGCTGGGAATCAGGCGCGAATGCATCGGCGATATCCTTTTGTCGGAAGACGGAGCATATCTGTTCGTTCTGGATACGGTCGCGCCGCTGGTGTGCGACGAGCTTTCCAGCGTGGGGCGCTGCAGCGTATGTGTGCGCGCGGGCCGGGCGGAGGAACTGCCCGGCCGGGAAGAGCGCCCGGCACAGACGGCGACGGTGGCCTCGCTGAGGCTGGACGCTGTGCTGGCCGCCATGCTGCATATCAGCCGTGGGGATGCGGTGCAGCTTGTGAAAAGCGGCATGGTGGAAGTGAACCACGTTTCCACGGTGTCCGCGCATTATGAAGTGTTTGAAAACGACGTGTTCAGCATCCGCGGACGCGGCAAGTACAAGCTGTGCGGCGTGGGTGCCAAAAGCCGGAAGGGCCGCACCTTCGTGTCCTATATTGAATATTAACAGGGGGAACAATCTCTATGAACGCTGAAGATATCCGCAACGTTACCTTTGACAAGGTCATGCGCGGCTACCGGCCCGAGGAAGTGGACGCTTATCTGGACCAGGTGGCGGCAGAACTGGAACGCCTGCAGACGGAAAAAGCGGATGCGGAGAAAAAAATGTACATCCTTGCGGAAAAGGTGGACCAGTACCGCAATGATGAAGAAACGCTGAAGACAGCGCTCCTCAATGCCCAGCGTATGGGTGAGAGCGTCATCCATGAGGCGCGCCAGAAGGCTGAGACCATCATTTACGATGCAACGAGCAAGGCAAGCCAGGCGCGGGAAGAAGCCGTGGAAAAGGTAGCTGAAGAGGAGATGCTGCTGGCCCGCCTGAAAGCGGAGGTGGCGCATTTCAAGGGCGAAGTGCTGAACCTGTATAAGCAGCATATCGAATCGCTGAGCATGATCCCGGGCGCGGAAGAAAAAAAGAAAAAGGCGCCGGAGGCGCCCAAGGCTGAAGAACAGCCCGAGCCTGCCCCGGAGGAAGCGCCGAAGGAAGAGCCTGCGGCGGAGGCGCAGCCTGCCGCAGCCCCGGCCGAACCGGGACAGGAGGCTTCGTTCGAGGAGTATCAGGACATTACTTTTGAGGACTAACTGAACATGTGTGGCATAGCGGCGTTTGTTTTAAGCGCCGCTATGTTATGGTTTACGGCATTTTTGCATTTTTCGGCATTTGCAGACCATTTTCTGTGGATTTGCCTGCAAAAACGGAGAGAGTCTGGCTTTTCAAAGTGCCAATCAAAGAAAGGAACGTACCATTGCTGATATCTGTAATCATTATCATTGCACTGACAGGGCTGGATCAGCTCACAAAGCATCTTGCCACGGTTTATCTTGCGCCGGTAGGGTCGATGCCGTTCATTCCCGGCGTCATGGAGCTGCGCTATGTGCTGAACGACGGCGCAGCCTTCAGCATGCTGGCAGACGCCGAGTGGGGGCGCGTGTTCCTCATCGTCGTAACGGGCCTTGCGCTGGCGGCGCTGGCGGTGTATTTTTTCTGGAAGAAGCCGTCTTCCTGGTTGGAGCGCTGGGTGTTTATCCTGATTTTTTCCGGCGGTTTGGGCAATCTGATCGACCGTGTGCTCAACGGGTATGTGGTCGATTTCTTTGCTACCACATTCATGAATTTCGCTGTATTCAATGTGGCGGATTGCTTTGTGTGCGTCGGCGCAGCGTTGTTTGTCATCGCCGTGCTGCGTCAGGAGCTGAACGCCAAAAAGGAGCAGAAGGCCGGGACGGATGAAAACGCTTGAATATACCGCCGGTGCCGAAGATACGGGCCGCCGCATCGATGCCGCGTTGGCAGCGGCGTTCCCGGAACTGACGCGAAGCTTCGCACAGCAGCTTCTGGCAGAGGGCCGTGTACTGTGCAACGGACGTTCCGTCGCCAAAAGTGCGCGCCTTACACAAGGAGATGCGTTGTGTGTTTCGCTGCCGGACGCCCAGCCGGTGGAAATCATTCCGCAGGATATCCCGCTGGATATCGTTTACGAAGACAGCTCGCTGCTGGTTGTCAATAAGCCCAAGGGAATGGTGGTCCACCCGGCGGCGGGAAACCCGGACGGCACACTGGTGAACGCACTGCTGTACCACTGCGCGGGCAGGCTCTCCGGCATCAACGGCGAAGTGCGTCCCGGCATCGTGCACCGCATTGACAAGGACACCAGCGGCCTGCTTGTAGTGGCAAAAGACAACGAGACGCATCTTTCGTTGTCGCAGCAGTTCGCCGTGCACAGCATCGCCCGGGTATACCATACTGTGGTATACGGCGGTTTTGCTGCGGACGACGGATTTGTGGAGGGGAACATCGGTCGTCATCCTGTGGACCGAAAGCGTATGGCCGTCGTGCCAAAGGGCGGCAAAGCTGCTTATACGGCTTACCATGTGGAGGAGCGCTTTCCCGCCTTTACACATCTTTCCGTAAGGCTCCGGACTGGGCGAACCCATCAGATCCGCGTACATCTTGCGAGCATCGGCCATCCGGTTGCCGGGGATGCGGTTTACGGCCCGCGTAAGGTGATTACCCAGCTGGAGGGCCAGTGCCTGCATGCAAAAACGCTCGGCTTCATTCATCCCGCAACAGGCGCGTACGTCGAGTTCGACAGTCCGCTGCCCGAATATTTCACGGCCTTTACCGGCCGTCTGCAAAAGGAAATGTAACGCTATGATCCGCTCCCTCAAGGATATCCTCGTCGTTTCGGACATGGACAACACGCTGCTCACACCAGAGGACGGCGTGCCCTTTGTGAACCAGGTGACCATGCGGCTGTTCTGCGCGCTGGGCGGCCATTTTACCGTGGCCACGGGCCGCACGATGGAATCAGCCGGACGGCATCTGGATTCGATGACGCTTTCTGCACCCGCTATCCTGTATGGCGGGGGCGTTATTTACGATTTCGAACACGATATCCGCATCCGAAATACACTGCTGTCCAAGCCGTCGGCGCGCCGGGCGGTGTGCGATGTATTGGCGCGTTTTCCGGGAGTGGGCGTGGAGATTATGACCGAGGACGGCGGCATCTGCGTGGTGCGGGCCAATGAATATACCTACCGCCACACGGTCCATGAAAGGCTCACTTACCGCATGGCGCCGCTGGAGGAGCTGGATGGCGGTTGGAATAAGGTGCTGTTTGCCTGCTCCCATGAAATGCTGATGCAGATCCAGGATTTTCTGGACGCACGCAAATATCCCGGCGTCTACTTCATTGCGACCAACCGCAACTATTTTGAGATCATGCCGGAGGGCGCGGCCAAGGGGGCGGCGCTGGGAGAACTTTGCACCTATATGGGCATCCCGATAGAAAACACGGTGGCCATCGGAGATTATTTCAATGACATTGAGCTGATGCGCGCGGCCGGGCATTCCGTGGCGATGGGGAACGCGCCCAAGGAGGTGCAGCTCGCGGCGGACACCGTAACAGGCAGATGCCTGGACGGCGGCGTGGCCGAGGTGCTTTACGGGTTGATTCGTAAATACGGATGATTGTAAAAAGCGTGTAAAATGGAGTGTGCCTTGGGCGGGATATGGTATAATAACCTCAAAGCCGCCGCTTGCGCGGCTGCGCGCATTTCGTGCGCTGATGCGCTTCCGCACATGGGCTTTGAGAACATTGAACCATGCAAAAACGCAGGAGGTGCGGTTTTGTTGTGGCTGCTGCGCGGCGTCATGGTATAATATGTCCGGTTGGTGAATGCGAGCCGCAGGCGAAGCATGAACTTATCGGCATAGATACCGTGTTTCTTAGTGAACACGAGCGGTACGCGAGGTGTGAGCTTAGAAATATGGTATAATAACCTCAAAGCCGCCGCTTGCGCGGCTGCGCGCACTTTATGCGCTGATGCGCTTCCGCACATGGGCTTTGAGAACATTGAACCATGCAAAACCGCGGCAGGCGCGGTTTTGTTGGGGCCGCAGCACGGCGCCACGGTATAATGACCTTGATATTGCCGCCTGCGCGTTGTCCCGGATGAATGCTTCAGAACAGGGGATGATAGAATGGGACGCCGCTTTGCCGCGGCTTGGTGGGCGGCGTTGTGTGCCGTCCTCGTGTGCCTTTGCGCAACGGCGCCGCCCGTGCGGCAGGCTGAATATCCGCCTTGGGACGGAGCGCCGTATTTTGACGCGGGGCCGGACAGGGTGGATGTCAATACTGCGCCCGCCGCGGAACTGGAGACGCTGCCCGGCATCGGGGAGAAAAAGGCGCTGGCAATCGTGGAATACCGCGAGGCGAACGGACCGTTCCGCGCGGTGGAAGAACTGGAACGGGTAAAAGGCATCTCGGAGCGCACCGTAGACGGCATGCGGGCGTATGTCCGGGTTTCCTGAGCCGTGGGAGCACGGCGGCGCGGTGCCGGCTGAAAGGACCGTGCGTTTATTTAAAGGAGAGTTTTTTATGGAACAGCCGCATACGAGGGAGATATTCATCAATCGGGAGCTGAGCTGGCTTGAATTCAACCGGCGCGTCCTGGACCTTGCGAAGGACAAGACGGTCCCGGTTGGCGAGCAGCTGAAGTTTGCCGCCATTTACGCGAGCAATCTGGATGAATTTTTCATGGTACGCGTGGGGTCGTTGTACGACCGTACGCTGGTGGGCGGCGATGAAAAAGAGAACAAGACGGGCATGACGCCCGCTCAACAGCTGGACGCCATTATGCCTAAGGTCGCGGAGCTGCAGCAGCACTGCGATAAAATTGTGGCGAAGCTGTATGAGAATGTGGGTGTGTTGGGCTACCGCAGGGTGGATTTTGCGCATCTGAGCAAAGAAGCGGAGCATTTCTGGCGTAAATATTTCATGCAGGAGATATTTCCCGTCCTTTCTCCGCAGATCATCGACCGGCGGCATCCCTTTCCGTTTCTGCGCAACAATGAGGTGTATGTCGGCACCATTCTGAAGGGAAAGGGAGACGCGCAGTCTTCCTTTGGTTTGGTACCCATCAGCACGCAGTTCCAGCGTATCATATTTGTGCCGTCGGGCGGTTCTGTCGCCTTTGCACTGGTGGAAGAGATGGTGGAACATTTCGCGGGCCTGATCTTCGGCAAGAACACCGTGCAGAGCCGGTGCATTTTCCGCGTGACGCGCAATGCGGATATCACAGTGGATGAAGGCATGTTCGACCACGACGTGGACTATCGCGAGATCATGAGCGATCTTTTGAAAAAGCGCCGCAAGCTGGCGGCCGTGCGCTTGCAGACAACGCCGCGTGCTCCGGCGGAGATCGTCGGGTTCCTGCGCGAAAAGCTGATGCTGCCCGCAAAACAGGTGTTTGAGCAGACGACGCCGCTGGATATGTCCATTGGCTTCAAGATATCCGCGCGCATCGCGCAGGACGGCCATACCGAGCTGTTTTACCCGGTGAAGCGTCCCATGCTGCCGCCGCCGGATTTTAATCTTGCCCGTGTGGTGGAAACGCAGGACGTACTGCTTTCTTATCCGTACCAGAGCATCCGGCCCTTCATCCGCATGCTCAACGAGGCTGCGCAGGACCCGGACGTGCTTTCCATCAAAATGACGCTGTACCGCGTGGCACATGAATCCAAGATCATCGAGGCGCTTATCTCCGCGGCCGAAAACGGCAAGGAGGTCGTTGCCATTGTGGAGCTGCGCGCGCGCTTCGACGAACAGAACAACATCGACTTTTCCAAGCAGCTGGAGGAGGCGGGCTGCACGGTCATCTACGGCTTTGAGGCATACAAGATCCATTCAAAGCTGACGCTCATCACAAAGAAAAAGGGCAATCAGCTGCACTATATTGCCCAGATCGGCACAGGCAATTACAATGAAAAGACCTCCGAGCAGTATACGGACCTTTCGTTTATCACGACCGATCTCGGCATCGGCTCCGAGCTGGCAACCGTGTTCAATAATCTTGCCATTGAACGCCTGACAGAGCACGCAGGCAACCTTCTGGTCGCGCCGCTGTGCTTCAAAAGCGTGCTGATGCAGGAGATGGACGCGGAGATCGAGGCGAAACGCATGGGGAAGGACGCACGCATCATCCTTAAGTGTAATTCCATCAGCGATAAGGATATCATTGAAAAAATATCCGAAGCGTCCTGCGCGGGGGTATCTGTGCAGATGATCGTGCGCGGCATCTGCTGCATCAAAGCCGGGGTACCCGGCCTGACGGAAAATGTCACGGTGCGCAGCATCGTGGGCCGCTATCTGGAGCACGAGCGTGTGTATGCTTTTGGCTGCGGGCAGGATACACGGGTGTATATCGCGTCGGGCGATTTTCTTACCCGCAACACCGAACGACGTGTCGAGGTGGGCGTGCGTATTCAGGACAGACGCATTGCGGGTGAGCTGCTGCAGATGCTGGATCTGCAGCTGCGCGACAATGTGAATGCCCGGGAAATGCAGCCGGACGGCACCTATCCCAAGGTGAAGCCTGCGCCGGACGCGCCCCGCGTTGACAGCCAGCTCGGCATGTATGATATGCTGGCCGGCACGTGGCCCGCCATGCCTGCGCCGCGCCCGGCGGGGGAGCCGGTACGCCGTGCGCCGACAGCACGCCGCCATGCTGCCGCTTTGCAGCAGCCTCAGCGCCGCCCGGCAGCGCCGCGCCCGCAAACGCTGCTGGGCAGGCTCAGGAACCTGCTGGGACGCTGACCCTTCCCAAATTACCGGCCCGGACAATCTGTTGTACACAGGCTGTCCGGGTTCTTTTTTTGGCGTTCGCCGCATAGCCTTTTTAAAGGAATGAGCGTTCCGAAAAACCGGGATAAAAAGGTGCGTGACGTTGATGTGGGAAAAGGACAGCGGGCGGCAGGAGGAATGGATGCGGCTGAATGAGGACCCTCCGGAGGAAATTGGCACACCAGAAGCAGGATGGGACGGAAAGGCGCGCCGGACACAGCGGCCGCAGGGGGAACGGGCCGAGCGGTTTGAGCTGCCCGAGCCGGTTCCGGGAACATTTTCGGCGGCTGCGGGAGACCGGGAGGACATGCCGGAGGGGCAGCGGGACGCGGGAACAGCGCCGGTGGAACAGCTCTACCCCACAGCAAAGGTGAAGCCGGAGCCATTTACGGTGCCTCAGGTAAACTCGGGCGAAGAGCATGTCCTGTTCGTGCAGGTCCTGCTGTGCGCGCTGTTGGTGGCGTTTGTGTTTTTTGCGCGCAGCGCCGGCGCGCCTTTTTTGGAGGACATGAGGGCTGAGTATCACGAGATGATGACAGCGGGCGTGGAATTTTCCACGGATAACGCATTTGCGCGGTTTGCAAACGGCGTGGTGGAGGATCTGCGTATGGGCGCGGAGCGGCTGGTCCGGCAGTTGGAAGATCCGGAGGCGTTGGACGGGCAGGGCGGCTTTTGGCCCGGTATCGAAAAACGTGAGGTGCCTGACGGCGCTTCCATGGACGATTATACGCTGCCGCAGGAGCTTCTGCTGCCGGTGGCGGGGCCGGTCACTTCGGGGTACGGTTTCCGGGATAACCCGGTGAACGGTGCGGATGATTTCCATGCGGGTGTCGACATCGCGGCGGCAGAGGGCACGCCTGTGGCAGCGGCACAGTCCGGCCAGGTGGTGCGCACGGGCTACAACCGTCTGCGGGGCTATTATATCATTATCCGCCATGAGGGCAGTGTCCAGACGCTGTACCAGCATCTCTCTTACATCTTTGTGCGCGGAGGGGAGACGGTCACGCAGGGGCAGACTGTTGCAGCGGTGGGAAGCACAGGCCTTGTGACCGGCCCGCACCTGCATCTGGAGATCATTCTCGACGGCGTGCGGGTGGACCCGATGCCCAGCTTTCCGCAGCTGGCCGCATGAGCGGGCCGTCGGTGCAGCCTGTACTGCTGTGCGCCTGTCTGGCGGCGGGGCTTTTGTTCGACCCTATGGGCTTTCTTCGCATGACACTGGTGTGCGCTTTCGTTCATGAAAGCGGGCATGTGCTGGCATATATGCTGTGTACGCATAAATTGCCCGGTCTCCATTTCAGCGCGGGAGGCATCGGGCTTTCGGGAGCGGAGCAGTTGCTCCGCATACAAGAGCTATGGGTGCTGGCTGCGGGGCCGCTGGCGAATTTTATCATGGCGGCGCTGCTTTTTTTGCAGCTTCACCGGCAGGCGAGCTACGCACTGTATTTTCTCGCCGCCGTCAGTTTGTGTACGGGCGTTTACAACCTGATGCCGTTCGGCGTGTTAGACGGCGCGCGCCTGCTGCAGAATTTGCTGCCTGCGGAAAAGCAGGATGCGCTGCGCCGTGCCCAGCGGCTGCTGTTGTGCCTGTTCTGCGCGGCGGCGCTCGGCTTTGCGCTGTTGGGCGGGATGCCGCGCGGCGCTCGTGCGGCGGCTTTCCTGGGGCCGGGTTATCTGCTGGCAAAGGAGTTCAGGCAAAAATAAAGAAGAAAGGCCTGCGCAGCGCGTGAATGGCACCGTGCACAGGCCTTTTCTGTTTGCATTCTGCGCGCAAATACGGTATAATGACCCCAAAACTGCCGCTTGCGCGGCCGGGCGTGTGCGCGGCACACGCCCTGTGCTGGAGCACAGAGCTTTGAGAACATTGAACCATGCAAAACCGCAGCAGATGCGGTTTTGTTGAGGCCGCTTCGCGGCGTCATGGTATAATATGCCCGCTTAGTGAATGCGGGCCGCGGGCGGGGCGTGAGTTTGGCGGCATAGATGTCATGTTTTTTAAGTGAATGCCAAGCGGAACGTGAAGTGTGAGCTTGGGGTATGGTGAAACAACGCGGGGGTATAAGCCCGAAAAAGGGAAAGGATGTTTGAACGCTTGGATGAAAAGCTGAAAGCTGCGCTTGCCGCAGTGCAGAAACCGGGCCGCTATACCGGCGGCGAACCGGGCTGCGTATATAAGGAGAAGGAGAAGCTGGACCTTCGGTTCGCTTTCTGCTTTCCGGATACCTACGAGGTGGGCATGTCCTTTCTGGGCATGAAAATATTGTATGAGATCCTCAACAAACGGGACAACATCTGGTGTGAACGTGTGTTCATGCCTTGGGTGGACATGAAGGAGCAGATGCAGCAGCGGGATATTCCGCTGTATGCGCTGGAGAGCAAGGACCCGCTGGGGATGTTCGACGTAGTGGGCTTTACACTCCAGTATGAACTTTCCTACACCAATATTCTTGCTATGCTCGACCTGGCGCACATTCCGTTTTATGCAAAGGACAGAGGGGAGGATGCGCCGTTCATTGTGGCGGGTGGCCCGTGCGTGTGCAACGCTGAGCCGCTGGCGGATTTTTTTGACCTGATGATGCTGGGCGAGGGCGAGGTGCAGCTGCCTGATGTGTGCGACACCATCATTCAGGGGCGCAGAGAGGGGCTCACCAAACGGGAGATATTAAAGCGCCTGTGCCATATCGAAGGCGTTTACGTGCCCGCGTTTTACGATGTGTCCTATCGGCCCGACGGCCGCGTGGAAGCCATCACGGCGAAAGAAGGCGCGCCGGCCGTGGTGCGCAAGGCCATCATTCAGGATATGAACAGCCAGCCGCTGCCGGAGAATTTTGTGGTGCCGATGATCGGTGCGGTGCACGACCGCGCGCAGATCGAAGTGCTGCGCGGCTGCGTGCGGGGCTGCCGTTTTTGTCAGGCGGGCTTCATCTATCGTCCCATGCGTGAGCGGGATGCGGATATGCTCTCCAAGGCGGGGCGCAGCCTGTGCGGAAATACAGGTTACGATGAGATCTCTCTGACGTCGCTTTCCACCAGTGATCACAGCCAACTGGAAACACTGCTGGACGATATGCTGGAATGGACGCCCAAAGAGCATGTGAGTATGTCGCTGCCGTCGCTGCGCATCGACAACTTTTCGGAGTCTCTGGTTCGCAAAACCACCAAGGTGCGGAAAAGCGGCCTTACCTTTGCGCCTGAAGCCGGAACACAGCGTCTGCGGGACGTCATCAATAAAAACGTTACCGAGGAAGAAATCGAGCGCACCTGCAACCTTGCCTTCAGCGCCGGCTACACCTCCGTGAAGCTCTACTTCATGCTGGGCCTGCCCACAGAGACGATGGAGGACGTTGAGGGAATTGCCGACACGGCGCAGCGCATTGTGGACCTCTATTATAAAAACGAAAACAAACCCAAGGGCCGCGGCGTGCAGGTCTCCATCAGCGTGGCGTGTTTTGTGCCGAAGCCTATGACGCCGTTCCAGTTCGTGGGCCAGAATACCGAGGATGAGCTGCGTGAAAAACAGCAGCATCTGCTGCGCAGCGTCAAAAGCCGCAAGATCAGTGTGAGCTACCACGACAGTCATACCAGTTTTCTGGAGGCGGTCTTTGCGAAGGGCGACCGGCGGCTCTCCCGGGTTCTGGTGGAGGCTTACCGCCGGGGCTGCTGCTTTGACGGCTGGGACGAGCAGTTTCGCTATGATACATGGCTGGAGGTGTTTCGCGACCTTGGCTTTGATACTGCTTTTTACGCAAACCGCACCATCGGTCTGGACGAGGTTACGCCCTGGAGCCACCTGGACTACGGCGTGAGCAGGGAGTACCTGGTGCGGGAATACCAAAAGGCGCTGGGCGCGCAGACCACGCCGCCGTGCAACCGCGCGTGCAGCGGCTGCGGCGCAAATAAGCTGCTGGGAGGTGCCTGTTTTGACTACGATTAGAGTCTGGTTCACCAAAACGGGAGAGGCGTCTTATATTTCGCTGCTGGATCTGCAGCGGGTGATGCAGCGCGCGCTCAAGCGTTCGGGCTTGCCTGTCTGGTATACACTGGGGTTCAACCCTCACATTTATATGACGTTTGCCGCGCCGCTGTCTCTGGGGCAGGAGAGCCTGGCCGAGACGGTGGACTTCAAGTCCGAGGCGGAGGGGTACGACTGGGACGCCGCGGCTCCGGCGCTTTCTGCGTGCCTGCCCCGGGGCATTAAGGTGACGCGCATTGCGCCCGCCGCGCTAGATGCGGGCGATATTGCGTGCGCCGCTTATGAGGTGCGCTACGCGGAAAAAGACGCGCAGGCGGCATGCGCAGCATGGGAGGCCTATAACGCGGCGCCCGCGGCCGAGGTAGTGAAGGAGGGCAAGCGCGGAAAGAAAAAAACAGTGGATCTGAAAGCGCATTTGCCGGAGGTACAGCTTATGCGGAAAAACGGCGGCCTTGTGGTGTGTATGCGTTTGCCTGCGGGCAGTGTGCTGAATGTAAACCCGGTTCTGGTGCTGGGGTGGCTGGAGCAGCAGCACGGCCTGCCAGCCGCATCGGGAAATATCCTGCGCACCGGGATCTACACCCGAAACGGCGAAAAATTTTCCTGAAATGCTTGCATTCGGAATTGCCATGTGGTATTATATTTAGGCGTTATATCCACTGTGCCAACAGCGGGGTTAATGTCACACATTAAACGGACAGTCCTCTGCCGGCGCTCCGCCGGGTATGAATGTCTAAATAAACATGGAGGATTGTACAACAATGGACGCAATGAAAATCATTACCGAAGGCATGATCAAAGAGGATCGTCCCGAGTTCAACGTGGGCGATACCGTGCGTGTTTCCGTTCGTATCAAAGAAGGCGAGCGTGAGCGTATCCAGGCGTTTGAAGGCACTGTCATCGCGAAGAAGCACGGCGGTGTTGCCGAGACCTTTACTGTGCGCCGCACTGCTTACGGCGTGGGCATCGAGCGTGTGTTCCCCGTGAACTCTCCGTTCGTTGAAAAAGTGGAAGTTGTGCGCAAGGGCCGTGTACGCCGCGCGAAGCTCTTCTATCTGCGTGAACGCACCGGCAAGGCCGCCAAGGTCAAAGAACAGCTTCGATAAGTTCACAAAAAGGGACAATGTACATTGTCCCTTTTTTGTTATATTATTGATGAAAAGAAGGTGTGTGCATGGAACCGAAACAGTCTAAGGAAAACGCGCTGTTCGAGTGGTATGATTCACTGGTGTTCGCGCTGGCGGTGATCGTACTGTTTTTTGTGTTTGCCGTGCGCATCATCACCGTTTCCGGCGTTTCCATGCAGCCTACACTTTACGGCGGGGACCGCGTGGCGGTACAGAGCATGCTGTATACGCCCCAGCGCGGCGATGTGGTGGTGGTGGACGGCTACATCAATTACGGAGACCCGTTGGTCAAGCGCATCATCGCTCTGGGCGGCGATACGGTTGATATCAATTTCGAGACAGGCGCTGTGACGCTGAACGGCGCGGTGCTGGAAGAACCTTATATTTCTGCGCCGACGACAACCGGGTACGATGTAGAGTTTCCCGTCACGGTTCCGGAGGGCTGCGTGTTTGTGATGGGCGATAACCGCCCGCGCTCGCTGGACGGCCGCAGCACGGAAGTGGGTTTCATCGACGAGCGGGATATTTTGGGAAAGGTGCTGCTGCGGGTGTTCCCGCTGAGCAGCTTTGGGAAAATCGCATGAAAGAGAGTCTGAGCGCACGCCCCATCCAGTGGTTTCCGGGGCATATGACAAAAACGCTGCGCCTGATGGAAAAGGATATCCGCAATGTGGACGCTGTGCTCCAGCTTTTGGACGCACGCATCCCGCGCAGCAGCCTGAACCCGGAGATTGCGCGCATCACGGCGGGCAAGCCCCACCTGTATGTACTGAATAAAGCAGACCTGGCCGACCCGGACGTGACCGCCCGCTGGGTGGCGTATTTTCGCCGCGGCGGCGACGGCTGCCTTGCCGTTACCAGCAAAAACCGCGGCGGCGTACAGGGCGTAAAAAATGCGATTGAGACGGAATTGGCAGAGCTTCTGGAGCGCCGTGCCGTCAAGGGCATGGCGGGTGCGAAGATCCGCGTGATGGTCGTGGGCATCCCCAATGTGGGAAAATCAACGTTTATCAACAGCTTCGCGGGCGCGGCGCGCGCGAAGGCTGCCGACAGGCCCGGCGTTACGCGGGGCAAGCAGTGGGTGACCGTGGGCAATTATGACCTTCTGGATATGCCCGGCGTGCTATGGAAAAAATTCGACTCCATGGAGGTGGCGGGCAACCTGGCCTTCATCGGTTCCATCAAGGACGATGTGCTGGACATCGAGGCGCTGGCAACGGCGCTGCTGGGTGAAATGCAGCGGATGTATCCGGAGCGTTTGGCGGAGCGTTACCGACTGACAGCGGAGGAGCTGGGGCAGGACGCCTACGACCTGCTGGAGACTGTGGGCCGCAAGCGGGGCATGCTGATGTCCGGCGGTGTGGTGAATACCGAGCGCGCGGCCATTACGCTGGTGGATGAATTCCGAGGCGCAAAGCTGGGCCGCGTTTCGCTGGAAAGGCCGGAGGAAGCATGACGGAGGAACTGTATGCATTCGACGCAGAATACCGCGCCCGTGCGGGCGTCGTGTGCGGCGTGGACGAGGCGGGCCGCGGCCCGTTGTGCGGTCCGGTGTGCGTGGCTGCTGTTATTCTGGACCCCGCAGCTCCGGTGGACGGTGTAAACGATTCCAAAAAGCTTTCGGAAAAAAAGAGGGAGCTGCTGTATCCGCAGATCATTGAAAAGGCGCTTGCCTACAAGGTCGTGATGGTGGGGCCGCAGACCATCGACGAGCTGAATATACTGAACGCTACGCTTCTGGGCATGCGGCAGGCTGTGGAGGGCCTTGCGGTGCGTCCGGGGCTGGCGCTCATCGATGGCAACCGGTGCCCGGAGATGGAGATTCCCGCGCAAAGCGTCGTCAAGGGTGACGCCCGTTCGGCGAGTATTTCAGCCGCCTCTATTTTGGCCAAAGTCTCGCGGGACCGGTACATGGAGCAGCTCGCGAAGGAATATCCTCAATACCAGCTGGAAAAGCACAAGGGATATCCGACCAAGCTGCATTACGCGCTGCTGGACGAATACGGCATTCAGCCGTTTTACCGCAGGTCCTTTTTGAAAAAACGCGGTTATGTGTGAGCGGAAGAGTGCCCGCAGGGGCGCCATGGGCGAAAGGCTGGCCGCCGCGTATTACCGGCGCAGAGGATGCCGGGTGCTGGAGATGAATTTTCGCACGCGCCGGGGTGAGATCGACGTCATTGCACAAAAAGGAGACATGCTGATCTTTGCCGAGGTGAAGACGCGGGACGAGGCTGCCGCCGCGCAGCCCGCAGAGGCTGTAACGGCGCAAAAGCGGCGGCGGATCGTTTTGGCGGCACAGGGATATCTGCTGCTTCACCCGGAGCTGGCGGAGAATTTTATGCGCTTCGATGTGGTGGCGGTCACGGTGCCCCGCTTGGGGACGCCGCGGCTGAATTGTATTGAAAATGCGTTTACCTTGTAGAAAAGAAGGCTGTGAAGTTGGACTTTTTTGATTTGCACTGTGACACGGTGTCCCGCCTGACGGAGGGCGGCGGCATCGCGGATGCGGATGCGCACATCAATCTGGAAAAGGCGCGGACACTGGGCCGGTGGGCGCAGGTGTTCGCCGTATTCGTGCAGGACAATGCGCCGGGCGCGGACACGGCTTATGCTTCGTACCGCCTTCAGACCGCCTGTTTTCGGGCGCAGCTCGCCGCGAACAGAGAGCGGATCGTTCAGTGCCGCACAGCGCAGGAGACGGAAGACGCATTTGAAGAGGGCAGGCGCGCGGCCATTCTTTCCGTGGAAAACGGTGCGGCGCTGGGTGGGAGCCTTGAGCGTTTGGCCGAATTCCAGCGCGACGGCGTGCGCTTTCTGACGTTGACCTGGATGGGCGAAAACGAGCTTGGCTGCGGCGGTGAAGCGGGCGGCCCGCTTACGGAGTTCGGCCGTGCAGTGGTGCGTGCGCTGCCGCAGTATGGCATTGTGCCGGATGTTTCTCACCTCTCCGACGAGGGTGTGGCGGAGGTGTTTGAATGTTACGGTGGTCCGGTGGTGGCCACGCATTCCAACGTGCGCCGTGTCACGGGGCACCACCGCAACCTGACGGAAAAGCAGATCCGGGAGATCGTACGGCGCGGCGGGTTGATCGGCATCAATCTGTGCAGTGCGTTTTTAAGCAGCGACCGCATGCGGGCATGCAGCGACGACGTATACCGTCATCTGGATGCGTTCCTTTCGCTGGGAGCGCAGGATACGGTGTGCTTTGGAACGGACTTTGACGGCGCACATGTGCCGGAGGATATCCGGGATATCGGGGGCATCCCGCGCTTATACGGGTACCTTCTGGCGCGCGGGCTGCCGGAGACGGTTTTGAACAAGGTGTTTTTTGAAAACGCCTGGGGCTTTTGGAAGCGCGCTTTTTAGAAAGGGCTGGGCAGAGCCGCTCTGTCCCACGGAAAAAGAGCAGGCCTTGCAGGGCTGCGGAAAACGGCGGAACAGCCGGATAGCGGCTGTGGCTATAATTGGAGGGGTAAAGTATGAACTACACAAGCACGCGCGACAGTGCTCTCTGCACCGGTGCGTCCACGGCCATTCTCACGGGCATTGCGCCGGGAGGCGGGCTGTTTGTCCCGCAGCAGTTCCCACAGGTGGACATGCGGGAGTTTTACGGCCTGACGTATCCGCAGACGGCGCAGAAGGTGCTGGGCATGTTTCTGACGGATTATGACCCGGATTTTTTAAAAACCGCCACAGAGCAGACATACAGCACCGAAAACTTCGGCGGCAAGGCAGGCTTTGCGGCGCATGTGGCCGGGAATACCTATGCATTGGAGTTGTGGCACGGCCCGACCTGCGCGTTTAAGGATTATGCATTGCAGCTTATGCCGCGTCTGCTGGTAGAGGCCAAAAAAAATCTGGGAGAAACAGGCGTGACAAAGATCCTTGTAGCGACCTCCGGCGATACGGGAAAGGCCGCGCTCGCGGGCTATGCGGGCCTGCCGGGCATCCGTATCGCGGTGTTTTATCCCAACGCGGGCACCAGTGAGGTGCAGCGCCTGCAGATGGCCACGCAGGAGGGAGATAACGTGGCGGTGTATGCTGTCAACGGAAACTTCGACGACGCGCAGACAGGCGTAAAGCGCGTGTTTGCGGACGAGGACCTCGCGCAGGAGCTGGCTGCCAAAAACGAAAAGCTTTCCAGCGCAAACTCCATCAACTGGGGCCGCCTTGTACCGCAGATCGTTTACTATTTTTACAGCTATGCGCAGCTTGCGGAGCGGGGGGATATCACACCGGGCGCGCCCGTCAGCTTCTGTGTGCCCACAGGCAATTTCGGCGATATCCTTGCGGGCTATTACGCCAAACGTATGGGCCTGCCTGTGGAAAAGCTGATCTGCGCGTCCAATAAAAACAACGTTCTCACGGACTTTCTCACCACGGGTGTTTACGACGCCCGCCGCACGTTCTACAAAACGTCCTCGCCGTCCATGGACATTCTTGTGTCCTCGAACCTGGAGCGCCTTTTGTACCATGTAACACAGGATGCGGCAGCGGTGGCGGGATGGATGCGTGAGCTGGCGGAGCATGGGCATTACACCGTGCCCGCCGAAGTGCTTTCCGCCATCCGGGAGACCTTTGCCTGCGGCTGTGCCAATGACGCGCAGGTGCGGGAGGAGATCCGCGCGCGGTATGAAGCGGACGGATACCTGTGCGACACGCACACGGCGGTGGCGTTCCGTGTGGCACGGCAGCAGGCGGCCGGCGAAACGCCCTGCGTTGTACTTTCCACGGCAAGCCCGTACAAGTTCCCGTGCGATGTGCTGGGCGCGCTGGGGGCGGATGTGCCGGAGGATGAGTTTGAGGCCATGCGCCTGCTGCAGGAAAAGACCGGGGTCCCGGCGCCTGCGAGCCTTGCGGGCCTGCGGGAAAAGCCCGTACGCTTCACGCAGGTGGTGGAAAAGGACGGCATCCGGGCTGCGGCGCTTGCTTTGTAGAGAAAAAGGGTGCAATGAAAACGGCCCGTGCATATCACACGAGCCGTTTTTGCGGACATTTTTCGACGAAGCCTAAACTTCCTCAAAGGTCTCGCACATGGTCTCTTCACCGAGGACGGCCATGCGGTTTTTCACTTTGATCTCCTGCGCGGTGCAGCAGCAGTTGCCATTGTTGTGCACACAGTTCTCTACTTCGCAGCAAATGCCTTCCAGAATCTTTTCGTCCTGCATTTTTATTGCCTCCTTAAAATCAGTTCGCAAAACGCCGCTTCATAGGGCGCGGCGCTTCCTTTTCTTAGTATGGCCGGTCTGCGGCCAGTCATTCGGAGGATGCTATGGCAATTTTTACAATCGGGGATCTTCATCTGTCGCTGGGAACGTCCAAGCCCATGGACATTTTCAGCGGCTGGGAGAACTATGTGGAGCGTCTGCGGGAAAACTGGCTGGCGGCTGTGGGTCCGCAGGATACCGTGGTACTGGCGGGGGACACCTCCTGGGCGATGAAGCTGGAGGACTGCAGTGCGGATTTTGCGTTCCTTCAGAATCTTCCGGGCAGGAAACTGCTCTTGAAGGGGAACCACGATTACTGGTGGACGACCATGGCGAAAATGAACGCCTATCTGGCGGCGAATGGGTTTGACAGCCTGTCTTTTCTGCATAACAATTGTGTTTTTGCAGAAGGGCTTGCACTGTGCGGCACGCGGAGCTGGCTGTTCGACGCGGGCCAGCCTCACGATGAAAAGGTAATGAGCCGCGAATGCGGACGGCTGCGGGCTTCGTTGGAAGCGGCGGGAGATACGGAAAAGGCAGTGTTCCTGCATTATCCTCCGGTCTATCCCCAGGCGGACGCCGGGGAAGTGGTGGCGCTCCTGCGGGAATACGGCGTGAAACGCTGCTTTTACGGCCATTTGCACGGCCCGTCCATTCCGCGGGCGGTGCAGGGGGAGCTGGACGGCATCGAGTATAAACTCATCAGTGCCGACGCACTGCGGTTTTTTCCATATAAAATTTGAATTTGTATAGAAATATTCATAAACGTATGCTATAATTGTACTCTGTAAGTTCAGTATTGGAGGAAATACAATGAATCTCGTCAAAAACGAAAAACTTGAAAACAACAGCCATGAACTGCAATTCTCCATTGACGCCGAAGCGTTCAACGCCGCAATTGCCAAAGCGTTCAAACGCGAGGCCAGTAAATACAACATTCCGGGCTTCCGCAAGGGCAAAGCCCCTCGCCATATGATTGAAAAGATGTTCGGCGCCGATGTGTTCCACTACGATGCCATCAATGACCTGTTCCCCGAGGCGTATGAAGCTGCCGTTGCCGAGAGCGGCATCGAGCCGGTGGACCGCCCCGAGGTGGACATCGTTTCCGCCAGCACCGAAGACGGCGTCGTGCTCAAGGCTGTCGTCACTGTCAAGCCCGAGATGAAGGTGGGCGAATACAAGGGTTTAAAAGCCACAAAGAAAGTCAATACTGTCGAGGACGCCGCTGTGGAGGCCGAGATCGAGCGCATGCGTGAGCGCAACGCCCGCATCATTACCCGTGAGGGCAAGGCTCAGGACGGCGACGTCACGGATATCGACTTCGAGGGCTTTGTGGACGGCGTGGCTTTCGAGGGCGGCAAGGGTGAGCATTTTTCCCTGACGCTGGGCTCAGGCCAGTTCATTCCGGGCTTTGAGGAGCAGGTTGCCGGCCATGAGGCCGGCGAGGAGTTCGAGGTGAACGTCACGTTCCCCGAGCAGTATCAGGCTGAGGAGCTGGCGGGCAAGGCCGCTACGTTCAAGGTCAAGCTGCACGAAGTGAAGACCAAGGAGCTGCCCGCCGCGGATGACGAATTCGCGAAGGATGTGTCTGAATACGACACACTGGACGAGCTGAAAGCCAGCATTCGCAAGGGCATGGAAGAGCAGAACGAGAAGAATGCCGAGCTGGAAGTGGAGAACGATCTGGTCGAGCAGATCGTTGCGACGCTGGAGGGCGATATCCCGCCCGTTATGTTCGAGACCCGCATTGACGAAATGGTGCGCGATTTCGAGTACCGCCTGCAGCAGCAGGGCCTGCGCCTGGAGGATTACATCAAGTATATGGGCGGCGACACGGCCAAGTTCCGCGAAGGCTTCAAGGAGCAGGCTGAGAAGCAGGTGAAGATCCGTCTGGCGCTGGAGGCTGTGGCTGCAGCAGAAGGCATCGCGGCCAGCGAGGAGGACTTCGAGAACGAAGTCAAGCGCATTGCCGATGCCTACAAGATGGAAGTGGAGAAGGTGCGCGGCATCGTGCCCGAGGCCGAAGTGAAGAAGGACCTTGCCGTGAACAAGGCCATTGACTTCATCAAGCAGAACGCGGACGTCACCGTTGAGAATGTGGCGCCCCAGAAGGACGAGAAGGCGGAGTAAAGCGGGCCTTTTTGTCGGATAGTGACGACGCGTGACCGATACCCGCATTTTATGCGCGTATCGGTCATCTGTTACCCTGCTGCGGCGGCCGGTTTTACGGCCCGCCTGCGGCGGGCCGCGCGGCCGGGTACAGCGGGCTGCCGCGGCCATGCGATTTCCCATAAAGACTGAACCGCTGTAAAACAGGGAGGCTAATTTATGAGTTTGGTTCCTTACGTTGTAGAGCAGACCGCGCGCGGCGAACGCTCTTACGATATCTTTTCCCGCCTGTTGAACGACCGCATCATCATGCTCAGCGAGGATGTGAACAGCACGACGGCCAGCCTTGTGGTGGCGCAGCTGCTGTATCTGGAAGGTCAGGACCCGGAGAAGGATATCAATTTCTACATCAACAGCCCGGGCGGGTCCATCACGGACGGCATGGCGATTTATGACACCATGCGGTATATCAAATGCGACGTTTCCACCATCTGTGTGGGTATGGCGGCCTCCATGGCTTCCGTACTGCTTGCGGCGGGCGCAAAGGGCAAACGTTTCGCGCTGCCCAACAGCGAAATACTCATCCACCAGCCGCTGATCGGCGGACAGGTGGGGCTGCAGGGGCAGACGACGGATATCAAGATCCACGCGGACCATATGGTGCGCACGCGCAATAAGATGAACGGTATCCTCTCCGCTTGCACCGGCCAGCCGCTGGAACGCATCGAGCAGGACACGGAGCGCGACAATTATATGACGGCCGAGGAAGCAAAGGCTTACGGCCTTATTGACGACGTGATCTCACAACGATAAAGGTGTTATATGGCAAATAAAGACAACAGCAAAGACAAAAATCTCATCTGCAACTTCTGCGGCAAAAGCCAGGACGAAGTGGAGCGGATGATCATTGGGCCGGGTGTGAACATCTGCAACGAGTGCATCGAGCTGTGCCACTCGCTGCTGGATGAGGAAGGCAAGGCTCCGGCTCAGGCCCCGCGCCGCGGCAAGGCTGCCCCGGCCCATGCCGCGCCGCAGGATATCAATATCCTCACGCCGGCGGAGATAAAGGAAGGGCTGGACCAGTATGTCATCGGGCAGGACAATGCCAAGGTGGTACTGGCTGTTTCTGTGTACAACCACTATAAGCGTATCCTGAACATGGAAAAGACGGATGTGGACCTGCAAAAGAGCAATGTTCTGCTGCTTGGCCCCTCCGGCGTGGGTAAAACGCTGCTGGCACAGACGCTGGCGCGCATGCTCAATGTGCCCTTTGCCATCGCGGACGCGACTACGCTCACCGAGGCAGGCTATGTGGGCGAAGATGTGGAAAACATTCTGCTCAAGCTCATTCAGGCTGCGGATTTCGATATTGAGCGGGCAGAGCGGGGCATCATTTACATCGACGAGATCGACAAGATCACGCGGAAAAGCGAGAATCCCTCCATCACACGCGACGTGGGCGGCGAGGGCGTGCAGCAGGCGCTGTTGAAGATCCTGGAGGGCACTGTCAGCAATGTGCCGCCCCAAGGCGGACGGAAGCATCCACAGCAGGAGTTCATTCAAATCAACACGAAAAACATCCTGTTTATCTGCGGCGGCGCGTTCGACGGGCTGGAAAAGCATATCCAGAAGCGCACGGACACCTCTGCGCTGGGCTTTGGCGGCAAGCTGAAGGAGGACCCCGAAAAGGCGAAGCAGAACCTGCTGCGTCTGGTGGAGCCGCACGATTTGGTGCGCTTTGGCCTGATTCCGGAGCTGGTGGGCCGTATCCCTGTTGTGACAGTGCTGGACCCGCTGGATGAAGATGCGCTGGTGCGTGTGCTGAAAGAGCCGAAAAACAGCCTTGTGAAGCAGTACCAGACGCTGATGAAGCTGGACAGCGTGGAGTTGGATATCACGGACGAGGCGCTGCATGCCATCGCAAAAAAGACCATTGCGCTGAAGAGCGGCGCGCGCGGCCTGCGCAGCGTGATGGAGCAGTCGCTCATCGGCATCATGTACGAGATCCCCAGCGACCCAACCATCATCAAAGTGACGGTGGACGAGGAAACGGTGAACGGCGCGAAGCCGAAGCTGGAATACGGCGCGGTGCGCAAGCGGTATAAGGCGCTGGCGTCGGGCCGTGTGAACTGAGACGGCGGACGGATAAGTGAAAAAATGGCGGAACATGGGCGTTTTACCAATGTTCCGCTTTTCTTTTTGTTGAAAAGTTCACAAATTTCGTATATAATAAAGTTCCATAGAGCATTCATGGGGCTAAAGCCCTTTCGGATATGCATACAAAGGGGAGATACACGTATGTCGGAACGAGTAAAAATCATTTTGGATAAGAACGCGGATATCCTGCGCCTGCCGGCCATTGCACTGCGGGGCCTGGTGGTATTCCCGGGAAATATCATCCACTTCGAGGTGGGCCGCAAAAAGTCCATCGCGGCCATCGAATGGGCCATGAGCAATAACAACGCTGTCTTTTTGACTGCCCAGCAGGATATGGACGTGGAGGACCCCGGCTTTAAGGATCTGTATGCGTACGGCGTTGTGGCCGAGGTAAAGCAGGTGCTGCGTGTCTCGGACGAGCTTGTCAAGGTGCTGGTGGAAGGCAAATACCGTGCCAAGCTGCTGACGCTGGATTCAAGCGGGCGTTTTCTGCTGGCGTCTACCAAGGCCGCCGCGCTGCGCGGGACAAAATCGGTCGATTCCGCACGCGTGGAGGCGCTGGTGCGCAGTGTGAAAGAAGCTTTTGAGGAATATCTTTCGCTGAACCCGCGCCTTTCCAAAGACGTGGTGTATACCATCATCACCAATGAGGATGCAGCATTGCTGTGTGATTATATCCCGGCAAACCTGCTGCTGAAATATACCGACAAACAGGCGCTGCTCAATGAGGGCACTGTGTCCGGCCGCCTGGAAAAGCTGCTGGAGATCCTGCGCCGGGAGACGAAGATACTGCACATTGAAAAGGACATCCAGAGCAAGGTCAACGAGCAGATGGACAAAAACCAGCGGGATTATTACCTGCGTGAGCAAATGCGGGCGATTTCCAACGAGCTGGACGATTTCGACGACACCCGCGAGGAGGCCGAGGAATACAAGGCGAAGATCGAAAAAACAAAGCTGCCCGAAGAGGCGCGGGAGAAACTGCTCAAGGAAGCGGACCGCATGTTCAAAATGCAGGGCAATTCCCAGGAGGCTTCGGTCATCCGCACTTATCTGGACACATGTCTGGATCTTCCGTGGGATACGCGCACCGAGGATAATCTGGATGTCAATAAGGCTGCTGCGCTTCTGGATAAGGAGCATTACGGCCTGAAAAAGGTGAAGGAACGCATCCTTGAGATTCTGGCCGTGCGCAAGCTGGCGCCCGAAGTCAAAGGACAGATCATTTGCCTGGTCGGCCCTCCGGGCGTGGGTAAAACGTCCATTGCACGGTCCATCGCTGAATGCCTGGGCCGCAAGTACGCGCGAATGTCTCTGGGCGGCGTGCGGGATGAGGCCGAAATCCGCGGCCATCGGCGCACCTATATCGGGGCGATGCCCGGCAAGATCATCAGCGCCATCCTCACGGCAAAGAGCGCGAATCCGCTGCTCCTGCTGGACGAGGTGGACAAAATGGCCAGCGATTTTCGGGGCGACCCGGCCGCCGCCCTGCTGGAAGCGCTGGACCCGGAGCAGAACGTCGCGTTCAAGGATCACTATCTGGATATCCCGTTTGACTTGAGCGATGTGTTGTTTATCACCACGGCCAATACTACGGATACCATTCCGCGTCCGCTGCTGGACCGTATGGATGTTATTGAGCTTTCCAGCTATACGCGCGTGGAAAAGTTCGAGATCGCCAAGCGTCACCTGCTGCCCAAGCAGCTCGCTGCCACGGGCCTGAAAGGCCGTGTGAAGCTGACGAACTCCGCGCTGTACGGCCTGATCGACGGATATACGCAGGAAGCGGGTGTGCGCAACCTGGAGCGCGCCGTCACCGAACTGCTGCGCAAGTGCGCCAAGCGCATCGCGGCGGGAGAGGTGGAGACGCTTTCTGTAAGTGATAAAAACCTGGAAGAGATTTTGGGGCCGAAACGCGTGAAACCGGCTTTTCTCAGCCGTAAGGACGCCGTGGGCGTGGCCAATGGCCTTGCGTGGACCAGCGTGGGCGGCGAGATACTGCCCATCGAGGTGCAGACAGTGCCCGGCGGAGCAGGACGGCTGGAACTGACGGGTTCTTTGGGCGAGGTAATGAAAGAGAGCGCCAAGCTTGCCATCACCTACGCAAAAGCCCATGCGGAGGCTTACGGCTATGATGTTTCCGTTTTTAAAGATATCGATATCCACATACACGCGCCGGAAGGAGCCATTCCAAAGGACGGTCCGTCTGCGGGCGTAACGCTGACAACGGCGCTGGTGTCGTGCCTGTCCGGCCGCCCGGTGCGTTCTGATGTGGCCATGACGGGTGAGATAACACTCCACGGGCAGGTGCTGCCCATAGGCGGCCTCAAAGAAAAAAGCATGGCCGCCTACCGGGAGGGGATGAAGCTGGTGCTGATCCCGAAAGACAATGCTCCCGATTTGTATGAGGTGGACGACGCCGTGAAAAACGGTTTGACGTTCCGTCCGGTGAGCACGTTGGAGGAAGTTCTGCGCACGGTGCTGCTGCCCGCTAAAAAGCCTGCAAAGGCCGCGAAAGCGCCCAAGGCAGGCGGGGAAAAGCATACGCGCCCGGTGCCGCCGGAAAAAGCGGAACCGCAGCTCAGCATCCGCCAGTAAGGAGGCACGCATGGATACGACGAAAGCCGAGTTCAAGGCGTCCTACGGCCTTTCTTCTCAGCTGCCGGAACGGGACCGCGCGGAGATTGTTTTTTCCGGGCGCTCGAATGTGGGAAAGTCCTCTCTGATCAATAAGCTATGCAACCGCAAAAGCCTGGCGCGCGTGAGCAGCACGCCGGGCAAGACGGCTACCATCAACTTTTATACGGTGGGCGGCGTCTATTTGGTCGATCTGCCGGGTTACGGCTACGCCAAGGTGGCGCAGGGCGAACGGCAGCGCTGGGATAAACTCATCAACAGCTATTTCGAGCGCGGACGGCGATGTGCGCTGCTGGTGCAGCTGCTGGACAGCCGCCATGCCCCCAGCGCCGACGATGAAATGATGCTGGAGTATCTGGCGCACCACGAGGTACCCTTCATTGCGGCACTGACGAAGGCTGACAAGCTGAAAAAAAGCCAATATGCCGAGACAGCGGCACGTTTTGCGGAAATCTGTGCGCCCTATGGGTGCAGGGGCGTGGTGCTCACCAGCGCGGATAACGGATACGGCATTCCGGAATTGCGGGATGTCCTGGACCAATTTTTAGCGGAGGGGTAAAGAAGTATGGAAACAAAAGTGACGGCTGTCAACGGGCATGGACATTTGACGATCGGCGGGTTGGATACCGTAGCGCTGGCCTCGAAATACGGTACGCCGTTGTATGTGATGGACGAGGATGCCATCCGGGCCAACTGCCGCGCGCTGAAAAATTCCATGGACGCGCATTATCATAAAAAGGGTCTGGTACTGTATGCCAGCAAAGCGTTCTGCTGCAAGCGGATGTACCGTATCCTGAACGAAGAAGGCCTTGGTGCGGATGTGGTGTCCGGCGGCGAGCTGTACACGGCGCTGCAGGCGGGGTTCCCGGCTGAGCGAATTTATTTCCACGGAAACAATAAGACGGCTGATGAGCTGACCATGGCGCTGGAGAGCGGTGTGGGGCGTATCGTGGTGGATAACATCGCTGAGTTGGAGCTGCTGGGCGCGCTGGCAAAGGCAGCGGGCAAAACGGCCAGCGTGCTGTTCCGCATCAAGCCGGGTATCGACGCGCATACGCATAATTTCATCCGCACCGGCCAGATCGACTCCAAATTCGGCTTTGCGCTGGAGACGGGCGAAGCGCTGCAGGCTGTGGCTGCGGCGCTCAAGACACCGGGCATCCGTGTGGCGGGCATTCACTGTCACATCGGCTCGCAGATCTTTGATATCGATCCTTTCTGCCATGCAGCCGAAGTAATGCTGGGCTTTGCACAGCAGGTGCGCGCAGAGCTGGGATATACCATTGAAGAGCTGAATCTGGGCGGCGGCTTCGGCATCCGCTATGTGGCGCAGGATGATCCCAAGGCGCTGGAAAGCTATATGGAGGCGGTCTCCAAGGTGGTGCTGGGTTTCTGCGAAACAAACAGCTTTCCGGTGCCGTTTATCTGCATTGAGCCTGGACGTTCCATTGTAGGGGATACGGGCATCACGCTGTATACCATCGGCAGCGTCAAAACCATTCCGGGCTACCGTACATATGTTTCCATCGACGGCGGCATGACGGACAACCCGCGCTATGCGCTTTACCAGTCTGCTTATGAGGCGGTCGTTGCAAACAAGGCTGCACAGCAAAAAGACTTTACAGCGACGATCGCAGGGCGCTGCTGTGAGAGCGGCGACCTGATTCAGGAAAACACGCAGCTCCAGACGCCTGCTGTGGGAGATATCCTGGCTGTGCTGTCCACGGGCGCGTACAATTATTCCATGGCGTCCAATTATAACCGTGTGCCCCGTCTGCCCGTGGTGATGGTGCGCGGCGGAGAGGACAGCCTTGCCGTCCGGCGCGAAACGTACGAGGACCTCGTGCGCAACGACGTATAATGGCTTACGAAGCATTTGCAGGGGTATATGACGCGTTCAACGAGGACGCGGACTATGACTCCCTGTTCCGGTACGTATGCGGCGTGCTCCGCGCTCACGGTGTGGAGGACGGCATCGTGGCGGACCTGGGGTGCGGTACGGGAGAACTGACGCTCCGCCTGGCGGCCGCGGGATATGATATGATCGGCGTAGACCTCTCGCCGGAGATGCTCAGCGTCCTGAGGGAGAAGGCTTGGGAAACGGGGCAGGAAGGCCTGTTGCTGCTGTGCCAGGACATTGCAGAGCTGGACCTTTACGGTACGGTGCGCGCTGCCGTGTCCACATTCGATACGTTCAATCACATCGGGCCTGCCGAAAAATTCCGGCGGGCCTTGTGCCGCGCTGCTCTGTTTGTGGAGCCGGGCGGACTGGTGCTTTTTGATATGAACACGCCTTACAAGCACGCACATATTTTGAGCGACAATGTCTATGAGATTGAGGCGGACGACGCGTATTGTGTCTGGCGCAACCGTTATGACGCGGCTGCGTGCTGCACGCATATCGCGGTGGAGATCACTTATCCCGATATGGATGAATGCGACAAGGAGGCCTTCACGGAGTATGCCTATTCTCTGGAAGAGATAACCCGTGCCTGCAGGCAGGCGGGGCTGCGCGTGGAGCATGTGGCGGACGGCGAGGATTTCGGCCCGCTGCGCCCGGACAGCGTGCGCTATTTTATTACGGCGGTGAAACAGGCCGCAGGGGAGAATGAATGATGTCAAGATTGATACGCGCCATTTCCGAAAATGGCGGGGTGCTTTTTTGCGCCGTGGATTCCACAGATATCGTCCGTGAAGCCGAGCGCATCCATAAGACGTCCGCGGTGACCTCGGCAGCTCTGGGGCGGCTGCTTACAGCCGCGTCGATGATGGGTGTAATGCTCAAGAGCGAAAAGGATTCTCTGACGCTGCGTATCAAAGGCGGCGGTCCGTCGGGTACCGTTCTGGCAGTTTCGGACGGGGCGGGCAATGTACGCGGTTATGTAGAGCAGCCTGTGGTGGAGCTGCCGCCTCGGTCAGACGGTAAACTGGATGTAGGCGGCGCTGTAGGTCGTGATGGCACGCTGAGCGTTGTGAAAGACCTTGGAATGAAAGAGCCGTATGTGGGCCAGGTGCCGCTGGTGAGCGGAGAGATCGCGGAGGATATTACGGCATACTACGCTGTCAGCGAACAGACGCCCACCGTATGTGCGCTGGGGGTGCTGGTGGACAGGGACCTTTCCATCCTGACGGCGGGCGGCTATCTGCTGCAGTTGCTGCCGGGAGCCAGCGACGCGGAGATCACACATTTGGAACAAAATGTGGCGGCGCTGCCCTCTGTGACAGAGCTGCTGCGCAGCGGCGCGTCTTTGGAACAGATTATGGAGCAGGCTCTGGCGGGCTTCGCCCCGAATGTGTTGGACGAGCAGCAGGTGCGGTATCAATGCGACTGCAGCCAGGCGCGTGTGGAACGCGCGCTGCTTTCGCTTGGGCGGGATGAGCTTGCGGAAATGGCGGCGGAGGGCAAGCCTGTTGAGGTTTCGTGCCATTTCTGCGACAAAAAATATTATGTAGACGCCGGCGCGCTTTTGGGCGAAACGAAAGGATAAAGGCGTTTTTTTGAAAAAATTGCCGGATTCCTATTGACAAATATACGGCAATAAGATAAAATAAATATCGCCGCTCAGAGAGCAGCGGCGGTTACGCGGATTTAGCTCATCTGGTAGAGCGCCACCTTGCCAAGGTGGAGGTAGCGAGTTCGAGCCTCGTAATCCGCTCCATTATCCTATTCAAACGCCCAGAAATAGGTTATACTCAAGGGTTCATCCCTTAACCGCAGGTTCGTGCTGATCCTGCGGTTTTCTTTTGTTCAATTTCTGAGTTTGTATGTGAATTTGAACTTTCATTATATCGTTTAATTTTATAATATCGGATAAATAATTTCCTGCAATTTCTTCTTTACATTTTGGGGTTGATCTGCTATACTCATAACTGCGGCAAGTTGTTCCGATCATAGCTGCGGTGGAGACAATCCAATGCATTTGAATGGCGGTGGGGGTAACCTCTGTGTCAAAAAAGAAGGCATCTGTTGCATTGAATTTGCAACTTTGTGGAAAGTCACCATAAAAGATAACGTTTTGAACAAAAATCGAGTTTATTTCGTTTTTTTTCAAAAACCCTCTTTACAACCGCAATCTTATTTGCTATAATCGGAGCAGAACCTAGTATCCGGGAATATGTTTATGGACAAAATTTCCCCAACAATTTTGAAAGTAGCAGTTTTCTGGAAAACGGTTGTCACAAAATCCGTGGCTTTCATGTTTGCAGTATTGAACTGTAGACATAATTACCTCGGGGCGTTTGACAAATACATTATTTTGGAGGATGAAAACACATGAAAAAGATTTTGGCGCTTGCTTTGGCTGCGACCACTGCGTTTTCCATGTTTGGCTCTAGCCTTTCCGCTTCTGCCATTGACTACATGGATGAAACCAAGTTCTTGAACGACTACAACGCTACTTCTGTTACCATTGCTGCTGACAAGATTACTGTTAAACAGCCTGTAGCAGGCAAAGATGGCAGTGTCACTGAAACCAAGACTTATGAAATCACTGAAAGACAGGATTTGTTGAACTTTGCTCAGCACCTGATTGTTGGTGATCCTGCTGGCACCCCTCAGAGCTATGAAGCTTGGAAAACCTGGAATAAGGGCGCTGCTGATGACAGATATGGTAACATCTATCTGTACGACTATGCTCTGGATAAAGATACTGAAAACGACGATGCTTACGAATCCGCTTTGAATGATTTCAAAGATTACGTTGCTCAGCTGAAGAATCCTGAGAAGAACGGCAGCTACTCTGTTGAGAGACTGTACGGCTACTGGAAAGAAGCTTACAGAACTTCTCCTGAGAGCGGCAGTGTAAGCGGTACTTCCAATGTCCGTTGGTCCGCTATCAACGACGCTAGATTGAACTCCAACAACGTTGTTAAGTACATGACTTACGACAGCAACAACAATCGCATTCCTGACGTTTCCCTGTTTGACGCAAGAGACGTTGAAGATTACGGCGTATATCCTTTGATTGCTAATGTTTACGCTTTTGGCAGAAATGATGCTACCTTGAGTGCAGCTCAGACTTCCAGAATCGTTTACATGAACAAAGAATACAGCAGAGTTATCAACGAGGTTTCCTTTGCTGATTCCACCAATGCGATGGACGATTACTACGAGCTCCTGGATCAGATCAACGAGTATGTAGAAACCGACTACACCGCTTCTGCTTGGAGAGAAGTTCAGTCCAATGTTGAAAAAGCTGAGGCTGTTGCCGAGAAAGCTGTCAACATCAAAGATTGGGAAAAAGCTCTTTCTTATTTGAAGAAAGCTGACGCTGTTAGCGCTAAAGCTGTTAATTATTCTGATATGCAGAGAGCCTTGATGTCCCTCTATGCTGATGCTAGAGGCACCACCAAAGTTTCTTACATTAAGAAACAGTACGCAGGTGTTGGTGAAAACTATCTGTATCAGAAAGCTGACTTTAAAGTAAGAAACGGCTACTCTGACGAGTGGAACGATTTTGCTACCGACACTTATAAATCCAACTCCAGCAGCAACCCTGTTATCGATGAGTATTCTGCTTATTCTTGGGCTGCAAAACTTTACTTCGATGCTAGAAACAGCACCGCTAACGTAAAACAGAGCCAGTTGGATAAAGCTTTGGAAGAACTGAACGACGCTGTTGATGCTTTGACAGCTACCGACGGTGTTGCTGAATGGCGCATTGTTAAGCTCCAGGGCCTTGTTGATAAAGCTGCTGGTTACCAGGAGTCTGATTTCAACACTTCTTCCAGAAAATGGACCACTTTTGTAAATGCTTTGGATACTGCTAAAAAAGCTTTGGCTAAAGCCAATCCTTCTTCTTCTGAAATTGACCGCGTAACCAATAACTTGGATAACGCTATCAATGATGTTATGACCTCCGCTAAATCTGTTCCTTCTTCTACTAAAGAAGAATTGAAAGATACCATCAAAGAAGCTGATAAACTGATCGCTAATGTTTCTACTCAGACTGGTGCTCAGGTTGCTGCTTTGAGAGAAGCTTCTGACGATGCTGCTGATGTTTACTCCAGAATCGGTATCTCTGGTAAAGACAAAGCTGTTATCTCTGAAGTTGAAGCTGCTATTGCTGACTTGAAAAAAGCTATCGTTAGCTTCAACAACCCCCAGGGTTGGAACAAAGTTGACGGCAAATGGTACTATGGCAAAGGCGCTGAAACCTACAAAGGCGACTGGTATAAGATCGGTGCTACCTGGTTCATGTTCAATGACGACGGTACTCTGAAAGTCAACGAGTGGTTCCAGAGAGATGGTAAATGGTACTGGGCTAACGCAAACGGCGGTCTGGCAGTTGGCTGGGCTAAAGTTGACGGCAAATGGTACTTCTTCAAAGGCGACAACCACATGAAGACTGGCTGGGAAAAAGTTGACAACAACTGGTACTACCTCTCTTCTTCCGGTGCTATGGTAACTGGTTGGAACTGGATTAACGGCAAGTGCTACTACTTCTATGGCAATGGCGCTATGGCTGCTAACACCACTGTTGGCGGTTACAAAGTAGATGCAAATGGTGCTTGGATTGCTTAATTTGTTAAGCTAGTTAATAAAAAGAGACTCCGTACGGAGTCTCTTTTTATATATTGAAAACCACCCGCTAGGCGAGTGGTTCCATGAAATACTTATGTGCATAGTGCAGATAAAAGAAACTTCCCTTGCTTATTTGATGCGGTCTGCCAACTGTATCAAATAAGCAAGGGGGAGACATTTAAAGGAATGACGTAAAAAGTTTATCACATACGAGCTGGAATTGCAAATATTATATTGCGTTTACCCTGGAGTACAGAAGAAAGTGTTTTATGGACAGAAAAGAAAACGAATTGGGGTGATTTTAAGAAATCTGTTTGAGCGGAAGGTCATTCACATTGTGGAAGCAGAGATTTGTCCAGACCATGTTCACATGCTGATTGAAATTTCCCCAAGATTAAAGTGTACAGTTTTATGGGATACCTGAAAGGTAAAAGCAGACTGATGCTTTATGAACAGTTTTGAGAGTTAAAATACAAATACCGGAATAGAGAATTCTGGCGTTGTGGGTATTACGTAGACACTACCGGAAAGAATGCACATAAGATTAAGGAGCACATCAAACACCCCATGATAGGCGGTAAGTAACGCAAGAAGCCCGTTTACGGCTAGCAGGTAACAAATCTTTCACAACTGACAGACGTACTTACGTGACACGACACGTTGCTTCCAAATAGGGATGAAACCCAAAAGGAAGCAACCCGACTGAGAGGAACTGCATGGAACCAGCAAAGACAAAAGTACAGGTGAGCACTGTCCAGAACCAGGAATATCCAGCTTGCGACATCAAAATTCCGTACGCCGCTCCCAAAATAAGGAAACCGGTTAAGACAGGGATTGTATGGGGAAAGGCAGCTTTAAGAGCCCACATTTTTTCTTCCAAACTTCTACTCTCCTTTATCAAGATTATAAAATTAGAGACATTATAATGCTTGTACTGAGTAAAGTCAAGAAAGGGATACAAGACAAAAAAGACAAAAAGAGAGATTTTGTCAGATTTAAAACCATAAAGAATGCCGAAAAGGGGAGTAATGAGGAAGAAAGGGTTGACAAAAGGGGAAGTGTGTGGTAATATAGACAAGCTGTCGCAAAACAATATGAATTGCAGAGCGAGGGCAGGGCATCTCAGGAAATCTTTGGAAAGTGTAAAAAACATATTGACAAAGAGAGAAAGAGATGATATAATAGAAAGGCTTCGTAGGAGAGCCTGTCCAAAAGGGGCAGAGATCCGGAAGAAGCGCCTGAAGAGGAAGACCTCAGAGGGAACAGGAGCTTGAAAATTAAACAATATTGGAAGCGAAATAAACACGACCCAAGATTCCTTGGAGGTGTGGAACTCGAAAGAGTGAAACAGCTTCGAGAAAAAGAGTTTCTCTTCAGTGGTTTGGGGGCAACTTCAAACACGAAGAAAAGTAATTCAGGAACGAGGAAGCGAAGGATCGGAACTGAGTGGAGACATTCAGGGAAGAAAGATTGCCAGAATCGGAAAGAGTATTAGCTGGTGTTGAGAGACAGCAGTTGATATAAAGGATTTAACAAAGAGTTTGATCCTGGCTCAGGACGAACGCTGGCGGCGCGCCTAACACATGCAAGTCGAACGGAGTTATTTTGACAGAAGCCTTCGGGCAGACGTTGATATAACTTAGTGGCGAACGGGTGAGTAACACGTGAGCAACCTGCCCTTCAGAGGGGGACAACAGTTGGAAACGACTGCTAATACCGCATAAGACCACGGTGTGGCATCACACAGAGGTCAAAGGAGAAATCCGCTGAAGGATGGGCTCGCGTCCAATTAGCTAGATGGTGAGGTAACGGCCCACCATGGCGACGATTGGTAGCCGGACTGAGAGGTTGATCGGCCACATTGGGACTGAGACACGGCCCAGACT
>OFMK01000568.1_pt1 | contig 37276 bp, 32 predicted proteins | sample 1541781 | NCBI WGS metagenome assembly OFMK01 (sample SAMN04209250, study PRJEB22552) | human gut metagenome | biome: gut; material: feces | host: Homo sapiens | place: USA: Oklahoma
CTCATCGCTAAAGCTCTACGGAACCCCCAGACTATCTGGGGGTTTTCTCATACAAGAAAAAGATTTGCTAGCACATATGCTTACAAATCTTATTTTACGTTTATGCTTTGGATGTTGTCTGTAATGCTTTTTCTTTACCAAATTTTAAATCTGCTTCCTTTACATTTGCTACAGCTGCAATGCTTCTGTTTTTAATAAGTACCTTCCAAACCGCAATGCTCAATACCATATCCACACAACTATGAACAATGGTTCCTACCCCTACTAATCCCATGACCATATACATAAAGTCAACCGTAGGATCACCAACATAAATAGGCAATACAATAGCAACCTCAAAGATACCGTGAAGAAGTGCTACCCCCAACATATACAACAGGCTCTTCCAAACATTATTTAAGGTTTCTGGATGCTTCTTTAAATAATAGGCACCAGCGAAAGCCCATACCACATGACTGAAAGCACGTAAAACAACCGGCATAGGAAAGCCATACAGCAAAAAGCCTAACGTTGTTCCACAAGCGGTAGCAACAGCGACAAATGGTGAAACAAACATTGCAATCATGATTGCAACATGGCTTGCCAGGGTAAAAGACATTGGCTCTAAAATGACTTTAATTGGTGAGATGATTGGTATCAAAATACCTACGGCAATCAATAGTGCCGATAACACCATTGTATGAATTTTATTACTTTGACTCATTTTCATTTCCTCCCAAATCTTGTTTACATGTGTCAAGACACATGTTATGACTATTATACTCCTGATGTTTAATTTGTCAAAGTCTTTTTCGCTTTTTCTTACATCCTAAAGGAAAACCTCTCTCATATTTCCATACGCCGATACCTAACCCATACGACTTGCTATCAATAAAGAGGAATCATAGAGTATACAATAGCACATGTAGGACAATCCCTGCTTCTTTTCACCAAAAGGTGCTTTTATCCATCAACCATAAGAAAAAAGACGATACACTGCGTATCGCCTGATTCATAAATATAGAAACAAATAAATGCCCAACCAGTGTAGGATGGCACCGCCTAACACGAATAGATGCCAAATAAAATGACTTCCTTTCCCATGTTTCGCAAAAGGAATCATCCCAATGGTATACACAATGCCACCGCCTAAGATCATCCAAAGCAGGTTTTGATTGTCTTTCCACAAACCGGGCAGAAACACCAAACCACTCCAACCAATCACAAAATATAACGTAAAATGTAACGCCGGCCACTTACCGGGTCCGAAAATAAGGATCATAATGATACCAAACAGGATGAGCAGCCACTGTATGATAAAAAAGCTAATTCCTAACGCATCGCCGCGATACACAAGTAAGATCGGCGCAAAGGTTCCTCCGATCAATAAATAAATGGAGGTGTAATCAAAACGTCGCCACAGATGTTTCACTTTTGATTCACTCTTAAAAGAATGGTATAGGCAGCTCATCAACATCATAAGAAACATACTAATGCCATAAATCAAAGCAGCCACGCATTTATTCATCGTATCCGCCTTTATCAGTAACATCACCATAGCGATAAGAGCAAATAAAGCGCCTGCCCCATGCGTGATGGCATTTCCTACCTCTTCCAAGATACTAAGCTTGGGTGGTTTATTTTTTTCGTAGAGCTGTTGTTTACGCTCTTCCTTTGTGAGCAAAGATTGCTTTTTCAAAATATCCCTTCTTACCGTTCAAGTATAGCACAAATTTAAGAACTTGTCTTATCGTGCATGCTTTCTTCTCTTATAGATATATGCGACACTTCCAACCAGAATGATGCCGGCGAACACATATCCATAAGGTTGGCCATTTGGTGTTTGAAGCGTATAAGAAGGATGGGGCAGTATGGTGATATCCTCACAGGAAATAGTTTGTATATTTCCCGCAGCATCTTCTGCGTACACATTCACCTGCTGAGGCAAAGAACTTTGATAAAGCATAAACGTATACATATCTTCCTTCTTTTCATACGCAAGTGCTTTTCCATTTACAAGAATTGTCACTTTCTTCAGCTGCATATTATCGCGTATGAATACCTGAACCTTACGCTTGTTTGCATCATAGCGTGTATGTGCATTAAGATTCATAAAATCAATTTGCGGTGCATTTTGATCCATCATAAACTTTACGATGGCATGTTTTGTATAAGCCGTATTATCATTTGCATTGCCCGCAGCATCCTTTGATAATAAATATACTTGATAACGGCCATTCTTTTGAAATAGCTTTTTAGGCAAATGATACGTATATTGATACCAATTGCCTTTGTTTTTCACAACCGTATATTCTTCTTTCTTTAGCTTTTGCACACTGCCATTCACACTAAGAAACACCTGTTGTTCAAGTAAGCGCGTAACATTGCTTTCTGTTATTTCAATAGCAAATGGATGACGATAATAAGCATTGGAAACCTTTGGCAGCTCATAGACAGAGCCAAAGCGATTCACACTGAATGTCAGTGTTTTTTCACTCTGATTTCCAGCACGATCTTTTGCCTTTACAGATACTGTATAAATACCATCAAATGTACGCTGAAAGGGGATGGAGGAAAATTGATATCGTAATTGTTTTCCCTGTTCTTTTACCTGATAAGCCAGCTTAGTCTTTGTTTGATTGGCACAAGTCAATGACACAGATACCAAATGTCGGTCAATAGCGGCATCGCGACAGATAATTACTGGCTTTACCATACCTTGGTAAGCTGTATTGGCGGTAACTCCCATGATTTCAATCTGAGGTTTTTGTGTATCAATAGTAAATGGCAAGATGGATATACTTTCACTTTTCTGCCCTGCTTTATCTTCTGCTTGCACCTGTAATTCATAAGTGCCATCTACGACAAAATCCAAATGAGTAAAATATCCATCTTTTCCTTTCTTCCATGGGGTTGGTTTAGGGAATTGCAGAAGTCTTTCTTGCTGTTTTGCGACTCCGTCTATCTTCATGCGTGCCGCATCAAAATGTGTCTCATCCACCTGAATGGTAATCCGTTGAGGCTGATGAAAAAATCCTTTTGTATTTCCACTATCCAAACGATCAATGGTTACTAGAGGTGGTTTGGTGTCAATCGTGAAGATGGTGTGTTGCTTTTTTGATGCCAGTTTTCCTGCATCATATGCCTGTAAAGCAAGCGCATAGGTTCCATCCTTTTGAAAAGAAAGTCTTGCTTCATAAATATCCTTAGATACTTTTTGCCAATGCAGATCCATTTGGATTTGCTTATGATCTTTTTGTATGTTAAGATCTACACCTTTTTCGATAAAGTTTTGTTCCTGTATTTGTAGGATCGCCGTCCGCTTTGTAAAATAACCGTTATCTGCACCTTCCTCTTTCTGATCTTCAAACAACAGGTTTACATTAGGAGCCATTGTATCCTTACAAAACGAAATGTGTACTGTATCTGTGCGATTGTGCCAATCCATCAGCACGACTTCCAACGTTGAATGATTACCTTTGGATGTGACAGCGATATCTGTTTCTAAAGAGGTAATAAGATTATGATTGACACCGGTAATATGAAAACTTTGTTCATCCTGTTTCAGCTTTTGATCTATCTGATATGCCTGTTTTGGCTGTAAATCACATAGGAGCTGATGCGTGTTTTCTTCATCGCCAAGCAAACGCCACGACACTTTTTGAATACCACTGTCTTTATCCTGCATTCGCAAATGAATGGTAATCGGCGCGGATTTTGTATATAAAGGCAAGCCTTCTATATCTTGATAAGGGGTATGGGGCAACTGATAAGAAAGATGTGGGTTAAGCTGATGACGTATGACAATTCCTTGGCTATGCACATACGCCTGGTGATTGCTTGCTTTGGAAGAATGATGACAATAATCTTGCGTCATCGCATACAGCCAGCCGCTAAAACCATCATCTAGTGGTATTGACAATCCTCCATGATCATCTGTTACATCCTTATGTATGTCACTTTTTACGCCCATAGCATCTATGGTATACCATTGAATAAAGGCAATACCACTGCTGGCTTCCCCATCCAGTGCTTGCACATAAACCGATAAAGGCTCCTCATAAAAAAGTTCTAATTGTGTTTTTGCTACCGGCTTATGCGTTTGTCCCTGTAAACGAAAAAAGGCAATGGTAGGGCGCTGATCATCTACATAACACGTATAACTTGTTTTGCTTATATTCCCCGCATGATCACTTCCTTCTACATAAAAGAAACAGGCGCCGTCTTTACGATATTGTAAAGGAATATCCGAAGTGCTAACCTTCATATGAAATTCCTCTTTGCGTTCATCATCCCATTGTTGTTTCTTCAAAAGATGATGTTGTTTGGTATAAATGCGCACCTCATAAATTCCTGAGAGTGTATCTGTTCCTTGTATGGTAATCGGGACATGTTGATCTAGCCATATCACATCTTTATTCGCATATTGATGAGCAGTCGTAAGATCAGCACTTATATGCAACTGCATTGCCTGCTTTTCTAACAGGATATCATTGTGCGCAGCCTTTATATTAGAATTCTCTCTAGAAATTGGGATAACATCACTGCAATTGCCAACGGCATCTTCCAAGCTAAAAGAAATTGTCCCCTGCGCTTTTACCATTTCCTTTGGCAGTCGTACGACAAATACAGCATCTTCTTTCTGGGGATGCTGCGCAAAGTTAAGACAATCATTTTCAATTGGCAGTCCATCACTAAACAATGTCACCTTTGCGATGCCACTTCCCTCATCCATGATCGGAATGCGTATTGCAAACTCCTTCGCAAAACATGTTTGAAATAAAGTCGTGTGGGGCCGTCTGCCATCTCCATGAGGATCATAGAGGGTTATCTTTTCCCCACTGATAAGAGTAGGTATTGTTGTATCTATGTTTTGGACCTTCACCTCATAAGGTGCACTGAGATTTCCTTGCTCATCCTTGGCATAAAAGACATAGCGTCCATTGTTTACGATTGTAAAAACCGCTTCTTTTTGGAAGGGGCCTCCTTTTTCACCATAGGTTAGCTCTTGTGAAGTATTGCTATCATCAATCGCCGTTAGGCTAATAAGAATGGGATCTTTACTAAATTGGTAAGTGGATAAGGCTGCCTTCGTAATGATAGGTGCTTGCTTATCTTTTAGCTGTAAGACATTCTTTTCCTTATGATATACATAATCGAGCTTATCCTTTTGTAAACATATGGAAAAACGGTTCATTGTTTCTTCTTGCTCATCATGATGGATAAAAACCAAAACTTCCATACCTTTTTCCATTGCTGCATCATGGATAGGAAAAACAACCTTTCCATCCTCATTACTTAGCTGTGTAAAGGTCTGCAATGTTTCCTCTTCTTCATATTGCAATGTCACCTTTTGCTTCACGATTGGATCCTTTGTTTCATAATTCTTCCAAAGCTGAATGGTGAAACAAGGAGTTTCTTCATGTGCCTTCAAAAATGAGGTAGCACCACATACTACCATACCCATTACCAATATAACCAACCATCCATACCTTTTTCTCATGACATTTTCACCTTTCTTACTTACTCTTTTCATAAGGATACCTTACCCTCACGCTCTTCTCTTTTCCCTTCTTCTATATCTTCCTTTTGTACAACTGGCAGAATACAGGTTTGCGCAAGTGCATTGCACTTTTGCTCATCCTTTGTCAGCATCGTCGTTTCCAAACATATACGTCTTTGCTCTTTGTCTGATGTGTCCGTTTGTTTCATAAACGCTTGATGATAATGTTCATCTTGTGTTTTTTTCCAAGTCTGCTGATTAGGCATTCGCCAATAAACCTGTTCCTTTTTCCTTTTCCTTTGTTGGGACAGCTGTCGTTTCATCTTCCAGCCACTAAGTTGTGATAGTGCCGTATACACAGCCCAATGATGACATAGCCAAACAAACAACAGACATCCCATGATGCCTAACATCATACAGCCATCATGCAGTCTTTCCCATCGTTCCATCCTGTTTCTCCTTTTGACATGCCACATGTATTCGTGACGTCCCTTCTTCACACATTCGTAAGATCTCTGCTTTCAGCGCTTTTGTCTTAGGTGTGGTAGTATTTAATTGCATCACCTCTTCCTTGATTGTTTTCATTCTGAATAGCATCCTCTCTTCGCTGATGCCATCACGATGTAATCCTCTAGCATAATTCACTAATAAACAGACAAACATACGATCACTTTCCAACTCGACGATTTCTGCCGGTGCTTTCATTTGATGCTGCTGATACAGGTGTTCCATATCTTGATAACACCTTTGATACATACCGGCATCTTCCACCTCTTCCATACGCAGCGTAATCGTCTGATGAAATTTTGCAATATTGCCATATGCTTGCGCCAATGCATATGCCTGCGTTTTCACATGTGTATGTACCTTTGAAAACCAAAAGTAGGCTGCCTTCATACGTGATATAGATGGTTGTGCCTCCTGTTTTGTTTCGTAATAATACCAATACAACTTGCCAATCTGAAAACACAATTCTTCATAGAAAACATCTTCATGAGAAATATAAGGCTGTATGTTTCGTTTGAAATCAACCTCTTCCAAGAAAGTAAAACAACCATCCTGTGCATAGATTGCTACTACCTGCATATAGGCTTCTTTACGATGTGGCAACTCTTTCACCGCCTGATACAATTTCTGCTTTTGTTTATCCTCCCTTTTTTCCTGTAAAGCTGCTTCAAGCAAACCTTCATATGCCTGCGCATGCAATAGATGAGCATACGCATTTGCCCAAACACCACCCCCAAAACACAGCATGCAAAACAAAAGACATATACCCGTTAAACGCAAATGCAGCTTTTGTTTATGACGATAGTGCGTATCATATTCCTGTATATGAGAGAGCGCATATTGCACCTGTAAAATCGAAGCATATCGATTTTTTGGTTCTAATTCCATGCATTTTTGCATGATGTTTTGTAATCCGCTGGAGATTGTATCTGGCAAAGCTTGCATCTCCTTATGTAAAGGGGAACGTCCACAGGCCATATGATATAAAGTTGCCCCTAAAGAATAAATATCACTGCGACAATCACTTTGTTGGTCAATAGAAAACTGTTCAGGTGAAGCATACCCTTGCGTACCTAAGACGGTTGTATCTCGATCATTGTTAATTTGATAACGACGTGCAATTCCAAAATCAATCAGACACAGCTCTCCCTTTGGTTTTACCATAATATTACCGGGTTTTAGATCTCGATAAATAATGGGCGGTGACTGTTGATGAAGATATGCTAAGATATCGCATAATGCCACCCCCCATGCAATTATTCTAGCTTGTGGCGGTGGTCCATAATCGCGTATCATGGTTTCCATCGTTTCCCCTTCGATATAATCCATGACGATGCAAACTTCCTCACTTGTTTCAACAATATCAACAATGCGCGGTAAACCGGGATGATCAAGTTCTTTTAATAGATCCGCTTCTTTTGTCCAAGCCTGCATAAGGATGGAAGAAGAACTATGAGTTCTCTTCATCACCTTAATTGCCCACATCTTATGAATGTGCAAATCCATAGCCAAGTACACTATTGACATACCGCCTTTACCGATTTCTTTTAAAATTTCATACTTATTAGCTAAACGCATCCCTTCTTTCATACCTTACACCTCTTTCTTACAAACTCCCCTTGCATATGTATATACGACATGACATCATAAAAAGCGTAAAAAAGGCCAAAAAAAAACGCGAGTTTTTATTCGCGTTGTCCTTTCTCTTCCTTTTTGATAAAAAGCAATTGTTCCTCATAAGCGTCTTATTAGCTATCGTTTATATAAAAATCCTTTTTCATCCAAACGCTGAATAATGCGTGTATAGACTTCTTCACTTGGACATTGCAGTGTATGCAAATGTAAACCATTGGTCAGATTTGATAATGGTTTTGCCCTATTTTCACAAACATTTTTATAAAACTGCTGAGCATCATAGCGAGAGGCAATATGTAACTGCCCGGATAATTGCCCATAAATCGGATGTTCGACAATTACATCAACTAGTGTTCCCCCTAAATCAATGATCGTATAGATTTCATCCATCATCTGTTCAGCCGTATGATCTACGGCAATCGTCTTTCTAATGCCACTGGCTTCTTTAACATCACATACATAACCACGCGGTGTTGCTATGATATGATGCCCTGCTGCTCTAAGCAAAGCCACATCACCGACGATGATCTGACGCGATACATGAGCAAGTGTTGCCAACGCGCTAGCTGAAACCGGTTTTTCACTTTGCTTAATATGTGTCAGAATAAGCTTTCTGCGTTCACTGGATTCCATACATCTTCCTCCTTTTCATGATGCAAAGATAAATTTTTGAATTGCTTCTGCGACAGCATCTTCATTACAATTCGCCTTGGTAACATAATCACTGATAGCTTGAATCTCTGCTACGGCATTGGCCACCGCAACTGCCACACCAGCATCCTTCAACATCGCATAATCATTCAGATTATCTCCGATTGCCATAGTATCTTCGATAGCAATTCCCAGATGTGCAGCTAATTCTCTCAAGCCCAATCCTTTATCAACACCAATGGCATTTAATTCTAAATAGCGATTACTGGAATATGATACACTGACTTTATCCTTTGTAATGGGTTTCATCTGTTTTGCTATTTGTTGTAAATATGTCATATCCGTATTTTGAAATAAGATTTTCGCAATTGGTGTATCCTTTAAAAACGCCAACGATGTCTCTTCACAAATAATACTATCCGGCTTAAACATAAACAGCCACTTCTTTTCATCTTCATTTAAATGGAAGGCATAAACATCTTTATCCGTAAACACTTGAATACAGACATTAGCTTCATAACCAAATTGAAACAGTTCACAAGCCAAAGCAAAAGGCAATGCGTGAAATTGTAACTTCTGATAATCTTTTGCAGTGCATAGGATTCCACCATTGTTACTGATGATATAGGCATCTTCTTGATCACGTAATGCTAAGGTGTCTAACACATCATCAATACAAGTATAACCGCGTCCGGTAGCAGGTACAAAGAGTACACCATATTCATCCTTTGCCCGTTGTATTGCTATCCGATTTTTCTCGGATATTTTCTTATCGCTGTTTAACAGCGTTTCATCTAAATCACATGCGATCAATTTGATCATCGTCATTCCTCCCATTTTCTATTCCCTATTATAGCACATATCCTTATGACTCTACACAAAGGGCATGCTCTTGCATCCATCTTGCGACGCCATCCTCCTCATTGCTGCCTATGACACCATCGCTTTGTTGTTTCAGTTCCTCAATAGCATTGTCAACGGCATAAGCTTCATCTGCAACCTGAAACATCGGCAAATCATTTATGGCATCACCAAAGCAGACCACATGATCAAAGCCACCAAGTTCCTTTAATTTTAAAATAGCATTCGCTTTACTAGCGGTCGCCGGCATCACTTCCAGCCAATATTCTTCTCTGCCTAGTTCTCTTTGAAAAGTAATAGTAAATGTATCTAAGGCACATAGCTGTTCGTAAATAGGTTGTAAGGCTTCTTTGTCATTGATGAAGGTCACATAGAAACTATCCCCATCCAACAGCTGTTGTGCGGATACGATTGATCGAAAGCGTTTATCATCCATACGACTGTTTCGATAATGCCAACCCCCGGGATGCAAAGTGTCCGGCAGATAGGATACACGTTCTACGCCATTGATATACGCATAGACAAAAGGATACTGCCGGTAGGCATCACCAATTCGCAAAATTTGTTCCAGCTGTTGCTTTGTAAATTCCTGCTGTGCAAGGATATGGTGATCCTTCGCATCCAATACATATACACCATTATATACAATTAGTGGAAGTTTCAGCTGTAAGCCTTTTGTGACCTTGGCTGCTGAATGTAAGGATCGTGCCGTGGCAAACGTAAATGCTACCCCTTTTTTGATTAATGTGTTTAAAATAGATAAACTCTGTTCACTGATCGAACTGTTTTCATTTAACAACGTACCATCCAAATCACTCACATATAAGACTTTCATCTTGATCTCCTGTTCTTTCTTAGCAATTAAATTCTACATTCTGCTTATAGTATAGCATTATTATATTCTCCTTGTTCAAGGAAAAATTGCAAACTTTCCTATTTCATAGTATCATAACACAGAAAAAGAAAATAGCAGGAGGACACATGAACTTACAGGCACATACCATCACCCTTACCTTACAAGAAGATACCTTACAAATATCGATTGCTTTACCACATCAACATTGGCAAAGCATTCAACAAGCCCCTTATCTCTTATATCATCAAAAAAAGCTTGCTTTTACACAAGCGACACAGATTCATCATTCTTACTGTCAAGTAGGCTTAGCAAAAGGTATTTTAAGTGATTATCAGGGCTTTTTCAATACAGATCTTCATTTTCAGACCTTGATACTTATTTCTTTATCATCCGAAATCACCTTTCACTTCCTTCCCATTAAAGATGAAGGAGTAACGGAAGTTTTTTGGCCTATGCCTTTTACATTTGATAAGGCAAGCAAGGATTGGTATACACTGCTTCCTTTACAACAGGGTTTACTGTTGCCAAATACATGGAAGAAAGAAGTATGTCAGTTACCTTTTGATGGAGCCTTTTGTTCCAGCAGTGCTTATATGCCCTGGCTTTCGCAGATTAAAGAAAACATGGGATATTTACTTATCAACGATACACCATGGGATAGTGCTTATCAAATACAGCATCCTGCACATGGTCCCTATACGCATGTTTCCATTCGCTGGCTGAGCAGTCTTGGCAAGTTGTCCTATCGCCGCAGCTTACGCATGCAGTTCTATGAACATTGTGATCATAACACCATCGCAAAGGCCTATCGCAAGGATGCCATCGCTCGCGGTTTACTTGTCACATTAAAGGAAAAAAGTATTCAACAGCCTTCCCTTGATGAATTGATTGGCGCATGTTTTCTGCATAAAGGCATACAAACACATGTCCAGCCACAATCCCGTTTTTATGATGCGAAAAAGCCGGATCGTTATGAATCCTTAACAACCTTTGCAACACGCCGACAAGAAATGATCGAATGGAAGCAGCTTGGCGTAAATAAATTATATCTGCATCTGGATGGCTGGGGCGTAGAAGGCTATGACAATGCGCATCCTTCTATATTGCCTCCCTGTGAAAAAGCCGGTGGTTGGGATGGCTTGCAAGCCTTATGCCAACAGATGAAACAGCTGCATTATGTATTCGGATTGCATGATCAATATCGTGATCATTACCATCTGGGAAAGGAATATGATCCACAAAATAGTGTGCAATTACCAGACGGCAGTATCCCTTCGCATGCCTATTGGGCCGGAGGTGAACAGGATTACTTATGTGCTAGTCTGGCAAGCTCCTATGTAAAACGCAATTATGAAGCGTTATTTGCTCATGGCATTTATCCGGATGCGGTGTATTTAGATGTCTTCACCTGTAATGAACCAGATGAATGTGCTCATCCTATGCATCGTATGACACGTCGAGAATGCTTAGCGTATCGCAATGCTTGCTTTGCCTGGTTGTTGTCTAAGCATATTTTGACCAGTAGTGAAGAGGTCAATGAATGGGCCTTGCCTTATCAAATTTTTGCTCATTATGGACCCTATCATTTTATGATGCATTCTCCTAAAGAAGAGCGCATTGGAATCGGCGTTCCTTTGTTTAACTTAGTTTATCATGACTGTGTCTTATTGCCTTGGCCAATGGATGTTTACCTGGATGGCGAAGATCTCATGCTGTATGCCTTATTAAACGGCGGTGCGCCGTATTTAGAAAAGGATGGTGCTTATCCTAATACAGATGGTGTATTTGATAACGAATATAAAAGCTTAACCAAGCAAGAGAAACAAGAGCGCTCTGCCATCGTAAGTACTTTTCATACACTTGTCGCCAAGGAAGAGATGGTCTCACATGAATTTTTAGATCACGATTATAAGTGTCAAAAAACGCGCTTTGCGAATGGTTGTGAAGTTACGATTGATTTGCGTAATAATAGCTATACGCTTTCTGTTCCCGCAATGGATGATGCTAACCTTTCCAATATTTAAATGGAAATTTCCAAAAAGTAGATCCTGTATCAGTACTACTACAGAAAACTTTTTTGAAAAGACCAAATGATCTTACCCTAATTACATAGTAATGAAAAGACTTCTAGACAAGTTGCACGTGTGAGAAGTCTTTTTTTTACTATGCTTTATCTTCTTTTCTACGATCTATAAATTAAACATAAGATGGTATTCTATACGCCCTTTTTTGCCATTATCAAAAAACGCTCTTTCACCTTCTTCTGCATCCGACCAGTAAAAATCCATCTTCCAAATTAAAACAGTAAAACTTTATCTTCATCTGTATCAAACAGCAAAAAAGATTTCTTATGGAAGACTACCTAGCCAACATAAAAGAAATCTTTTAACCTATGTAATTATTATTAAGCAAGTTTCATTATAGCTACATCAGCTTTAATTTATCCCAAAGCCCCAATATAAAGATAAACACGACAATGACAGGTAAAAGATAGCTGATATACCAACGCATGTTCTTTGGAAAAGGCAATCCTTCCCCCGCATTTGCCTCTTGCAGGAAATTTTTCCATCCCCAGCCAAAGCTGCGCGTACAAAAGAAGACAAATACCAAAGAACCAAGTGGCATAATAACATTTGATACTAAGAAATCCAACAGATCTAAAACGGCACTTCCTTCTCCAAAAGGTTGAAAACCGGATAAGACACTAAAGCCAATAGCACAAGGAATACTGCCCACAATCAGAATTAAGATATTTAATAAGACACTTTTCTTTCTGGTCCAGGCGAACAAATCCATGGAGAAAGAAACGATATTTTCAAATACGGCGATGATGGTCGATAAAGCCGCAAAGTTCATAAAGATGAAAAATAAAGTTCCCCACAACTGTCCATTGTCCATCACATTAAAAATATTAGGTAGTGTCACAAAAACCAAGCCGGGACCACTATCCGCAGCTACACCAAATGCCATACAGGCTGGAAAGATAATAAGCCCTGCCATGATAGCCACAAAGGTATCCAATGCCATCACTCGCACTCCTTCGCCGGTTAAAGAATGCTGTTTATCGATATAGCTGCCAAAAATAGCCATGCCTCCCATACCGATGCTTAAGGTGAAAAAGGCTTGCCCCATCGCCGCATAAATTGCATCAAACAAACCGTTTTGCAACAGCTTATCAAAATCAGGGACTAAATAAAAGGTTACACCTTCCATAGCATTCGTAAGACTCAGGGCTTTACCAACCAATAGCAACATAACGCCCAACAATAACCCCATCATTACCTTCGTAATCTTTTCTACCCCTTTTTGTAATCCCAGTGCACAAATACCACAACCAATCAGCACCACCAGAATCATCCAAAAGACAGAAGCCAAAGGATCTTGTTGTAATGTTTGAAAAGCTTCTTTTACTTGTTGTGTTGTTGCGCCATGAAATTCACCGCTCGCCATCTTGACGAAATATGCCAGCATCCATCCAGCAATCGTCGTATAGAACATTACTAATAAATAATTCCCCAGCATTGCCACATAAGAAAAGATATGCCATTTTTGTTTCGGTTTCTCTAAAATATGAAAACTGCGGGCAACACTTTTTCCTGATCCTCTCCCTACGGCATATTCCATGACGATAATAGGAAGTCCTAATATAATAAGGAAGAATAAGTATACCAACACAAAAGCTCCACCGCCATATTTTCCTACCATATAAGGAAAACGCCAAATATTACCTAATCCAATTGCACATCCCGCGGATAAAAAGATAAATCCCAAGCGGGAGGATAATTTTTCTCGTTTTGCGTCCATAAAGTTCAAGCTCCTTAATTTTTACACAAGTGCTTCCATTGTATAAAACTTTTCCCAGTAAGTCAAATACAGCAAACGTACATTCTGTCTATCTTAGCTAATAAGAAAAAACGCCTCTTTCTATGTAATCATCCTTTTTTTCTAATAAGCTTAAAACGATAGAAACAAAATGGAAATTTGTGTCATATCTTACAAGCTTTTAATAGAAAAATATGATATAGTCATCACCATGAAGAAGGTAAATACCATTTTCAATGGCTTATCCCTTATAGAAGGATAGCATAAAAGAAGTTGAAGAGGAGTGATGTTTTATGATTGAAAAGTTTTTAGTTAAAGAATCCAAACGTATTCACAAAGCCACAAGAAGGCGATTGCGCATCTGTACACTTTTATTTGTCTGTTTCATGGTACTTCTTTATGTTCTTTTACAAGATGAATTTGCCAGGAATCCATCCTTTAAAAACACTATTTATAGTATAGGTATCGTCTTAATCGTCATCGTTGTATGCGCGGATGTTATCGGGACTATTCGTACGAGGAAAGCTGATGCCCAAGGGGAAAATCTCATTCTTCCTTATCAAGACGGCAGTAAGCAAGAAATTGCCGAGAAAATCAATCAGGATGCAGCAAATGGACTGTTATTTGAAGAATACATATATGAGTTTCCTGAAGGGAAAAAACCTTATGGTGAAAAAATTGTCTTAACATCTTCATATTTATTATTATGCAGTACCAAGATTACCGTCATTCCCCGTGATAAAATCTATTGGACATGTGCACAAGTAGGATATAAGGGTGGTCCTTATCGCGTACGCTTTTTGGTTTTCACTGTAAAAAAAGTGTTTGAAGTAATCGGTGTTGATATTGAGCATGTCGAAGCCTTAGCAAATCAGCTATATGAGTATCTGCCAAACATCTTCGCAGGATATGACGATGATTTTAATTTCTCTTATCAGCTGGAGGAGCTTTATACAAAAGATCATTATGAATTTATGCGCTTATATGAAGCCATGCAACAGCGTTATGAAACACAAGAAAAAGACGCTGTATAGAAGACCATGAAACATTTCTCAAGCAATTTTAAGCAATAGAAGTAACAAGCAAAAACAATCGTCTCATAAAAGCGAAAAAGGAAGAACTCTATGCATCTTGTGCTTGCCAGCGACAAGATAGCATGAAAGCGACTTCCTTTTTTTATGCTTTATCGTTCTTAACCGTTTTTTACTTATTTCCAAAGATCACTTGGATATAAGCCTTTATCAACCAATGCCTTAATACCAGCTTTTACTCCCGGCTTATCTTCCTGATACGTAACACCGAACCATTTTTCATTGCTGCTCAATAACTTCACCGTGGCCTTGCCTTCTTTGATCAATTCATCGGTTACCACAGGAATTAAAAATTCTGATTTCATAGTATTTTCCGGTACTTTTTCATTTAAAAATGCATGGAACTTTGTTTCAATCTTTTCCACATAATCAGGGAAGAATCCCCACATATTCATTGATACCAATGAAGTTGCGTCCACATCGATCCATTCATCGTTCTCAAAATATTGCACACCGTTTTCATGCTTTTCAATCTTGGCACATTCTTTAACTTCTGTTAACAGACCGTTTTCGGATTGACAGATACCTCTTGTCACACTGCCATTATCTGTTAAGGTATTTTCCAAGATGTAACCAATCAAGCAATAGTCTGTATGGTTTGGATCTGCCAAATAGTCATGCAAAATCTTATAAGATTCTCTGCCATAAAAATCATCTGCATTAATGATGGCAAATGGTTCATGCAACACATCTTTACAGCATAACAATGCATGTCCCGTACCCCAAGGTTTACTTCTTCCTTCAGGAATGTGGAATCCACTTGGCAATACAGAATCAATGTCTTGGAAAACATATTCCACTTCTACTTTTCGTGCAATCTTATCCCCAATTAATTCTTTGAAATCCTTTTCCATTTCTTTTTTTATAATGAAGACAATTTTATCAAAGCCTGCTTTAATTGCATCATATGCTGAGAATTCCAAAATTGCTTCCCCATTAGGTCCTAATGGATCCATCTGTTTTAATCCGCCATATCGACTGCCCATACCGGCTGCCAAAACTACTAATGTTGTTTTCATTTTTTCACCTCATGTTTTCTATTTGCATTTTATCATAAAATAAACAGAATAGAAAGGAATACGAAAGGCATTCCCAAGGATACTAACAAACATCGCAATCCTTCTAAAAAAGCAGCAAGTATTCTCCCACCTTTATTAGAAAGAACATGGTTGATACAGCTTTTTCATAATATTTGCAGACTATCTTTTTTTGAAATTCCCTATGCAAGCTTGCTCAACATGTTACGTTTTCCTCTTTTCTAGTTTGTCGCTATTGTCATGGCAAACATCCCTTGTAAAGGTTAAACATAGAATCATAATTAATCAGAACTTTTGCTTAGGAGCGTATGGTTTCAATACGACATAGGAAGTAATAATATTTAAATGCCATTAAACAAAGCAGAAACAGACGCAAATACAGATGCTCCATAAAATACATAGCCAATAATAGCATGGCACTGGCAAAGCTTAACAACGATACCTTCGTACGCAAACGCATGCTGCGCTGTTCAACAAAGCTGGCTAAATGATTTTGATACATGGATGTCTGCATCAGCCATGTGTGAAAACGTTTTGAACTTTTCGCAAAACAATAAGCCGCCAACAACAGAAAGGGCGTTGTAGGTAGAACGGGTAAAACAACCCCGATTGCTCCTAACCCCGTGGCAATGATACCAATCAATAAATACGCTAATTTCATATCACGAAACTCCTTTTGTTTTTCTTTTTTCCCAATGCTGCTTACTTGTGTTTATCATATGTCTAAGGGCCATGAGTGGATGATACAACAGCATATAAGGGCCACTGAAACGCATCACTTCTTTGATCTTATCACGCTGCTCTTTTCGATAACAATGCACCTTACAGCTGCTGCAAAATGTCTTAGTTTCCATGAAAGGGCAATGCTCGATACGCTTACTGGCATAGGCATATAGATCTTCACATTCTTGACAAGGATGTTCCTTATGATGCTTATGGCAATATAGATCAATCATAAAACGAATCGTTTGTTTTTCCTGGTCTCTTTTCTTCGTTATATGTTTCCTCACTTTTCATTTACTCCTTTTTCCTCGATTGACTTAGAAACTTTTTTACATGTTTCTTGATGCATACGCATGGCGGCAAATGTGAATTTCATGCGAACCATCAGCTGCTACGCGTATGCTTCATTTGAATCAAATGATCAACAAAGCGCAATGTACTTGGACGATGAGATACCAAAACGATAGTTTTATCTCTCTGTTCAGCTAGCTTACTTAAAATGGCCGCCTCATTTAGCGCATCCAGATTGCTGGTTGGCTCATCCAGTAAAAGACAAGGTGCATCATGTAAGAAAGCTCTTGCCAAAGCAATACGCTGACGTTCTCCCTGCGATAACGATTCTCCAAGTTCTGCAACCGGTGTAGCATAATCTTTTGGCAACGACATAATAAAATCATGGATATTAGCCTTTTTACATGCCGCCTCTACTTCATCTATCGATGCGTTTAGTTTGGCAATGCGAATATTATTCAAGATGGAATCATGAAACAGTACCGTATCCTGGGTCACATACCCCTGCATCTGCCGTAAGTCTTTTGTATTGATATCCTTTATTGCTGTATCATTCACATGAATCTGACCTTGTGTAACAGACCAAAATCGCATTAAGAGTTTTAATAAAGTGGATTTACCAGAACCACTTTTTCCTAAGATACCTGTAATCTTTCCCTTTTCAAACACCGCATGAAAGTCCTGTAAGATCATCTCATCAGCATAAGCAAAGGATACCTTCTGCAAACACATGTCACCAAAAGTTACCTTCTGCTTACCATTGATTTCTTCTACCTGCTCCTGTTCATCCAACAGATGCAATACGCGTCTTGCACTGGCCATTGTAATCAATAGATTATTTGATAAATTGCTGAGTGCCATCACTGGTCCAAAGCTAGAAAGCAGTAAAACACTTCCCATCAGCGCACTGGTAAAACTGATTTCATTCAATAGATAGAGCCAACCTGCACAAAGCACCATTATACAAGAGAAACCCATGATAGCCATATTGGCCAGCGCCATACTCACACCTTCATAGTGCTTCAATTTCTTTTGCCGTTCATTTACAATCGTACTGCGCTTTTGCATACCCGCTAAGTGTTCCTTGCCTGCTTCATACTGCAAGATGTCCTGCATTCCTCGCAAAGACTCCAATGTATAATCACTTAAATCGCCAAATTCCTTACGTGATGCTTTTCCATCCGCTTTCCCTTTTTTGGTAATATACAATGGCAATAAGATGCCAATACTGCAATAGGCAAAGAAGGCAATAAGGGCAAAAACAGGATGCAGGTTGAGAAACATACCTAATAAGATCAAACAAGTAAGGATGGCAATGAAGATAGGAGAAATCGTATGGGCATAAAAAACCTCCAAGGCCTCAATATCACTGGTGATCAAAAAAATCAGATTGCCACTATCTTTCCCTTCTAACTTTGCCGGACATAAGCGACGTAAAGTGGAAAATACGCGATCTCTTAAAATAGCTAACAATTTAAAAGCAATATAATGATTGCATGCTTGTTCTCCATAATGCAAAATACCTCGCAAGATAGCACATACTCCCATTATGATAAAGAATACAGAGATGGGAAAATCCGGTGCCTGTATAGCGATATGTGCAATCAATAAAGAGGCAAAATAGGGAATGAAGATGGCACAAAGAAAGCCAGTGACCCCTAATGTAATGGCTAATATCATATAACCTGTTAATGGTTTTACTAAGCTGCTCATGCGCAGCATCAGTTTAAAATTACTTTCTTGTTTCATACTGTTTGCTCCTTATAAAACTGTTCCAGTGTCTGTTGTTGTTTAAACATACGTTCATATACACCGTTTTGTTTCCTTAATTCTTCATGTGTCCCCTGTTCTACACAGCTTCCTTTTTCCATGACATAAATACAATCACTATCTACAACACTACTTAAACGATGGGTAATTAATAATACCGTTTTTTCTTTCTTTAAACGATGAATCAACTGTAAAATAGCATCTTCACTTTCCATGTCGATGTTACTAGTTGCCTCATCGAAAATATAGACTTCTCGATCCGCCAATAATGCTCTGGCCATTGCCAGACGCTGCCGCTGCCCTCCAGACAAATTCTGTCCGCCTTCCTCTAACATCGTATCAAGACCATCTTGTTCCTGTAAGAAATCCGCGATACAGACATCTTGCAAAACTTTCCATAACGCCTCATCACTTGCTAAAGGATTACCCATTCGTAAGTTTTCACGAACACTTCCTTTTATGATGGTTGGCTTATGGGTCACATACATCACCTTTTTATAAAAGGATGCATCAGCTAAAGAAGAACGCTCTATCCCCTGTACAGTGATACTCCCTTGATAATCCGATGCAAATCCACAACATAACTTAGCAATCGTGCTCTTACCAGAGCCACTTTCGCCTACGATGGATACAAAGCTGTTTGCCAAAACGTTTAAGCTGACATCCTGTAAGACAACACGCTGTTGATCATAAGCAAAGGTAACATGCGATAGTTGCATGACAATGGGTTCATCGGATAATGTGCATTTGGCTTCTTCCTGAAGTGGTATATCCAACAAACGAAAGATTTTCGCACTTGCGGCAATCCCATTCATCGCAATATGGAAAAATGAGCCCAACAGACGTAAGGGAATGAAAAATTCACTTGATAACAACACGATACTGATGACAGCAAATAATGAAATAGAACCATTTCGATATGCAATCATGGCTACGATACTGCCAATTGCTGCCCCACCATAAGCTATCAGATCCATCACACTTACACTGTTTAACTGCATCGTCAACACCTTCATCGTAATACGGCGAAACGTTTCTGCTTCTTTATTCATTTCTTCATGCTTATATCCATCGGCCTGATAGATTTTTAAGGTAGTTAAACCTTGCAGATTTTCTAAGAAGCTATCTCCAAGACTGGCATAGCTCGTCCAATATTTTGATAACAGCTTTTTCGCAAACTTTTGTACGGCGATGATAGAGAGTGGAATTAGTGGTACACATACCAACAACACCAAAGAGCTTCGCCAATCTAGCCAGACAAGAATCAAAAATAAAGTCAACGGTGCTAACATGCTATAGAAAAACTGTGGCAGATATCGTCCAAAATACGTCTCTAGCTGATCAACACCTTCCACGCTGAGCTGTACCAGTTCACTTGTCGCAATATGTTGCGTATAACTGTTCTTTAGCTCCAGCAACTTCTCATATATGCGTTGACGAAGATGATTTTTAACATCACAGCTTGCCCTATAGGAATATCGGCTTGCCTGCATACTGGTAAGCATGCGAACGATAATCATCAATATGACACCGATGGCACATAGCATCAGATTGCGTAACGTCAAGGTATCCTGAAACATTTCCACAAAGATATTTGCGAAAAGAAAAACCATTCCGATATTGCTCAACATGCCCAGCCATTGCATGAATACCTGTTTCCATACCATGACTTTTGCTTGTGGCATCTCTTTTAATAACCTTTTATCAATCATAAGTCCTCCATAAGTTAGTCTAATCTAACAGAAATTTCGATAGAAGTTTACCATGGATAACTTATCGTGTCAATACCGTCGATCCTTTATCTAACTGGCAATCATTGGAAATAAGGAACAAGCATGCAGGCAAAGGAATAAAACCATTAGATACCCATCGTATTTCCTTTTGTTTTCCACGATACAAAACATATATCTGCTGAAATGCAAACATAAATTCTTCTGTTTTCCATTCTTTCTTGTAATTTTCTTTTGTTTTGATAAAATCAAAGTAAGGAGGGATGACATGTCAAAAACAACAACCCTGCGTCGCAAGCAAATTGAACAGATCGTAGCTACACGGCATATCGTTCATGTACAAGCGCTGGCAAAAGAATTGCTGGTATCGTGTGAAACCATTCGCAAAGATTTGGCTTTTTTAGAAGAAAAAGGTGTCTTATACCGTACCCATGGCGGAGCCCGAGAACGTTCCAGCAATATCGATATTCCCTACGATATTCGCTCACAAGAATATATTCAGGAAAAACGACGCATTGCCAGACAAGTGCCGGCCTTTCTTCATGATGATGATATCATCTATATTGACGCTTGCAGCACAGCCGCTTATCTCGGTATGTTTTTGAAACAGAAGAAGCAGCTGACCTTTGTGACAAATTCTTTAGACTTAGTATCTTCCATGCAGGATAGTGGTCATAAGATTATTATGACAGGTGGCACGTATGTACCTGAAGGTAAGCGTTTATCGGGCGATTTTAGCATGCCTTTGATCCAATCACTTTTCTTTGATGTGTGTATCTTTGGCATGGATGGCTGTAAAGATTTGGATGGTCCTGCCAATATGCGTGAAGATGAGTTGATGATGAACAAGGCGATCTTAGAACGATCACATAAAGCCATCTTGGTATCCGATGCCTCTAAATTTGAGCGATATGCCCATTATCAATATGCCAAGTTCTCTCAGTTTGATGTTTTTATCACAACACAGCTAAGCAAAGAAGAAAAAGCACGACTGCCTATCCCTTATATTATCGAAACTTGAAAGGAGCTACTTTATGAATACCATTGATTTACACATGCATTCCCAATACAGCATTGATGGCGAATTTAGCGTTAAAGAATTATGTGAGCAAGCCAACCATAACGGTTTGCGCGTTATGGCAATCGCTGATCATAATTCGACCAGAGCTTATCACGATGTTACAGATACCAAAGGAGTACAATTGATACCGGCAATCGAACTGGATTGTACATTTCAAGGCCACGACTTTCATTTATTAGGCTATGGCATAAATCCCGAGGCAAAAGAATATGCCGAAATTGAAAAAGATATTATAACCCAGGAGCAACAGGCAAGCGCTCAGCGATTGGCTTTATTAAGAGAACATTTGCATATTTATATTGATGAAGAAGAATTAAAACGACGCAGCTTTCACGGCATTTATGTGGCCGAAACCATTTGTGAAATCGCCATGGAGGATGCGCGTAATAAAGACAATCCCCATATGAAACCTTATTATTTTGGTGGTGCACGCAGTGATAACCCTTATGTGAATTTCTATTGGGATTATTGTGCGCAAGGAAAAGTAGCTTATGTGCCTATTCATTATATGAGTATGGAAAAAGCTATTGCCCTCTATCATTCACAACATGCTCTGGCAGTGTTAGCCCATCCCGGTAATAATGTGAAAGAAGATGCGGCTTTATTAGAAGCTTTGCTGAAACTGCCATTCAATGGCATTGAGGTGTACAGCAGTTATCATACACCAGAGCAAATTGCTTATTATAAACAAGCCGCATTACAACACAATTTATTGATTACTTGTGGCAGTGATTTCCATGGCAAGACAAAACCAAGTGTCACCATGGGGAAATGTCATATGCCAAAGGAAGAAGAGGAAATGCTATATACACAACTTCAAGCCAATGGATTATGCAAGTGATATAAGCATTCCAACAAAAAAAGAGGCCAGTGCCTCTTTTAATGGTTATGAGCTAGCAACCTTTTATATGCTGATCACTATGTCAATCAAGCTTATGCAATGAGAAGAACTTAACATTGCCTCTGGATAATAAAGACAAGTCAAAAGCCAACAAGTCTTTAATAAAGAATGATAAAAGATAATAAGCAACAAGATGAAAAGATTCTCTATGTACAGCCTCTTCTTTCTTAATGGTATTTTCCAAACAGCAAACTTTCTTTTCCGTTATGCTTGGGTTATAGTTAAGTTGTCAAGAAAGAAGGATGCATATGAAAAAACAAGATCTCTTACAAGAATTGCGCAACATCCGCAGTGTAGCCATGGCCAGTGTAGATGCCCAAGGAAATCCAAAGAATCGCATAATTGATGTAATGCTGGCGGATGAAAATGCCATTTACTTTTGTACAGCAAGAGGAAAAGCCTTTTATCAGGAGTTAATGATGAAGCCAGTCATTGCCATTACCGGAATGAATGCCTCCTGGCAAATGATACGCCTGCAGGGAGAAGTCGAACATTTAACAAAGCAAGTCATGTGGATCGATAAAATCTTTATGGAGAACCCACAGATGAAGCAAGTGTATCCGAAAGATTCTCGTTATATTCTAGAAGCCTTTAAAGTAGCAAAGGGTGTGTTGGAATGGTTTGATTTAGGTAAGGAACCCATCAATCGCGAATGCTTACGCATGGAGGATGATGTACAACTGCTTCAGGATGGCTATCAGATACAAACAAATTGCATTGGTTGTAATAAATGTCTGAGCAGCTGTCCACAACAGTGCATCAAACAAGGCAAGCCTTACCATATCGTACAATCCCATTGCCTTCACTGTGGGCTCTGTTATGAGCTTTGTCCTGTCCATGCCATTCGGAAAATTACCGAATGCGCATAGCTCATATGAAGCGTGATTCATTTGTTTCTAATTCCTTTTATACTAGCAGCTTCTTAAAGCTCTTGCTTATCTATAAAACCTAATACCATTTTACTTATGTTCGCTGTCCAATTAACGTTCTGCATGTCGTTTTAGATTATGCAGTAGGCTTGTTGGCAGCTTTTTTAATAAGGCAGCGACAAATAGCAGCGTAATCATACGATCAATATAATCGGTGATCACTTGCACCACAAAGCAGCTCATTGTCAATCCTAAAGGTGTTTTCGCTAAAAGCTGCACAAAAAAGGTAGAGCCACTCGAGGTAATACCACCAAATAGATACGCTGTAATCAATGCACTTAAGAAGGACGTTGGCACACTGATCATCAAAGCACCAAGGAAAAACCACCATCGCTTATCTTGCTTTTTACGCCAAACAAAGCCGGCAAGCAATCCCAGAAAGATACCGACAGGAGCATAGTATAAGGAATACATATCAACGGTTATTCCTAAAATTAAGCCACTTAACAAACTTGGCAGCATCCCATAGAAAGGGCCATAGACTGCCGCAATAAACATAGTACCCATACTATCTAAATAAATCGGCAGTTTCAGCATAAGTGCGATTTGTCCACCAATCAAATTGAGCACCACAGCCAGTGCTATCATACTAATATGATAAATGGTAAATTTTGTTTTCATGTCTTCCCTTTCCTTCCTTAACATACGGTATCCAAAATATCTAAGGCATCGGTTGGGATTGCTAAGATACGGCTGATAAATAAGCGGAAAAATGCATGCACATCGACTTGTGTGAGAATATGTGCATTGGCTTTTCGCTGATAAAAGTCATAAGCATCCACAATTGTTTGTCCACGGGATAGCCCATCACACGCAACTTGTACATTTGAGCTGAAGCCGCTGCAAATAGCAGGATTTAGAAAATATGCCACTGCGAGTGGATCATTGATCACACAGCCAATCAAATGTTCTTGTTTCCAGTGAAAGTCATAATAAAATTTTGTTATTTTGCGAATGAAACTTCCTTGTTTTGCATCAAGACGTTCGATATAAGAAAGCAAATTCGGTGTTAATACGATCTTTCGTGTCACATCTAAGCCAACCATATGGATTTGTTTTTGTAGGCGTTCCATTTCATGATAGACAATCGCAGCTGCCTCAGGATCTTCCCAGTAATTGTATTCCGCAACGGGTGAACAATTACCATGTGCTTTATAACTGCCTCCCATGGAAACAAGTTGTTCGATGTTGGCAAACGCTGCGGCATTCTGCTGTATGAGATGCGCCAGATTTGTCAAAGGCCCCAACGCGATAATGGAACAAGCTTCCTTTGTTAATGTTTCACATAAAAAGCTAACAGCATCTATGTTTTGCTCATAGCCCGCTACTTCTTCTAAATAACTTTCACCTAAGCCATCACTGCCATGAGTATCTAAAGCATCACAGAAAGGTTTTTGTAAAGGTTTATCTGCTCCCAGATAAATAGGAACATCCAGGCGATTCATATGGCGCAATACTTTCTTAGCATTCGCAAAGCCAAGTTGTAATGGAGCATTTCCACAAACAATGGTAATGCCTAACACTTTAATCTCTAAAGATGATAATGCCAGCATCAACGCTAAACTATCGTCAATCCCCGGATCACAGTCAATAATCACTTTTCTTTTCATTTGCATATCCTCCAATAAAAAATGACCTCACATAATAAGCAAGGCCATAAGTAAAAATAGATAAAACACAAAAAAACATGTGCTTTTATTTTTATGTTATGAATTGCCTATTATTATACTGGGAGGTAAGGAACCAGTGTATACTTTTCTGCTTTCATAAAAAACGCCACTTTTATCGTGGCCTTCATTACAAATATGGTGCCGGCTATAGGACTTGAACCTACGACCTACGCGTTACGAGTGCGTTGCTCTACCAACTGAGCTAAGCCGGCACATGAAATCGTGCGCAGATATTATAGCATTATTTTTTTTCTATGTACAGATTCAATTGTAAATTTATCCACAAATTCCAAATAAATGTTAAGTCATTTCACAAGGAATGAAAAGCAGAGTCTTGATGACATCATCATAAAGTGTACCCCATACGGGGGATACATAAATTATAAGTGCATTTCCTATACTCTGCTTTTCTGCTTTTTTACTCTGTGATTTCCAGATCTTCTCCATTTGATTGTATGACTTTCTTATAATAAGCAAACGAACACTTCTTATAACGCGTTCCACTGCCATTCCCTTGATCGTCTACATCAACATAAATGAAACCATACCGCTTTTTCATTTCACCGGTTCCTGAGCTTACGATGTCTAGCGGCCCCCACCATAAATATCCTCTGACATCTACTCCATCATAATCAACCGCTTTCTTCAATTCCGTTATATGATTTTTTAAATAATATTTTCGATACGTATCCTGTACGCTGCCATCTTCCAATATATCATAATCTGCGATTCCATTTTCAACGATAAAGATAGGTTTTTGATAACGATCATACATATAATTTAAAGAATAGCGAAGACCAACCGGATCAATTTCCCATCCCCATTTTGTCTTTTCTAAATAGGGATTTGTATAGCCTGTCGTAAAGGATATCAAATCAAAATCTTTCGTATCTTTTCCAACAACTACCGTATTGTAGTAACTATAGGAAATAAAATCTACAACTCCCTTTCTTAGAATGTCATCATCTTCCTTTTGTACTGGTAAAACAATTCCCTTTCTTGCCAGTTCTTTGCGTTTATAAGATGGATAATATCCACGATTTTGCACATCTACGTAAAACATATAGTTCTTCATAAATGTTTCATTTGCCATAATATCATCCGGATGGCATGTAGCAGGGTATGAAAAGATTCCTCCATACATACTGCCTACTTGATTCTCCTTATTGATTTCATGAGCCAAGGTTACCACCTTTGCATGTGCTATCAATTGATGATAGGCGGCAATCATACGCTCTTTATAGCTGGCATCTTCGCTTATAGCACCTGCCCACCATGGACAATCGGTCATCGTATTGATTTCATTAATAGGCAGCCAATATTTAACTTTTCCATTATAACGTTTGAACACTGTTTCACAATAGCGAACAAAACAATCAATGGCATCGCGATGAAGCCAAGAACCAAACTTTTTAAACATTCCTATCGGTGTCTCAAAATGGCATAATGTCACCATCGGCTCTATCCCACACTTCCTGCAATATGCTATAACTTCATCATAATGCTGTAACCCTTCCTCATTGGGTTTTGTATCATAACCATTCGGATATATTCTGGACCAATCAATGGAAAAGCGATACATGCGAAAACCCATCTCCTTAAATAAAGCAATATCTTCTTGATAGCGATGATAATGATCTATCGCTTTATGCGAAGGATAATTTTTCTTTGGATCAATATCCAGGGTGATCGCTCTTGGGGTATTAACATCACCTGCCGTCATGACATCAACTGCATTTATCCCTTTTCCCCCTTCTTGCCATGCTCCTTCACATTGATCCGCTGAAGTAGAACCACCCCAAAAGAAATCATTTCGTAGACTCATAGTTATCTCCTTTCTATGCACAATCTTTAAACGTTATATACGTCGCGATAAAAGTGATGGCTCCTCCTAACAACATCGCAAGAATATAAAAGATAATATTCGTCGCGGTCGGTCCTATGTAGCAAGGGATGGCAAACATTCCCCCGGTTCCATAAACATTGTAACAATATACTTGCAACAAGCCACATAATCCGGCGCCAAAGAAGTTACCGATACAAACACAAATCAATGGTGTTTTATATTTTAAATTTACACCAAACATGGATGGTTCACTAATGCCGGCAATAATTGCTGTAAATCCACATGATAACCCTGTTGATTTTAATTCTTTATTCTTTGTTTTACAAGCAACTGCCGCTGCTGCTAATCCTTGATTAATATTATTCAGACAGTCTATTGGGGATACGATGGGTTCATAGCCAAATTTTGTAAAAGACTCCAACCAGTACGGTGTTGTCGCATTATGCATACCGGTAATAACAAGGAATGGATATAGTGCACCTAGCACTGCCATGCCGATAAAACCCGTTGTCTCATACAGCCACATCAGAAATGCCGTAATATACGTACCTAAGATTGCACCTAAAGGCGCCAGCACACAGAAGGCTAGTGGAATCATCACAAGTAAAGTAGCGAATGGTTCCATAATCACTCTTAAAAAGCTTGGCGATATCTTCTTAAAGAAACGCTCTACTGGTGCCATGATCATAACACATAAAATGACTGGGAAAACCATATAGCTGTAAGTACCTGCATAAACAGGTAAGCCAAACAACGTGATAGAAGCTCCTTCATCAACTAATGCTATAAATGATGGTGCTACCAGCATCAAACCCATCAGCATTCCTAAACCTTCATCCGTATTGAATTTCTTTGCCGCACCTTTACCGATAAAAACAGGTAAGAAATAGAAACCGGCATCTCCTACAATGGATAACATGTTGTATGTAGAACTAGCGGGATCAAGTATACCAAAGGTCGATAGTAACAGACATAGCACCTTGATCATACCGGCACCGATCAAAACCGGGATAAAAGGTATCAGCGAACCGGAAATAATATCCGCAATTGCAGAAAATGCTCCTTTCATCGTTAACTTTTTCTTTTCCTTTTTCACTGATACATCCAAATCTTCATCAATGGCATCTTCCATTACAAAACCATGCTCTTTACATATCAAACGATAAGCATCATCTACATCTTGCCCAATGATGATTTGTAACTCATCCCCCTGCCATTGACATCCTAATACCCCAGGAAGCTTTTCAATCTCTTCCGGCTTTGATAAACTCTTATCTTTTAAATTAAAACGCAATCTCGTAACACAATGTACAAAATACGTAACATTGTCCTTTGAACCTATGTAATTTACGATATTCTCAGATAATTTCTGAAATTTATTTTTAGACATTTTGCTCCTCCTCTATATGTATTAAACAATGGTACGGCCGATACATTGTTTTAATACCAAAAGACTTTCCCCAGGCGGTTATCCGCTTTTCCCCTCACGCATGCATAAACGATTTACATGCAGCATCAAATATAAAATTTCTTCACTTTCTAATTGACAATTCATCTTCTTTTCTAAATATGTACAAAGCTTTTGGACACAAGCATTCGTTTTAGGAAAATTAGCAACCATTTCTTCATATAGAATGGAATTTTCCGTTTTCAATGTTTCTTTTTCCGCGATGCGTTTCATTAAATAACGGATATGTGTGATAAAACGTGCATAGTTGAAACCATCTTTATCAATTTCGATATGAAATTCACTTTCGATGATTTGCGTAATGTCGTTAAGTATTTTATGGTCAGCTTTCTGCCCTTTTGTATTGGTGGTTTCATAATTAATAAAATGTAACGCAATGGCATACTTTTAATCATCAGGTAAAGTAGTCTTTAATTGTTTCCGGATGATGGTTAATGCATAGGTACCGATAGCACATTCCTTTTTATACAATTGTTTCAAATCATCCGTAAGCATGAAATTCATCATATATCCTTGTTGATGCCTTTGTAAGGCAAATTGAATATGATCGGCTAATGAAAAGATAACATTTGAACTTAATTCGTATGGGATACGTCGTTTCGCATAATCCACGATTTTCGTAGCCACATCGATAACGTCATAGTCAATACATTGCAACAGTTGCAAGTATTTCTGATCAACGTTGTAATACGTTCTTTGTATGATGCTTAAGTCTTTTAGTTCATATGGAATCTTGCCAAAACCGATGCCAGTACCTACAGCAATTAATTCGTTATGATCTTTATCGATGCATAAGGCAACACAATTATTTAATTTCTTAATGACCCGCATACCATTTCACCTCTTTCCATACATAGGATGATTACAATGCAATCTTCATGATGTTATGCGCAGATGATACCTGCCCATAAGTTTTATGAGTAATCACAGACTTGCTCGTAATAATAATCAGAACGGTCATATCTATTTGCTCTTGTTCAAATAATGCTTGATCAAAGCTTAAAATAGCTTCCCCTTTACGAACATGTTCATGTAGCTCTTTATATACGGTAAAACCTTTCCCCTTTAGTTTCACACTGTCTAAGCCTACATGCACCAGTATTTCTAACCCCCGTTTATTTTTAATACCAAAGGCATGTTTCGTATTCGCCAACATTATCAATTGGCCATCGATTGGCGCATAGATGGTTTCCTTCGATGGAAGAATGGCAATTCCATCACCCAACAGTTTATTGGCAAACATTTGGTCCTTTACATCTTCAATTTTTATACATGTTCCTGCGACCGGAGAATACACATCGTCTTCTTTTGTTCTCTTAAATATTTTCAACATATCCTTCACCTCAACAAACAAAAAACTCTTCCAAAACACCCTGAAAAATTTTCAGTGATGCCTCGAAAGAGTAACAGTCTGAATTAACAATTTCATTCTAGCATTGGTTTTCAGCGTTGTCAATGTAAAAAAAGAGAATTCTTATTTCCTAATAAAAATTAAGCGAACGCATCATATGCAATTGGTAATTTCTGGTAATATCTATTAGAAAATCTATAGCTTGTTTAAAAGATGAAGAAGCGTAAAAGAAAAGATGAATTCCTCATCTTTCCATTACGAACCTTCGTTTTAACAATAGCTTTTTCATCCACAAGAGCTTTATCAGCATTTCGTATTTTCTTATAAATAATTTTGCCAAATTTGTAATTCCCGTTCGGCACTTTCTTTAGCATCAGATGCATGAATCACATTATTCACCAATCGCTTTTCACGACTTGCTTTCTCATAATTATCTTCACTAAAGCGTCCGCGTATCGTTTCTGGTCCTGCCTCTGCCGGATTTGTCTTTCCAACCAGTTGTCTAGTCAATGTGATAATATCTTCTTCACCATCATAACTGACACGCATTGGCTGAATGTATCTTGGACCATTGTAATAAAAAGACGCAAATAATTTCCCGGGAAAATTAAATTCTTTATCCATGGCATCAATGACACCATGATAATGATCTAAAAGAACTTTCATAACTTCCATCGTCACTTCTAAACGACAGCTTTTCTCAATACACAATCCATGGGCAGTCAACATTGCCACGACCTCATCTTCCTGATGATTTGCAAAAGCATCTGGTTTTAACATCATAAACGTTACCTGTTTCATAACATACCTCCATTTGTTTCAGTATACTACAGGATGTTGAAACTATCCAAGCTTTTCTTAGTTTCTTATAAAAAGCTAATCATTGTGTGACAAGCCGGAAATATAAAAGAGAACACAGGAGGATGAATGCCTGCTTTTTCACAAGATCTGCCTCTTATCATTTCTTATGGATTGATTGTAAAGAGCAAATTTGTTTCCGACGATAGAATGATTGACTAGTAATATCTTTTTTATCCTTATCAAAAAACGTTCCTTAAGGATGACAGCTATGGCAGAATCATAAACACCAATTATTTTGATTGTCAAAAGCTGCCACAAAAAGGCTTTCATATTCAATATTCCTAAGAGTGCCCTAGTAAACGATCCTCAATACCGATTAACAATAAAAACGTCGATTGTTTTTATCACTTTACAACAAAAAAAGGAATCTGTTACGATTCCATAAATTCACGTATCATGGTCAAACGTTTTTCCGTATCCTCATAACCTAAGTCAAACCAACGCTGCAATAATTCCTTATCACTTGTATAACGCGTGACACCATAATCGGCACTTGGTCTTAATACGATTGCTTTTCCCTCTTCTTCCAGCTTTTTCACAATACCCCATTGGCGGTTGTAGTTTTCATGACGAATACGCAAATATTCACGTATCTGTTTATTTCCCGGATACATCAATCGAGCTAATTGTATCTGCCACCCCGGTGCTGGTTTGCGTACATAATTTTCTTCTTTTGTTGAAATAAAGACGTGTTTATCCATGCCCTGTCGAATACTTTGTTCAATTGGAATCATATCCACCAATCCTGCATCCATATACGTATGATTGCGGAATTTCACCGGTCTCGTTAATAGAAATAAAGAACAAGATGCCTTCATCAAACGTTGTTCGATCGGATCGAAGTATTCTTTGCCAAAGTACTCAACTTCGTTAGTATCCATATTATACACACCAATATCCAACTGTGTCGGGTTTTTCATAAATGCCGCATAATCTAATGGTGCATGCTCTTCAATAAATTTACATACATGATCAATACCAAAGACACCACGTTCATGTAACAATGGTGATACACCAATCGCCTTAGGATCGCTTGCGGCATCTACACCTGAAATCCGCAAACGCTCACGTTGTTTTGATACAAAAGGTAATAATACCTCTGCACCTGCACTGATGCCTACCGTATAAGGGAAGTCAATATCATTATCTAAAAAACATTGTAGAACACCGCAAGTATATGCAGCCTTTGTGCCTCCGCCTTCGCAGATCAAACCTGTTTTTATCGTCATATTCTATACACCTCATAGTTAAATATTATACTATTATCTTGATAAAAGGTAAAGTATTCTAGGGATTTTCACGTAAAAGAAACATCATCAACATCCCGTTTTCTCACTTCTTTTTAACCAAATGAAGAAAGTAGGCGATAGTCATTAAACTACCGCCCCTTATCAAACCGTACGTGCCCTACTAAGGCATACGGCTTACCAATATGCTTATTTATGTTATCCACTATATCGTAGATTCACTCCTGAATTTACGATTTTCTTTATTCTCTCCTGTGTATAGTATTTGATTCCCTGTTCTTTTAATTTATTGATATATTTTTCTTTTCTGACTTTGTTCTTTTCCTGTTGTTTGTTCACATACACATCTATTGTATAGCTTGGATACATATCCTTGTAATAATGCCATGCCGCGGGTATCAATCCTATCTTACAGAAGAATTCGATATTCCAGACTCCTATTTTCGCAAATCCTTTGCGTATGTTTGGATGTTTATGTATCATGCATACTCTTAATCTTTGCCTAATATATGCATCCAATTTATGAAGATTTCCAATACAACCTTTCACATAACAGTGACTTTCCTGTCCTGCCTGTTCATTCAGTTTTATGGCTTTCTGCACTGTCTTATAATAGTTTACTTTACCAACGATTACATAATTCACTCTTTTGACCCATTCTTCTTTACTTAGCGTCAATGTTTTCTTTGTCTTTTCTTTGATTTTCATTTTAAAATCTTTCAATGACTTTTCCGTTGGTGTTACTAAAAAGTATGGTTTCCCATCTTTCTTTCTATTTCTCCAATGTTGAAAATCAAATCCTACGAAAGTAAAATCGTCATCATGAAAATCTACTATCTTTGTCTTGTTCATGGCTATTTCCAAGCCTAATTCTTGGATTACTTTTTGCGCCAGTTCTCCTGCCTCTATGATTTTCTCTTCACTTTCCGCAAACAGTAGAAAATCATCGGCATATCTTACAAAGTAGATTCCTGCTTTCGCCAGTTCCCAGTCCAGTTCATTCAAATAGATGTTTGCCAGTAATGGAGAGATTACTCCTCCCTGTGGTGTGCCACTATTTGTTTCAAGATATTTTCCTTCTTCCATATATCCTGCCTTCAGCCATTTCCATATGAGGTTCAGCACTGTACCATCTGCGATATATTTATTCAATACGCGCATTAACTGTTTATGTGGGATATTATCAAAGAATCCTTTTATATCACAGTCATAGATATAATTTCTTCCTTTTTCTATATTCCACAGTATCAACTGCATTACTTTCTCCATACCATAATTGGGTCTGTATCCACAGGAACATTTATGAAAGATTCCATTCTCAAACTTTGGACTTAGTATATTCACTAGGGTCTGTTGTATGATTCTATCTTCTATCACAGGTATTCCAAGTGGTCTTTTACCTCCACTCTTCTTAGGTATATACACTCTTCTTACAGGTGCTGGTGTATACGTTTTTGTTTTAAGTTTTTCTAGGATTTCAAGGATTCTTTCTTCCGACTTTTTATCGAATTCCGCAATGGTCTCCCCATCTATCCCTCCGCTTCCTTTATTAGTCTTTACCTGTTTCCATGCCTCCCTCAGTTTCCTGTCTCTCAGCATTTGACCATATAAAGAATGCCACTTAAATTTTAGTGGTTCGTTCATAAAACTCTTTTCCTCCTTCCCCACACATCTGGTTCGTCTATACCTCAGTATCGTGACCATTGCCATTGTGTGAAATTTAGTTAAGTCGCATAAGGTCAAGCCTCTTCACATTCAGTCAAGCTTTGGTTTCTTGACCTACTCCGCTACTACAAGCTTGTCTGACTACTCCATACGTCTTATGAATTTCGCATTACGCTTATATCATAAGACCCTTTGCGAGTATGGAGTCCTCACAGGGTTATCGCTATATCCTTACTGACATGCCAACTATCATCACGTTAATACTCCTATCTTCTCATCCAATTCATTGAAGAAGATTAGTACATAGACTTCCCATTTTTTCGCATGGTCGCCAAGTATTCCCGCCGCCTATATAGTTCACTTTACATTTCGGCCTGCCAATCCGTCTGTGGGCCTCTCGGTTACCCATAACTCCTTCATACAATTTCTCACGAAACCGCATTAGTTTAGACTTTCTGTCTTGCATTGGAACTCAACAGAGTAGGACTTTCACCTACGTAACACCTATCTTTTTAGGATTCATTTATTTCGTTTATACTCCGTATCGTAAATACAATCCCTAATAAGAAAGAATTTCAACCATGCCTGTACATGGTTGAAATATAGCGACTGCCTGTCGCACAAAGAAGATGAGACTACTTGCCTCATCTGATGTTACATCATTGGTGAAAATAAATTCAAGATGGAACGCATGATACGCACTGGCAGTTTCACATTCTTGCATTCTTCCAAGGTAACTTCATGTGATTTTGCCAAACTATGTAAATAATCCTGTTTTACATCCATAACAACCTTGCTGCGATAGAACCAGACACCACATTCATAATGTAAATAATAAGAACGATAATCCATATTAACAGTTCCCACAACGGCCATATCATCATCAACGACAAAAGTCTTTCCATGGACAAAACCAGGCGTATATTCATAGATTTTAACACCAGCTTCTATTAATGGCTGATAATTGGCTCTGGTTACCGCAAATACATACCATTTATCCGGAATGTGAGGTACTAAAATACGTACATCTACACCATTCTTGGCTGCTAAGGTCAGTGCTGTTTTCATCTCATTGTCAATCACTAAATAAGGCGTTGTCGCATAAACATAACGATTGGCACCATTGATCATATTGATATGTGTATATTCCCCTACATTCTCATTGTCTGTCGGAGAATCACTGTATGGCTGCACATAGCCATCATTTTCAATATCTATAAACTCATTGAAATCCGGTTTAAAATCAAATACATTATCTTTGATCTTTTCATCATAATTCCAGAATTGCAAAAACATTAATGTCAGATTCCAGACTGCCTCACCTTTTAACATGACACTGCAATCTTTCCAATGCCCAAAACGTTCTTTCGCATTGATATACTCATCGGCCAGATTAATACCACCGGTCATCCCAACCTTACCGTCAATAACTAAGATTTTGCGATGATCGCGATTATTCATCTGAATGGCTAGTCTTGGTTTAATGGGATTGAATACTTTTGCTTTCATCCCCAAGCCTTGTAACACCTTATAATAATCAGGTGCTAAGGTCGTAATACACCCGGCATCATCATATAATACACGTACTTCTACTCCTTGTTTCACCTTTTCAATCAGAATATCCAAAATCGTATCCCACATGACACCCGGAGCGATAATGAAGTATTCTAAAAAAATGAACTTCTCCGCTTTTTTCAATTCTTCTACCATTACAGTAAATTTATCTTCGCCAATCGGAAAGAAGGTTGTTTCTGTATGTTTATAAATAGGAAAGCCGGCATTTTTCCATAAATAATTCGCTTGTTTAAATGCTGCTGTATCACTATTTTGCAATTCTTCCATGATTTCAGCATTTTGCCATATGATTTCCTTATATTCACTAAATGCCTGATTATCACGAATACGCAATTCTTTGGGCACCTTCTGACCGCCAAACAATAAATAAATCAATCCACCAAACACCGGTAATGCCATAATCAACAAGACCCATGTCATCTTATAGGTAGGATTATCATTGCGGTTAATGACATACACACTGATGATAAAGCTTAATGCAATTAAGAGAAAATAAATCCAGACAAAGTATTCGCTCAGCTGAAAAACGATACCAAAGAATACTCCCAACTGTATCAGAATCAAGACAGCGACAATAAATATTTTGTTATGTAAAAGGGATAAGATTTTTCTTAACATACATTCCCTCCTTCTCTACTTATTTTTGGCTTTTGATATAAGCCTGCAACATGTTGATAATTTTTGTTATCTGTGTGGCATCAGCATCCCGATCTTTACCGGTCCCTGTTCCCATCACATACAGACGATGATCTTCATCAAGAGTACCACTGGCAATCACAACGGCTTTACGGAAATAAGACATTGCAGTTTGTACACGCATAGATTCATCTAGCTTAATAGTTTCTATTTGTTTCCCTTTTTCTGGATAACACTTAGCAATTTCCATTGCCAGCTTACGATTGCTAGGATTATAACCAATCATTGTTGTATCCCCTTTACCGATACAGTCTAAGCAAATCACATTTGGATTCTTACCATCCTTGACAAAGTCCTCATCAGCACATCTCGCTCCTAAAAAGCTCCCTTTATTTTTATCCGTAAACAGAAACGCAATACGTTGACGTTCATCTTTATCCAAACTTTTAGCTAATGCCACCGCAGCCGCCACTGCACTGGAATTACGATTCACATTATGGCGGTTACCGATGCCATGTACCATCAGATAGATCAAAAAGATTACCAGTACAAACATCAGAAAGGACATTAAATTTGCCATTGTGGGCGCACTTAGAAAATTTCCACCAATATACAGCCCCGCTAAAATAAATACATATAATAAGATAATCGGTACATAAGTAGCAATTAAGGTTTTATTCATGGTTTTCGTTCCATCAAGAGGAAAGTAAAAGACCTTATGCCAGAATTTACGTTCCGGTGTATCATATGGCACAACGATGACCGTCTTCATACGCTTGCGATTGCCATAAAAATAATCCTCAGCTTTCATAACGATGAGCTTGCTGCCTTTTATCATCGTCTTTTCATAACCGGCTTGCGTCATGTCTTCATGCAAAGCTTTTGCAAATTTATGTTTTTGCTTTCTTGTAAAGCGTTTTCCATATGTTTTCGTATATTTCTCAAACAGCTCTTGTTCCATATGATTACCTCCTGCGCAATATCTTTCATTATACTAAAATTCTGCATATTTTTATAGTGTCCGTGCTATATTTCCATGACAATTCACATCATTTGTATGAATTCATAAAGAATGGAACCGTTCTCATATCATTTGTCGAAAGGAATAGAAAAAAGCAAGTTCACCGTTTCGTGTGAGTCCTACTCTTTTGACATCCATATGTTATCAGATGTAGTATCATTTTCTACTTAGACAGTTAACACCACAAGTAATAAAACCGTTTATTTATTTGGGTGGCACGTTTTTGCCTTAATTCTTCAATAAAGTTTTTATCATTCATTCTAAAATTCCTCCAATCAAAAAAGGCAACTACCGTATCTTGATAATTGCCTGTCAATAAAAAGATGTATAGAAAAAGCAGTCTATCCTAAGACCAACTACTCTGATCGTAATGAAGTGCTTGTATTTTCTTTACCACTTCTTGCCTATAATTTTCAATATCCAAAAGTCTTTTTTTACCTGCTGTTAAATACATAATCGGTAAATCAATTTTTTCAAAATCATTCAACAACAATAGTGGTTCTTCACTTTGACAAGTATTTCATATATTTCTTTAATCGCTCATCAATATATGCGTCCATGTTGGCATA
>OFMK01000572.1_pt1 | contig 37215 bp, 30 predicted proteins | sample 1541781 | NCBI WGS metagenome assembly OFMK01 (sample SAMN04209250, study PRJEB22552) | human gut metagenome | biome: gut; material: feces | host: Homo sapiens | place: USA: Oklahoma
GACCGTACTTGCGCGACGTGACACGCATGCTAGTATTCTAGGGCTATGCCCGCATCTGAAATACCACCGGCTTTGCCGGGGGATATTTATTCTTTGCAGGAAAAAATGCCGGTATTTCGGCGGCGCGAAAAAGCGCAGGCTGTGAAAAAGCCCACCTCCGGCAAAACGGAAGAGGCGGCCCGGCGCCTGCCCGGCCCGGCAGAGGGCGGCCGCCCCGCGAATGGCGGCGGCTTCGCATATGCAGAATGGAGCTGCAAATATCGCCTTTGCCGCCCCCCGGCGGCCGGGCCGGGCGCAGTGTTTTTTGCGGTGTACGCCGCAAGGCGCAGAGGGGGCGGGCGGGAATATAAAAAAACGGAGAAGAGAAAAAGACGGCGCGGGGCGTTTTGCGCGCGCTTCTGCGCACGCCCGCGCCGGAGGGCGCGCCGGGAAAAGGGCGCCGCCGGGTGCAGCGCGCGGCGCAAAACAGGGCCGGAGGCGTTTTTCGGGCGCGCCTGGCAGGGGTAGGGCGGCTTTTCCTGTTTGGCGGTGCGGGGCGCGGGGCATACTTGTTACAGCACACGGCGCGGCGGGCAGGCCGCGCGCAGGAAAGGGGGAGGCCGGCTGTGCGCACAAGGCTTTGCGCGGTGTTTGCGCTGTTTCTGGCTGTGTTCGGCACGCTGGTGTGCAGCCTGACGCTGACGGCCACAAACCGCGCCTGGGCGGCCAGCGCCCGGGCGCAAAGCGTGGTTTCCCTGCGGCTGGACGAAGGCCGCGGCAACCTGTTCGACTGCAATTTCACCCGCCTTACCGGCACGCAGACAGAGCCCTGGGCGCTGTATTCCCCGGGAAAGGCCAGCTACCGCGAGCTGTTCAGCGAGGTGGACAGCAGCCAGCGGGCCGATTTTTACAGCGGCATCCAGCGCGTGCAGCCGTTTTTGCTGCCCGCCTCGGAAAAGGCCGTGGCAAACGCCCGGCAGGCCGCAGACGCCAGCGGCGCGCGCTATTTGTTCTACAAGCCGCTGCGCTATTACTCGTGCCCCATTGCGCCGCATCTGGTGGGGTACCTGGATGCGGACGGCGCGGGTGTCAGCGGGGTAGAGGCCGCGTTTGACGAGCTGCTGCGCGGCGGCTCTACGGCGCTGGACGTGGCGTGCACCATCACGGCGCAGGGCACCTTTGCGCTGGGCGCGCCGCCGCAGCTTGTAGAGACGCAGGGCACCGGCGCGGGCGTGATGCTGGCGCTGGACGCGCGCATCCAGCGTCTGGCCGAGGGCATTGCCGCCGAAGAGATGGACAAAGGCAGCATTGTGGTGATGGAGACGGCCACAGGCCGCGTGCGCGCCAGCGTAAGCATGCCCACGTTCAACCCGCTGAACGTGGCCGCCTCATTTGAAAACGAGAACGCGGCCCTTGTAAACCGCAGCACGGCCGCCTTTGCCGTGGGCAGCGTGTTCAAGCCGCTGGTGGCCGCCGCCGCGCTGGACGCGGGCTTTTCCAAAGACGAGGTATACACCTGCACGGGCAGCATCACGCTGGGCGGCCACACCTACCGCTGTGCAAAAAGCATTGCCCACGGCGAAGTGGACATGCAGAAGGCGCTGGCCGAAAGCTGCAACTGCTATTTTGTGGCGCTGGGCCAGCGGCTTGGGGGCGAGGCCATCCGCCTGGCCGCCCAGCGCGCGGGCTTTGGCGCCGCCAGCGTGGTGGGAGGCACGCTCACCACCGCATCGGGCGACTTGCCCAGCGCCCAGCTTTTGCAGGACAGGGGCGAGCTTGCCAACTTCAGCTTCGGCCAGGGCGCCTTCACGGCCACGCCGGTGCAGATAGCCGCGTTCACCGGCGTCTTTGCCAACGGCGGCACCTATATCTCGCCCACCTTCACAGAGGCCATTGTGGATGAATACAGCGAAAGCGTCACGCAAAGCCTGTACGCCCCCGTGCAGCGCGGCGTGTGCAGCAGCGAGGCGGCGGCCCAAGTGATGGATATGATGCGCGCCGTGGTGACGGACGGCATCGGCCGCGCGGCCCAGCCCGTTGCGGGCGGCGCGGCCGGCAAAACAGGCACGGCCCAGACGGGCCGTTATACCGGGGACGGCGAAGAGCTTGTGAACGCATGGTTCACTGGCCTGTGGCCCAGCGAGGCGCCGCGCTACACCATCACGGTGCTGCTGGATGAGGGCGCCCATTCCTCCACAGACGCCGCGCGCATTTTCTCGCGCATGGCAAGCGCCCTTTATTCGCTGGAGGAAAAGAAGGGCTGAGGCCCAAGGGGCCTGCACAGGGCGCCGTGCGCCCGAAAGACCGCCGCGGCGGCGCTGGCCGTGGTGGACAGAAACAAAAGCCTTCTGCAGCAGGGAGAGGTGGACGCCATGGCGCAGGCTATTCTGGACGCCATTTCAGGGCTTGAGAAAAAGCCCGCGCCCACCCCCGCGCCCGCCCCGCAGGTGTCTGCCGCAGACGCAGGGCAAAAGGCAAACCCCAAAACGGGTGTGGCAAAATAAATATGCAGCAGATAAGCAGGGCCCCATGCCCCGGCTATGCGCCGGGCGAAGCGGGCCGCGGCAGGCAAATAAGCAGGGGAAAAGCTTCGTTAAGGCGGCGGGGCATGTGATGTGCGTGGAATAAAAGTCCGTGCGTGAAATTTCACGCGCCGCGCGCCCCTTGAGATATGCGCCGGAAGCAGGACCGTACAGGGCTGGCACAGGCCGCCTCAAGCGCGCTGGCGCAGGCGGGCCGCCCCCTGAAAGGTGGTTTTTGCGCACAGCTTCTTCCGCTTTTCCTGACAGGCGCAAAGGGCGCCTGCGGAAAGCTTCCCTGCTCTGCATCAAAAGCTGCCGCCTGCGGGGCGCTGCGCAGCTTTGGCCTGGCAGCTTTGGAGGGACGGTGTACAAAAAAGCCCGGCAATCCGTCAGGATTGCCGGGCTTTTTGCGTGCATCAGGCATCAAAACTGTCAGCCAGAACCGGGGTTTTCCTACGTCAGCGCGCCTTTCGGCGGGCCGGTGCAAGAAAGCGCTGAGGGACGGCTGCCGCCGTCCCTCTCTGTTTTTGGGGCTTTCGTGAAACGGCAACCCTCAGCTCTGCTGGGAAGAGTAAAAAGCTTTCGCTTCCAGCATCGGGCGAAGCGGGAAGAGATTAACAACTTTACGATTGCCAGAAAGACAATCTTGGATAAACGGCGCCCATTTACGGGCCGCAGGGCAGGTGATGCAAAAGACAGAGCATTCCGTGCCTCTCGAGAGGCTTGCCGGTAATATGCCCTTCCCGGGCTTACGCAGGCCCCCGGCTTTGCCGGGGGCTCTGACTTCGCGAAACGGCAACCCCTGGTTGTACCGTGGAGAGTAAAAGGGCTTTCGCTGCCAGTTCCGGGGCGAATCGGGCTGGTATTCAATACCAAAAGATGCAGCACGCAGCGGGAAGAGTCCCGTTTACGGGGGTGAGGCAGGAGGCAGAGTATTCCGTGCCTCTTAGGAGGCTTGCCGGTAATATGCCCTTTCAGGGCTTACGCAGGCCCCGGCTTTGCCGGAGGGCCTGACTCTTAAAACAACGCCCTGAATGGGGCGGCGAGACAAGAAATTTGTCGCAGGGGAAGAAATGTACTCCCCTTCTGGTTTCTTAAAACAGCGCCCTGAAGGCCGGGGGATTTTTATCATTGTATGCCGCCTGCGTCACAGCCTCGCGCGCAGGGCGGCAAGGTCCTGCGGGCGCTCGGCCCAGTTTTCCACATAGCCGCAGCTGGTGCAGATATATTTTGAAATAAGCACCCTTTCGCCCCGGTGCAGGCCCAGGTAGGCGTTGCCGCCCCGGGCGAACAGCCACTGGGAGGCGGGCACATGCACAAGCTGTGTGCCGCCGCATTTGGGGCATGTATGCGTGCGCTTCATAGGGCTCAGAACTCCTTGTTTTCCAGAATATTGACGCTGACGCGGTAAGAGATATAGACGCACAGGGCCACCAGCGCCAGCACGGCGGCGGCAGCCAGCACCCAGGGCACGGCGTCGTAATCAAGCCCTTCCAGCCACGGGCCCCAGTACGAAATGGTGGGGAAGATGGCGATGAAGGGGATGACGAAGGTAAGCGTCATGGGCAGGCGCGCCTTTTCCACGCCCAGTTTGTAAAACAGCGGGATATCCACAGCCACCATCAGCGAATAGATAAGCATGACGGCCACGCCGCCGCCAAAGCCCGCCAGGAACAGCTCTGCGCTGCTTTGCCCGCCCGAAAACAGCAGCATCTCCAGCACGGAGGCAACGGCACAGGAAACCAGCATCATAAGCGCCAGCGCGCCGTAATACAGCGCATAGCGCGCGCGGGCAAGCTGGCGCGCCGTGATGTTCATGGTGCAGGCATAGCCGTTCCACTGGCACATGTCGTCCAGCGAAAAGGCCGAAAGCATGCCCATCATTGTCACCATCACCATCATGGCGGGCAGCATGCTCATGCTTTTCAGCACAAAGCCCAGCACCACATACATGGCAAGCACAAGGCCCACCTGGCGTACAAGGTAGCTGCGCAGGCCGTACCAGTCCTTCAGTATCAGGCCGCGCATCACATGTGTTTTGTTCATTCGCGCTCACCGCCCTTTGCAAAAAATGTCATGATGTCGTCGATGCGGGCGGGCTCCAGCACGGCGCCGGGGTTCGCGCGGCGCACCTCGGGGGCGTTGTCCACCAGCACCTGCGTGTCAAAGCGGCTTTCCTGTACGCCCAGAATGTGCGCTGCCGCCAGCGCGCTCTGCCCGCCGCGCGGGCATTTCACTACCGCGAATTTTTCCAGCAGCTCATCCTTCGGCAGCTCGAACACAATTTTGCCCTCATGGATGAACACAATGTAATCGGCCACCCGCTCAAGGTCGGACGTGATGTGGCTGGAAAGCAGAATGCTGTGCTGTTCGTCCTGAATGAATTCCAGGAACAGGTCCAGCATTTCGCTGCGCACCACGGGGTCCAGCCCGCTGGTGGCCTCGTCCAGCACCAGAAGCTGCGGGCGGTGCGCCAGCGCGGCGGCAAAGGCCAGCTTTACGCGCATGCCGCGCGAAAATTCCTTATAGGGCTTTTTCTCCGGCAGGGAAAAGCGGCGGCAAAGCTGCCAGTACAGCGCGTCGTCCCAGGCGGGGTGCACAAGGCGCATCACGCCCGCCACCTCTGCCGTGGTGAAGGTGCTGGAAAAGAAGGCCCCCTCCATCACCACGCCCACATGGGCGTTCGCGGCATGGCTTTTGCGCGTGACGGGCTGGCCCAGCACGGTTATTTCACCCGCGTCTGCGTGCACAAGGCCCAGAATGGCCTTGATGGTGGTGGTTTTGCCCGCGCCGTTTTCCCCAATGAAGCCCACGATGGAGCCCTGCGGCACGCGGAAGTTCACATCGCGCAGGCTGAAGCCGGAATAATGCTTTTCCAGCCCGCGCACGGTGATGCTGTTTTCCATAGTTATTCTCCTTCTAAAGCAAGCTCAAGCATTTCGCGCACCTCGCCGTCCGTCACACCGCCCTGGCGGGCGGTGTCCACCGCGGCGCGCAGCGCCTGCTCTGTGCGCCGCAATGCCTCTTCGCGCAGCAGTTCGGCGTTCTGCGCGGCCACAAAGCTGCCCTTGCCGGTGACGGTTACAAGAAAGCCGTCGCGCTCCAGCTCTTCATAGGCGCGCTTTGTGGTGATGACGCTGATGCGCAGCTCCTTTGCCAGAAGGCGCATGCTGGGCAGGGCGTCCCCGGCCTGCAAGGCCCCGGAAAGAATCTGGTTCTTGATTTGGGCGGTTATCTGCTCATAAATGGGCTTGCCGCTCGTGTTTTGAATGATGATGTCCATAGAGCACTCCTAAATGCGTATATATACGATATATACAATATAACCCCATATATACACGTTGTCAAGGGGCGGGCGAAAAATTTTTTGCCGCATTATGCGGGCGGGCGTGCGGGCGCAAAAAGCGGCCGCTCCGCGCGGCGGGCCGGGCGTCTGATAAAAAGGTGAAAGTGCTGCAGGCGCCGGGCCTCCGCAAAGGCCCTGTGCCGCCGCGCATGCCGGACTCTGGCAGGGCGCCTCTGTAACAGCCCCGCGGCTTTGCTTCGGCATACGCCAATGCGGCGCCTGCTTTTTATGCGGGCAGGCGTGGCAGACGCCTCCCGGCAGCTTTGCCCTGCGCGGTGGGCCGGAGCATGGGCATCAACGGCTTTCCGCGCGCTGCAAAATGCCCTTGGTTCGGTTGCCCTCTCCGGCAGGGCCTGCGGCGCACCGTATGCCCAGGCCCCCGACCTTCCCGAAGGGTGCGGCGGCTGATGCTGGTGCGGAGTATGGCGCCTGCGGCATATCCGGCCCCCGCAATTTTCCAAAGGCGTGATGCTTAACACCGGCGAGGCCGGCGGCGCCCGCTGTGCGCCCCGTGCGCCGCCGCAGGCACGGCTGCGGCGGCTTTGCTTCGGCATGCGCCAATGCGGCGCCTGCTTTTTATGCAGGCAGGCATGGCAGACGCCTCCCGGCAGCTTTGCCCTGCACGCCGGGCCGGAGTATGGGCATCAACGGCTTTCCGCGCGCTGCAAAACGCCCTTGGTTCGGTTGCCCTCTCCGGCGGGGCCTGCGGCGCACCGTATGCCCCGCCCCCTGACATTCCCGAAGAGCGCGGCGGCTGGCGCTGGCGCGGAGTATGGCGCCTGCGGCATATCCAGCCCCTGCAATTTTCCAAAGGCGCGGTGCTTAACACCGGTGAGGCCTGCGGCGCCCGCTGTGCGCCCCGTGTGCCCTTGCAAAAAGCGCGGCGGTGGAATAAAATAAAAAAGATGTGCCGGGCCGCGGCACGGCCAATGCTGGGAAAGGAAGCGAGCAAGCGATGCTGAAAGAAGACCTGAAACAGGATGTGGAGGCCCGTGTGGCCTTTTTGAGAAGAGCGCTGGCGCAGGCGGGGGCCAAAGGCTTTGTGTACGGAAACTCCGGCGGGAAGGACTGCACCCTTGTGGGCATTTTGTGCAAGCTGGCGTGCGAAAACACCTTCGGGGTGTGCATGCCGTGCTCGTCCAGCCAGAACTATGGGCAGGATTTGCGCGACGGCATGCTGGCGGCGAAGGCCTTCGGCATCGAGACGGTGACGGTAGACCTCACCGGAACAAAAGAGGCGCTGACAGCCGCCGTGACGGCCGCGCACCCTGTGGCGGAAAACGCCGCTGTAAACATAGCCCCGCGCCTTCGCATGGCCACGCTGTACGCTGTTGCCCAGACGCGCGGTGCGCTGGTGGCGGGCACAGGCAACCGCAGCGAGCGGTACCTCGGCTATTTTACGAAGTGGGGCGACGGCGCCTGCGATGTGAACCCTATTGCAGACCTCACCGTGCGCGAGGTGTATAAGCTGCTGCGCTACCTGCGCGCGCCGGAACCCATCATTAACAAGCAGCCCTCGGCGGGCCTGTTTGAAGGGCAGACGGACGAGGCCGAGATGGGCGTGGCCTATGCGGATGTGGACGATGCCCTGCTTTGCGGCGCGCCCATGCCGGAAAGGGCGCAGCGCATGCACGCGGCCAGCGCCCACAAGCTGCGCATGCCCCTGACGTATGGGGAGGACGAGGGCTGACGCCCGCCCCTGCCCAAAGCGGGAATACGGAAATCCCCCTGCGGCGCCGCCGCAGGGGGATTGTAGTATGTGCCGCATGTGGGGGAAGGTTCCCGGCCCAGTCGCGGGCCAAAGCTGTGCCCGTGCCGCGGGGGCGTTTTTTGCGCGCCGCTTTATGCGGCGGCCGCCAGGCCGGTGCTAACGCCCGTATGCGCTCTGCGCCAGGCACACTTCAAAGCCAAGCTCGCGCAGCACGCCGGTTCCCACATCCTCTTCGCGGCAGCCGCTTACTTTGGAAAAGCCATTCTTTCGATAAAATGCAAGGGCAGGGGCATTGCTTTCCACAACAAAAAGGCGCAGATACTGCGCGCCCTGCCCTGAGGCCAGCGCCATGGCCGCCTGAAGCGCCCGGCTGCCCACCCCTGTGCGCCGGCAGGCGGGGGCTACGCCAAGGCGGGCCAGATACAGCGCCGGGGCCGCCGGGGCCTGCCAGCCCATGGCTGCGGCTGCGGCATCGTCCCGGCAAAGGGCAAAGGCGGCTTTGGGCGCGCCGCCATCTTCCAGCACAAAAAGCCGCCCGGCCTGAATGTCGCCGGGCAGGCAGACGCAGGGGTACACCTCATCCCAAATAGCATGGCCCTGCCCGGCCATTTGGCGCACAAGCACCCGGTACATCTCATTTAGCCGGGGCAGGTCTGCCGGTGCGGCCTGTCGTGTTTTCATAGCGTATCCTCCCGGGGCTGCACCGGCCGGTGCAACGCGCACTGCCGGTGCTTTTCTGCCCTTTATGGTACTGCACAGGGCGGGTGCGCCAGCAAAGCGCGGGTGCGGAAACATGCAGGGCAAGGCGTCGCGGCCCGCTTCCATTCAGCTGTCAGCCGCCCTGCGCGGCGGCCGCCGTCATGCCCTGCGCAATGGCGAAAAGCACGTCGTTTTCGGTGCTCTCTTCAAACGAGAAAAAGTCCAGCCGCACCACATAATAGCCGTCCCCGGCGGCATCCGGCGCCACATAGAACAAATAATGCGGGTACCAGGGCCTGTCGGAATCGTCCGGCCAGGTCTTGTACAATATCATTTTCGCGTGCCGCCCGCCCAGCATGAAATCCAGCGTACTCTGAAGGCCGTATCCCTCAGGGTAGCCCAGCTCGCTGTTCAAAAACGGGTCTGTCATTTCCTTGGTAAAGGGGGAGGCGGTGTCGCTGTACACGGGCAGCTTCCACACGCCGCCCACCTCCAGCACTTTGCGGCCGTCCTGCATGAAGGTGGTGTAGCCGTCCAGCTGCCAGCCCTCGGGCACAGGCAGCGTCAGGGCCGCGCTGCCGCTGCCATCGGCCAGCGTGGCCGTCACGGCCTGAGCGGCCACGCCCTGCGCCGCGCCGCTGGAGGCGGCCGCCTCAGGCACGGCTGCACCTTGGGATGCAGAGGAGGCAGGCGGCGCGGCGGCACCCCCGCCAGGCAGGGCGGCGGGGGCGGAAGAGGCGGTGCTTTGAGCCTCTCCGCCACAGGCGGCCAGTGCCAGGCACAGGGCAAGGCAAAGCAGGGGGCCAATGGCTTTTTTCATTGTTCTTCCTCCTCTTTTGGGGCCGTGTGCTCCATATACAGGCTGCGGCTGGGGAAGGCGAGGCTCACGCCCTGCGCGGCAAGGATGCCCAGAATGCGAAGGTTGATATCCTCGCGCACAGCGCGGTATTCGCTGATATCGGTGGTTTTTGTATAGAACTGCACGGTTACATCCAGGCTGCTGGCGCCGAAATCCAGCATGCGCACCTGCACGGTGTCTGCGTGCACGCCCTCGTGCCCCTTCAGCATGGCGGCCACGGCCTGCACGGTGCCCTCTACCGCCGCGGGCGGTGTTCTGTATTCCAGCCCCAGTGTGAAGCGGGCAAGGCGCATGTTCATGCGCGTCCAGTTGGTGATGGGCGTGGTGGTGAACTTTGAGTTCGGCACAATGACAAGGGCGTTTTCCAGCGTGCGCACCTTGGTGGAGCGCAGGCTGATGTCCTCCACCGTGCCCTCCACGTCCGGCGTGCTCACCCAGTCGCCTATTTCAAACGGGCGCTCTGTCACCAGCACAAGGCCGCCGAAAAAGTTGCTCACCATATCCTGCCCGGCCAGCGCGAACGAAAGGCCGCCAAGGCCAAGGCCCGCCAGCACGCCGTTGATGTTGTAGCCCAGCTCTGCCAGCACCATGGCCGCGGCCACAAGCAGCACCAGCGCCTGCACGATGCGCATGACGAACACGGCCAGCGCGCGCCCGGTGGCAAGGGGCAGGTGCGCGCCGATGCCCTCAATCAGGGCGGGAAGCTGGTTGGCCGCGCGCAGCAGGCCCCAGGTGATGAACACAATGCACGCAATGCTGCACACGCTGCCCGCGGCCCCCAGCGCGGGCAGGGCAAGGCGCACGGCCTCCGGCAGCAGGGCGGTGGCGCCCCACACACCCACGGCCAGCATGCACAGCGCGGCCGGCTTCAAAAACGCCTCGGCCACAAGGGCGATATGCGGGTGGCCCAGCCTGCGCGCAAGGCGCGCCGCGGCGGGGCCCAGCAGCCTGTGCGCCACGGCGGCGGCCCCGGCGCACAGCACAAAAAACGATATGGCGGGCAGGCACTGCCGCCAGAAGGTGAGTGTAAACAGGCCCATAAAAGCCCTCCTTTTTCTAGAATAAAAGCCCGCGCGCCCCGGCGGGGGGCCGCGCCCCCTGCACGGCCGCGCAAAGGGCTGCATGGCGGCGCGGCCGCGGCTTTTTCCGCGGGGGGGGCGAAAAGCACCGCCGCCCCTGATGCACTGGTACTATCATACCATAAAATATGCCCGTGCGCGGGCCAAAGCAAAAGTTTTTGCCCCGGCAGGGCGTTTTTTCTTGCATTTTGGCGTGCCGCGCGCTATTATAATAGCAAAGCTTGTTTCGGGGCGGGGTGAAATTCCCCACCGGTGGTGAAAGCCCACGAACGCGAAGGCAGCCCTTCGCGCCGATTTGGTGAAATTCCAAAGCCGACGGTACAGTCCGGATGAAAGAAACAGCGCGGCCACGGCATGTGCGCGCCCCTTTGTGCAGGTTTGCATGAAGGGGCGTTTTTTTGCCGGGCCGCACGGCAGCGAAGCAGGCGAATTTCAAGGGGGGCTTTCTGCCATGAACACAAAGACAAAGCAAAACACACTTCGCCTTGCCACCCTGGGCATGCTGGCCGCGCTGGCCGTGCTGCTGGTGGCCCTCGTCCACTTTCCTCTCCTTCCGGCGGCGCCGTTTCTGGAATACGACCCGGCGGACGTTCCCATCCTGATAGGCACCTTCCTGTACGGCCCGTGGGCAGGGCTTGGGCTGGCGGGGGTGGTGTGCATTGTACAGGGCGTCACTGTCAGCGCGGGCAGCGGGCCCATCGGCATCCTCATGCATTTTCTGGGCACGGGGGCCTGCGTGCTGGCCGCCGGGTTCATCTACCGCCGCTGGCACACCCACAAAGGCGCCGTGGGGGCGCTTTCCGCAAGCGTGCTGGTGCGCACGGCGGTAATGTGCGGGTGCAACCTTGTGTTCACGCCGCTGTTTCTGGGCTCGTCCATGGGCGAGGTTGTTATGCTGCTGGTGCCTGCCATCATTCCGTTCAACCTTTTGTACGCCGCGCTGAACGGCGCCGTCACGCTTGTTCTGTATAAGCCGCTCAGCCGCTTTTTGCACGGTGTGCAGAAAAAAGCTTGACAAATAAAGCAGAAGCATGTAAAATATTTTCTTGCACAAAACAATGTGCAAAGCTGAAAACAGAATATCGTCTTATCAAGAGCGACGGAGGGAACAGGCCCTGTGAAGTCCGGCAACCTGCCGAAAGGCAAGGTGCCAAATCCTGCGGTGTACACCGAAAGATAAGCTTTTCAAAGCCCGGTGTGAACACCGGGCTTTTTGCTTTGCACGGCGCAAGCAGCGCGTGCAGGGCCGCCGCGCGAAGAAAAGACGAGCAGCCGCGAAAGGAGAGCATTATGGCAACCAAGTTTTTTACATCCGAATCCGTCACCGAGGGGCATCCCGACAAGATATGCGACCAGATTTCGGACGCCGTGCTGGACGAGCTTCTGCGCCAGGACGAAAACAGCCGCGTGGCCTGCGAGGTGACGGCCTCTACCGGCCTTGTGCACATCATGGGCGAAATTACCACAAAAGGCTATGTGGATATGCAGAAGGTGGTGCGCGACGTGGTGCGCGGCATCGGCTATACGCGCGCCAAATACGGCTTTGACGCAGACACCTGCGCCGTTATCTCCAATATCGACGAGCAGAGCCCGGATATCGCCATGGGCGTGAACCCCGGCGGCGCGGGCGACCAGGGCATGATGTTCGGCTATGCCTGCACCGAAACGCCGGAGCTGATGCCCCTGCCCATCTCGCTGGCGCACAGGCTGGCAAAGCGCCTTACCGCCGTGCGCAAGGACGGCACGCTGGGCTACCTGAGGCCGGACGGCAAAAGCCAGGTGACGGTGGAGTATGACGGCGATGTGCCCGTGCGCGTCGAGGCGGTGGTGATATCCACCCAGCACTCGGCGGACGTGGCGCTGGAGCAGCTTCGCGCGGACATCCGCCGCGAGGTGATAGACCCGGTGCTGCCCGCGGGCCTTGCGGACGAGAATACGAAATATTATATCAACCCCACGGGCCGCTTTGTGGTGGGCGGGCCGCAGGGCGATTCCGGCCTCACGGGCCGCAAGATTATCGTGGATACTTACGGCGGCATGGGCCGCCACGGCGGCGGCGCCTTCTCCGGCAAGGACCCCACGAAGGTAGACCGCTCGGCCGCCTACGCCGCGCGCTGGGTGGCGAAAAACGTGGTGGCGGCAGGCCTTGCGCGCCGCTGCGAGGTGCAGCTTGCCTATGCCATCGGCGTGGCGCAGCCCGTCAGCATCCGCGTGGACACCTTCGGCACTGCCGCGGTGGACGAGAGCGCCATTGAGGCCGCGGTGGAGAAGGTGTTCGATTTGCGCCCCGCCGCCCTCATCGAGGCGCTGGGCCTCAGAAAGCCCATTTACCGCGCCCTTGCGGCCTACGGCCACATGGGCCGCGAGGACCTGGGCGTGGCCTGGGAAAACACCGATAAGGCCGCCGCGCTGAAGGCGGCGCTGGCACAGGCGTAACGCAAGCGCAGAAAGACAGAGGGGCCCCGGCAAAAGCCGGGGCCCCTTGCCGCCCCTGGCCCGCAAAAGGGCGGGGTGGCTTTACAGCAGGCTGCCGCGGCCCCGGCATGCGCGCCTGCATAACCGCGGGGGCCCCGGCAGGCCGCCATGACAAATTTTTCTGTGTCAAGCACGATCTGCCGGCAGAGCTTTCGTGAATACGGCATTTATGGTATAATCCCTTTTATAGACAGCAGGCTGAAAACGCAGGCCGGCGGCGGGAACGAAAGCCGCTGTGCCAAAGCTGCTGGCGGAAAGGAAAGCCCTATGAGCGAAAAGGATACAAAGCCGCCCCTTATCTCTATTTTGATGCGCACACATGCGCGCGGGCACCTTTTGCGCTGCGCGCTGGAGACCGTGCGGGCGCAGACGGCGAAAGAGGGCTATGAGGTGGTGGTGGTGGAGGATGGCGCGCCCACCGCGCAGGAGGTTGTGCAGGCGTTTGCGCCATATTTCCCTGTGCACTATGAGGCCACGGGCACGCATGTGGGGCGAAGTGCAGCAGGCAACCGTGCCGCCCGCCTGGCCAAGGGGGATTATTTGTGCTTTTTTGACGACGATGACGCGCTTTTGCCCCATTACATTGAGACCTGGCAGGCCCTTTTGCGGGAGCATCCGGGGCAGAGGCTGTTTTTTGCCGCCAGCACAGAGCTTTGCGGGCACTATGCGGCAGACGGCGTCACATGGGTGACGCAGAGCAGCAGGGAATATTCCGTACAGGGCGCCACGCGCGTGGATGTGGCCTGCAACAACATCGTGCCCATTCAGGCCGTGCTGTTTGCCAAAAGCCTGTTTGAGGAATATGGCGGGCTGGATGAGCAGATGGAGGTTTTTGAAGACTGGGATTTGTGGATGCGCTATGCAAGCGTGCAGCAGCCTGTGGCGTGCAATGCGGTGACAAGTGAATTCAAAACGCCGGATGACCCCGTAGTGCGGGCACAGCGCAGACAGGCCTTTGAAGATGGAAGAATACATTTTTTCGAAAAAGCGAAGCATTACCCGCTGCATACTTCCATGGGTGAAATTGCAGACCATGCGTGGTATGTGGATGCAAGACAGACTCATCTGCGCGAGCATGCGCAGGAATTCCGCGATGCCGCATATGCGGTGGCAGGCTCTGCGTCCTGGCGGTGCACAGGGCCGCTGCGGGCGTTTGGCCGCTGGCTGGTTCGCATGGGCAGCCTTTTATCCGGCGCACAGGTAGAGGTGCTGGAACAGGACCCCGCCCGTATGCGCTCGGTAGAGGAATATGCCGCATTTGCGCAGACAGCCAGAGAGTCCTTTCCCTGGCGGCTGACGGCATTCCTGCGCAGAGAAAAAAAGTAAAGGAGAGATGGCCATGCGGTACGATATCGTCATGGTAACCTATAACAGCGAAAAATGGCTGCGAGGCTGTGTGCAGGCGCTGGCCTCGGTGAACTATCCGAAAGAGGAGCTGCACCTTGTATTTGCCGACAACGCCTCTCAGGACGGCACGCTCTCTCTTCTGGAGCAGCTGCGCGCTGAACACCCTCAATTCGGCGGTTTTACCATTGTGCGCGGGGCAAAAAATATGGGCTTTGGCGCTGCGTGCAATGCAGGTGCACGGGCGGGCAGCGCCGGCATGCTGCTCTTTCTGAATGTGGATACAGCCGCAGATGCGGGCGTGTTTCATGCGCTGGACGAGGCTGCCGCGGCCCGTCCGCAGGCAGGAGGGTTCGAATGCCGGCAGCTTCCGCGAGAGATGGGCCACCATTTCGACCCTGTCACGCTGGAGACGCCGTGGGCCAGCGGCGCTGCCTTTTGCGTGCGGCGCCCTGTTTTCACAGCAGTGGGCGGCTTTGATGAGCATATTTTTATGTATTGTGAGGATATCGACCTCTCCTGGCGCATCCGGGCGCGCGGCGCGCCGCTGTATTATGTGCCGCAGGCGCTGGTATATCATTTTGTGCTGAACAGGGAAAATGTGCAGGCCAGCAGCCTGCGGGAATACGCGGGCACACAGCTTGGAAACCTGCTTTTGAGCTATAAATACGGTACGCTTCGCCAAATGCTGCAGGCCAACGCGGAGTATTTGCGAACGCTTCGGCGTCCGCAGCACTTTGCACATGTGCGCAGAGTGCTGGGCAAACAGTACCTTTCTCATTTTCGAAGGGTACCCGGCTTTGCAGGCTGGCGCAGGCACAACAGGGCGCTGTTCCGCGCGGCCGGCACAGCGCCTGTCTGCGCGGCGCAGCATCTGCTGGCGCCCACGCATGCGCCGGAGCGCGGCCGCTTTGTGCTGGAGGCGCCGGTGCGCATGGGGCCGAAATTCAGCGTGATAGTGCGCACCTGCTCGCGCCCGCAAAGCCTGCGCAAAACCTTGCAGACGCTGCGCTGGCAGACATACCGGAATTTTGAAGTTATTGTGGCGGAGGACGGCGAGCCGGCAAGCCGGGCCATGATAGAGCAGGAGTTTTCCGACCTGCCCATCCGCTATTTGTGTACAGGCACGCGGCAGGGGCGCGGAAAAAACGGCAATATGGGGCTGCGGGCGGCTGTGGGGGAATATCTTAACCTTTTGGATGACGATGACTATTTTTACCCGGACCATCTGGAGTTGATGGCCGCCAAGGCAAATGAGCACCCGCAGGCCGACCTGATACTGGGCTGTGCCATGGTGATGAAGGTGGACATGAAGGATGAAGCGGAATGGCGGTATGAAGTGAAGGCGGTCCACTCCATGCACTTTGACAGAGTGGACCTGTTTACCATGTGCCAGAGCTGTCAGATACCCATTCAAAGCGCTGTATTCAAAAAAAGCCTGTTCGAGGCCTGCGGCGGCCTGCATGAAGATATGGAGGGTAACGAGGATTGGTTCATGTGGATGCGTTTCCTTGCGAAAGGCAGACGCATCGACCCGGAGCATGTGGATATCGACAGGGCCACATCGGTGTTTGTGCTGCCTGCGGGTGAGAAGCAGACGGCGGAGCGCATTGAAAAATACAGGAAATATAATAAGCTGTTCTACGAAAACCCGGAGCTGCAGTTTCAGGTGAGCCTGGCCGATATGCGCCGTTTTTGTGATGGTATGATTGCCGATATGCAGTGTATGGAAGCGTGCGGAAAGCTTCATATTTATCTTGAAAATATGGCAAACAGAGATTCCGAATAAACGCACCCTTTCCCGCTTTTCCACATAAGATGGCGGGAAAGGGGGAGTGGAGCATGCTCAGCGGAATTTTGCTTATTTTGGTGACGATGCTGGCTGTGCTGGGGGCCTATTACCTCACAGAGCTGGCCTCGCAGGCGGGCGCAAAGCGCAAAACGCTGAAAAACGCCGTGGTGCTGCTTTGTGCGCAGGACGCAGAGCAGATGTGGGCCGCCGTGCTGGATGCGCGCGCCAAGCTGCCGGACGCGGCGCTGGTGGTGCTTTCGCCTAAGGCGGCCGAGGCACAGCCGCTGGAGCCCAGCATGCGGGGCGTGACGTTCGCCTCGCCCGGCACGGTGGGCGCCGAGGTGTGCCGCCTTCTGGCGGTGCCGCAGGGAGAATAATGCCTTGTACTTGAAAGGAATATCAAAATGGACGAGAAAGAATATATTGCCAGCTTAGAGCAGGGAACGCGTCTGCTGATGGAACAGAATTCCAACTCCCGCAGCGCCTTCAAGGAATTGCAGGCATTGCACGAAGCAGTTGTCAACAGCTCTGCATGGAAATTGACGTGGCCCGTTCGCTATATCAGAGAAAAGCTGCACAAACCATTCTTTTTTACGGAATTTCCTGATATGCAGAACATTATGGCAAAAGCTCCGCCGGTTTTGCCAGTAAAGCTTTCGGTGGTCGTACCGGCTTTTCAAGGGGAAAAAGAGCTTCCTGTGCTGCTGGAGTCACTTAAGGCTCAGAAGGGCTTCAGGGAAATAGAGTATATCACGGTCGTCACACAGAGTGTGGACGGGACGTGCGATGTAGCCCGGCGATATAATGCAAAGGTCCTTTCAATCAGCAGGCAGGCTTTCTCCCACAGTGCTGCGCGCAACCTCGGCGCACAGCATGCACAGGGCGAGCTGTTGTTTTTCACTGTGCAGGATGCCTGCTTCAGCCAGCCGGATATACTGTATAAAATGGCCTGCATGCTTTTATATGCGGGGGCAGATGCCGTTTCATGCAGGCAGGCGCCAAATTGCTCGGCGGATATGATGGCAAAATATGAAGTGCAGCAGAATATCATCACAAAGAAAAACAACTCAAGAGACCATGTCGACAAAATGCTGCGTACGCCAAAGGCCTTCCGTGAATGGGAGCCCATGCTTTATATTGATGACGTGGCCCACATGACAAAGCGGAATGTGTGGGAAAACCACCCATTCCGCGGCAGCTTTGCCGAAGATATGCTGTATGCTGCTGACTTGCTGCGTGCAGGCTGCCGTACCGGTATGCTTTGCAGCACGCAGGTGTGTCATTCACATACACGGGGAGGCGTCTCTGCCTTCTGGCGGGCATACCAAGCAGGCACGGGCCTGTTGGAAAACTGGAGCAGGCAGCTTCCTCCGGAACGTACGGCATGCAGGCGCACAGCATCGCAGGAGGCAGCATTGTTTGATGCATATATGCGTGGGCTTGCGGCATTGTATGAGGAAGAAAAGCCATTTCTGAAAAAGAGAGAGGCCGCGTGTGTGGTGCTGACGCGCATGCGCGCTTTTCTTCAGGCAGGCCTCGTTGGTGTGGACAAAGCTGGCGCAGCCCCCCCTTTTGAGGGAAATGAAGAAAAGGCCTTGTCAGATAAGCTGCATGTACTTGCACAGGCCTCGCCTGAAATAACGGCTGCCCCGGAGCTGTTGGGAACATTGGGCGAGGTGAACCAATTTTTCCTTCAAGAAAAAATTATTTCCTTGGATGAAAAAGGAAAAACAGAATTGTTTTCAATGCTGGTAAAGTTGATTTTTCAATATACGGGGCATGCACTTGCGTTTGCGCAGGGCTCGAAAGGGGCTTTGCCGGAATTGCTGAACGGTCTCGCTCTGTAAAATAGCGTTTGAGGAAGTAAATGATTCATGGAAGAAACTTTGAGCATTTCCGGCACGGTGGAGACGGTGGTATACGCCAACGAGCAGACGGGATATGCCGTGCTGGAGGTGGCGGATGAGCGCGACGGCGAGCTGCACACCGCCGTGGGCCTGCTGTGCGAGGTGCGCGCGGGCGAGGAGGTGACGCTGCACGGGCGCTTTGCCATGCACCCCACCTTTGGCCCCCAGTTCAAAACAGAAAGCTATGAGGTGCGCCTGCCCGAGACGGCCGCCGCAATCCGGCGCTACCTCTCGGGCGGCGCTTTGCCGCACATCGGCAAGGCCATTGCGGCGCGCATTGTGGCGGCCTTCGGCGAGGAATCGCTGAAGGTCATTGCAAGCCAGCCCGAGGCGCTGGCCACCGTGAAGGGCCTCACGCGCGAAAAGGCATACGAGGCCTCGCGCGAGTTTCAGAAAATGTTCGGCGTGCGCGAGGCCATTGAATGCCTGGCGCGCTGGCAGCTTCCGGCCAGCGTGGCCGTGGCGCTGTACCGCCACTATGGGCCGGACACGGTGGACATGCTGCGCCGCGACCCGTACCTTCTGTGCGGCTACCCCGCCCATCAGGACTTCCGCGCGGCGGACGCCATTGCCGGGCAGATGGGCCTTGAATACGATTCCTTCGAGCGCGTGCGCGCGGGCCTTGTGCATGTGCTGCGCCACAATTTGAACAACGGCCACGCCTGCCTGCCCGCGGCGAGGCTGGTGCCCACGGTGGCGCAGTTTCTGCGTGTGGAGCCGCAGCAGGTGGAAAGCGTTTTGCGCCAGATGTGCGAGGACGGGGACGCCGTGCTGTTTGGCGAAGAAGAGGCTGCGGCGGTGTACCTGCCGGAATATTATGACGCCGAGCGCTGCGTGGCGCTGGCCCTGCGCGAGACGATGCGCATTCCGCAGCACGGCGGCAAAAGCGCAGCCGCTGCCATCCGCAGGCTGGAGGCCGTGAACGGCATCCGCTATGCGCCGTTGCAAAAGCAGGCTATTGAAAAGGCGCTGGGCGAGAACGCGCTGGTGCTCACCGGCGGGCCGGGCACCGGCAAGACGACGGCTGTAAACGGCATGCTGGCCGCCTTTGAGGAAAACGGAGACCGCGTGGCCCTGGCCGCCCCTACGGGGCGCGCGGCCAAGCGCCTTTCCGAGCTGACGGGCCGGAAGGCCAAGACCATCCACCGCCTTCTGGAGGTGGACCACACTGCCGCAGACTCCACGCGCTTTCTGCACAATGCAAAGAACCCGCTGAAGTGCGACGTCATCGTCATCGACGAGATGAGCATGGTGGACGTGCTGCTGTTTCAAAGCCTGCTGAATGCGCTGAAACCAAGCTGCCGCATCATTATGGTTGGCGATGAGGACCAGTTGCCCAGCGTGGGCGCGGGCAATGTGCTGGCCAGCGTCATTGCAAGCGGCCTTGTGCCGGTGGTGCGCCTGAAGGAGATATTCCGCCAGGCTGCGCAAAGCCTTATCATCTCCAACGCGCACCGCATTGTGGAGGGCCTGGCGCCGCAGAAGGGCACGCGCGACAGCGATTTCTTCCAGCTGGAATGTCCCACGGCGGAGGCGTGCGCGGCGCTGGTGTGCGACCTTGTGGCCCGCCGCCTGCCGCAGAGCTACGGCTACGACCCCTTTGAGGACATTCAGGTGCTGTGCCCCACCAAAATGGGCCCTGTGGGCACACAAGCGCTGTGCACGGCGCTGCAGCAGCGGCTGAACCCGCCCGCGGCCCACAAGGCGGAGCTGAAGCTGTATGACAAGGTGCTGCGCACGGGCGACAAGGTGATGCAGGTGCGCAACGATTACGACATTCCCTTCACTCGTCCCGGCGGCGGGGAGGACGGCGCCGGGGCCTTCAACGGGGACATGGGCGTGATAGAGGCGGTGGACCCGCGCGAGGGCACCGTGACGGTGCGCAGCGAGGACAGGCGCCTTGTGTATTCTGGCGAGGCCCTGCGCGAGCTGGATCTAGCCTATGCCATTACCATCCACAAAAGCCAGGGCAGCGAGTTTGCCGCGGTGGTGGTGCCGCTGTTCGATGTGCCGCCGCGCCTTTGCTACCGCAATTTGCTGTATACGGGCGTCACGCGCGCAAAAGACCTGTGCATCCTTGCGGGGCATGCTGCCGAGGCCGCCGGTATGGTGCAGAACGCCATGCGCAACAAGCGGTTTTCAAAGCTGGCGCAGATGCTGAAGGGGGAGGGCATATGACACCGCGCGCGCTTTTGGGCATTGCGGCGGATGCGCTGTTTCCGCCGCGCTGCCTTTTGTGCGATGAGGTGCTGGGCTTTTTGCCCGAATGCCCGGCCTGCAGGGGCGCGCTGGCGCGCCTTTCGCGCGGGCATGCGCCGGGCATCACCTGCGCCCCGCCTGCGCTGGACGGCGCCTTCGCCGCCTTCTGGTATGAGGACGGCGTGCGCGAAGCCGTGCACCGCATGAAGTATCAGGACAGGCCGGACCTTGCCCGCCTGTTCGCCGCACATATGGCTGCGGCCCTTCCGGAAGGGCTTGGGGCGGACGGCGTCATTCCCGTGCCGTCCGCCCGAAAGCGCCTTGCGCAGCGCGGCTATGATGTGCCCCTGCTTCTGGCGCGGCACCTGGCGCGCGCGGCGGGCATGCCGCTGTGCACGGGCCTTTTGCAAAAGGTGCGCGAAACGCCGCCGCAGGCGCAGCTTTCCGGCGAAGAGCGGCGCAGGAATTTGAAAGGCGCTTTCCGGGCGCACACGCCCGGGGCGGTGCGCGGCCGGGCTTTTTTGCTGGCAGACGATGTGTTCACCACCGGCTCTACCATGGAGGAATGCGCCAGAGCCCTGAAAAAGGCCGGCGCTGTGCGGGTGTACGCCCTCACGGCGGCCGTCACGCGGTTCGGCACATGAAGGGAACATTCTTCGCCGGGGCCGGTACGGCGAGGCATCTCACTTTACAAAATTGTGAATAGAGACAGAGAAAGCCCCCATGGCAGGCCTGACTGCTGCCATGGGGGCTTTTGGCTTGTTAGCTTTAAAAGCTCACAACTTTGTCGGGAAAAGTGAAAAAGCTTTGGCTTCAGGCTTCGAGCGAAGCGGAAAACGAAAAACAGTTTTGCGGTTAGGAAAAGAGTTCTCCCAAAAAAGAAAGGCCCGTTTTCAGGCTGCCGTGCAGGTGATGCGGGAGGCGGGTTTTCTGTTTAGTACTTCTCGCGAGGCCTGCCGGTATGAGGCACTTTCAGAAATTACACAGACGCCCCGCTTAGCCGGGGACCTGACTTGGAAGCCGGAGGCAGGGCCAACAGCGGCGCGCTGCAAAAAAGCTTTCACTTCCGGCATCGGCGCCAGCAGCGGTATTCTGAAAACAGAAAGACTTTTGCCGGGGCGGCAAACCGTTCGCTTCCGGGCTGCGGGGCAGGGGCGGCCAATGAAATTTCAGTGCCCCTTAAAAAGATGTCAGTAAAATACCCTTTTAGCCCGTGTGCATACCAGGTGTTCTGCATGCAGGCCTGGTTACCCTTTCTTTGAAGTCCGGGGCTGTGTAGCGGAGCGTTTATCCCCATGGTATCACTGTATTCTGCTCATCGGCACCATCTATCATCCGAAGCAGCTTTTCAGCTGTCAGCGCGCCCAGTCGCTCTTTGGCGTGCGGGCAGGAATAAAGCTCCGGGCCGGGCTGCCTGGCTGGCAGCGTGCCGTCAAAAGAGCGAAGAGCCCGTACACTGCTGATACGCGCGCCCTGCAGGGCGGCCAAAATCTGTGCGGCTATTTCATCGTTATAGCACATAAGCGCCGTGCAGTTCTGCAAAAGGGCTGAAAAGCCGGGCTGCCCTGCCACGGTATGTTTTGTCTCTGTGTTAAACCAGAGAATATCTTCATCCTGTATGGGAATATCGTTTTCAGCCAGCGCGTCCACATAGCCGGAGAAGCGGCGCATGCCCTGTATATCATCGCTTTTGAAAATTGCACCAATGCGGCGGTGCCCGGCCAGCAGAAGCTCGTGCGTGAGGTCGTATCCGCCCTGACGGTCATCCATTACTACATAGCGCACGTTGTGCAGGCCCTTGGCCATAAGATCCGGGTAATAGCCATTAAAAAAGACAAGCGGCAGCCCCGTGCTGGCAAGCATATGGTAAAACGAAAGGTTTGGGTTTGGCAGGACAGTTTTTGTGCCCTCTACAATAATACCATCCACGTCTTGGGCGGATATCCCGCTCAGAATATCGCGCTCTTTGGCAATGCTGTTGTTGGTGGCCTTCAAAAGAATGGAATAACCGTGAGAGGTGGCGGCATCTTCGATGCCGCGCAGGATAGAGGGGAAAATATATGTGCTGATATAAGTGGTGATAACTGCGATGCGGTGCGTGCGGCAGATTGTGAGTGCCTGAGCGGACACAAACGAGCCGCTGCCCTGCAGGCGGGTGATAAAGCCATCCGCTTCCATTTTGCCAAGCGCCTGGCGCACTGTTTGCCGGCTAAAGCCATATTCCTCCATCATTGCCTGCTCGGTGGGCAGCTTATCGCCGGGTGAAAAGCTGCCGGAACGGATGCGCTCCATCACAGCATCATACAGTTGAAGATACTTTTTGCGCGAAGCCACACAAGCCCCTCCCTCATGTATATGAATATTATCATTGTATAGTGCTTTTTGATGCTTTTCAAGAGATTGGTAAAATAAATACAAATTAATTTAAAAATAGAAAATAAATAAAATAAATTAAAAAAATATCTATAATATCGCCGTTATAACATTGGAATTATTGCTGAAAAAATAATTTATACTAAAATTTATATTGATTTTTGAAAAAACAAAAGCTATTCTGGAGGTGAACAAACGATATTGACTAAAACTATTTTCGATGAAAGTGGTGAAATTGTGCAAAAAATGCAGGAATCTTCTTTTTGGTTCATAATTGGATCGCAAACCTTGTACGGACAACAGGTGCTGGAAACAGTGGAGCAGCGCGGCAGAGAAATGGCTGATGAAATGAGCCGGACGCTGCCTTTTCCACTGCTGTACCGCGGGACGGTGAAAAGCCCGCAGGATGCTGTGCGGCTGATGAAGATGGCGAATGAGGACGCGGCCTGCTGCGGCGTGGTGGTCTGGTGCCACACGTTCAGCCCGGGAAAAATGTGGATAGAGGGCCTGCGCCTTCTGCAAAAGCCCTATTGCCATTTCGCCACGCAGTATAACCGAGCCATCCCGAATGAAGAGATAGACATGGACTTCATGAACCTGAACCAGGCTGCGCACGGCGACAGGGAATACGGCTTTATGGAAGCACGCATGCGCCTGGCGCGCAAGGTGGTAATGGGCTATTGGCAGGATAACGCCGCTTTGCAGGAGCTTGGCACATGGATGCGCGCTGCCGTGGGCTACCGCACAAGCAGGCAGCTGAAAGTGGTGCGCTTTGGGGACAACATGCGGGAAGTGGCTGTGACAGAGGGCGACAAGGTGGAGGCCCAGATAAAATTTGGCTGGCAGGTAAACACCTGGCCGGTGGGCAGCCTTGTGGAAGAGATGGCGCGCGTGACGCCGCAGGAGATTGAAGAAAAAATGGCGGAATATGCCGCGCGCTACACCTTTGCAACGGACGATATGGAAACTGTGCGCTATCAGGCGCGCGAAGAGCTTGCCATACAGCATATGCTGGACGCAGAGGGCGCCGAGGCCTTCAGCAATACCTTTCAAGACCTTTACGGCATGCGCCAGCTTCCCGGGCTGGCCAGCCAGAACCTGATGGCGAACGGATACGGATACGGGGGCGAAGGCGATTGGAAGGTAAGCGCCATGACGCGCATCGTCAAGGCCATGACACAGGGCATGCCGGGCGGCACGGCCTTTATGGAAGACTATACCTATAACCTGGAGCCCGGCAAGGAGTATTCGCTTGGGGCGCATATGCTGGAGGTATGCCCGTCTGTGGCGGTGCAGCAGCCGCGCATCGAGGTGCATCCGCTGGGCATCGGGGACAGAGAGCCGCCTGCGCGCCTGGTGTTCGAGGGGCACGCGGGGCCTGCCGTGGCAGCCACGCTGGTGGATATGGGCGGGCGCTTCCGCCTTATCATCCAGGACATTGAATGCGTGAAACCTGTTTTGGACATGCCGAACCTGCCGGTGGCGCGTGTGATGTGGCGTGCAAAGCCCAGCCTGTGCCTGGGGGCAAGGCTTTGGATTCTTGCGGGCGGCGCGCACCACAGTGTGCTGAGCTATGATGCAACACCGCAGATGCTGAAGGACTGGGCCGAGATGATGGACATTGAAGTGATCCATATCACAGACAGCTCCACAGAGGACGCTTTGCGCCAGCAGCTGCTTTTGAATGACATTGCATGGAGGCTGAAATGCTGAATGAACTGAAACGCCAGGTGTGCGAGGCGAACCGGCGCCTTCCCGGCAGCGGGCTGGTCACGCTGACGTGGGGCAACGTCAGCGGCGCAGACAGGGCGCGCGGCGTGCTGGTGATTAAGCCCAGCGGAGTGGCGTATGAGGATTTGACGCCGGAAGATATGGTGGTGGTGGACCTGAACACCGGCGATGTGCTGGAAGGGGCGCTGCGCCCCTCTTCCGACACGCCCACGCACCGGGTGTTGTACAACGCCTTCCCGCACATTGGCGGCGTGGTGCACACGCACAGCCGCTGGGCCACCGTGTTTGCGCAAAGCGGACGGGGCATTCCGCCGCTGGGCACTACACACGCCGATACCTTTTTCGGTGAAATCCCCTGCACCCGCCGCATGACGCAGCAGGAGATAGAGGGCGAATACGAGCGTGAGACGGGAAAGGTCATTGCGGAAGCCTTCCGCATGCGCAGCCCGGCGGATATCCCCGCTGTTTTGGTGCACAGCCACGGCCCCTTTGCATGGGGCGCAGACCCGCTTGACGCGCTGGAGCACGCCATCGTGCTGGAACAGGTGGCCTTTATGGCTTGGCAGAACCTTTTGCTGCAGCCGGGCCAGGCGCCCATGCAGCCCGAGCTTCTGCGCCGCCACTATTGCCGCAAGCACGGTAAAAATGCATATTACGGCCAGCGGGGAAAGGGGGGTGTGTCATGAGTGAACCTGCCAAACCGGCTGCGCTGCCTGCCCAGGAGCAGCTATATCTGGGCATTGAGCTGGGTTCTACCCGAGTAAAGGCCGTTTTGGTGGGGCCGGACTGCCGCCCTGTCGCCTGCGGCAGCGCCGAGTGGGCAAGCAGCCTGAAGGATGGGTACTGGACATATTCCCTGGACGCCGTGTGGCACACGCTGCAGGCCTGCTATGCGGGGCTGGCGGCACAGGTGCGCAGTGTTTACGGCGAGCCGCTGAAAACGCTGGGCGGCATCGGTATATCCGCCATGATGCATGGCTACCTGGCATTCGATGCAAAAGGGCGTCAGCTTGTCCCCTTCCGCACATGGCAGAACACCAGCACTGGCCCGGCGGCCAATGAACTGAGCGGGCTGCTGGGCTGCAATATCCCCCAGCGGTGGAGCGCGGCGCATGTTTATCAGGCCATGCTGGATGGGGAAGAACATGTGCCGCGCATTGCAAGGCTGAACACGCTGGCCGGTTATGTGCACGAGCAGCTTACGGGCGAATTCGTGCTGGGCATCGGCGATGCCAGCGGCATGTTCCCGGTTGACAGAGCCGGCTATGACAAAGAGAAGCTGGCGGCCTTTGATATGGCGGCGGAACGCTTCGGCGTGCCGTGGAAGCTGGGCGATATTTTGCCGCCGGTGCGCCGCGCAGGGGAAAGGGCCGGAAGGCTTACAGCGCGCGGCGCCGCCCTGCTGGATACCTCCGGGGCGCTTTGCCCGGGTATACCGCTGTGCCCGCCCGAGGGCGACGCCGGTACGGGCATGGTGGCTACGAACAGCATTGCCCCGCGCACGGGCAACGTCAGCGCAGGCACCAGCATTTTTGCCATGGTGGTGCTGGAGCATGCCCTGCACGGAGTATACCCGGAAGTGGATATTGTGGCCACGCCGGAGGGCGCGCCCACGGCCATGGTGCACTGCAACAACTGCACGGGCGAAATAGACGCCTGGGCGGCGGTGTTTATGGAGTTTGCAGAAAAGGCGGGCTTTTTCATGCAGAAAGCCGCATGCTACAACCTGCTGTACCGTGCTGCCCTTGAGGCGGACGGGCCGCCGCAGGCATGTGTCGCTTACAATTATCTTGCGGGCGAGCCCGTGGCCGGAATAGAGCAGGGCAGGCCGCTTGTGATGCGCATGCCCGGCATGCGGTGGGGCCTGGCAGAGTTTATGCGCGCGCAGCTTTATACGGCATGCGCCACGCTGCGCGTGGGCATGGATATCCTGACGCAGCGCGAACATGTGGAAATGGAATGCCTCACCGGGCACGGCGGCTTTTTCAAAACGCCGGGCGCAGGGCAGAAAGTAATGGCGGCCGCACTGGGTGTGCCGGTGGCCGTGCAGGCCACGGCAGGCGAGGGGGGCCCCTGGGGAATGGCGGTTCTGGCCGCTTATATGGCAAACCGGGCCCGCTTTTGCAGCCTGCAGCAGTTCCTGACGGATGCAGCGTTCCAGGGCAGCGAAAAGCATGTGGAAGCGCCGTCTGCCGCAGGGCAGGAAGATTTTGAACAATACCTAGAAGCATGGAAAACCGGCATGGCGGTGGAAAGGGCTGCCGTGCAGCATCCCGCAGCGGAAAGAAGAAAACTGACGGATGTCGGTGATAGAGAAGGCGTCCGCCAGTCTTAATTGCTTTATTTGAAAATTTGATGGAACCGGCCGAGAATATCATAAAATCGTAATTTGCTTCCAGCAAGTAGAGAAGCCTGTGGAAAGGGGAGAGACGAAAATAGCAGATAATTGTTTTCTGTCACTGTTTTATAAGTTGTAAGGAGGAATTCGTAACATGGGTAAATTCACCAACAAAACAACGGCCGGAGCAAAGCGACTGTTTGCGCTGCTGGCCGTGCTGATTTTAGTTTTCAGCGGCTTTGCACATGTGCTTGCGACTAACTTTGGGCGCGTAAAAATCGAACAAATCAACATCGATTCGCGGGGCGCTTTACTGGATGGGGAGTTATACTACCCCGTGGGCACCACGGATGAAGACAGCCTGCCCGCCGTTATCGTCACACACGGGGCCGGCTGCACACACAAGGGAATGAACAGCTATGCCATGGAGCTGGCGCGCCGCGGGTTTGTCGTGTTTGCAGTAAGCGCCAACGGTTCGGGCATCAGTGAGTTCCCGCAAAGGGACGAGATAGGCGCCGGAGAAAAGGATTACGACGCGCGCAACACGCCGGGCGGCCTGCATGATGCGCTGGATTTTGTGCGCACGCTGAAATTTGTAGACCAGACTCGCATTGGCATGATGGGCCATTCGCAGGGCTCGCGCAGGACATCCTATACTGCGTCCATAGACGTGGGCTACTATACCCTCAACGATATCCTCATCAATGTGCTGTATGAAGAATTTGGGCAAAAGTTTACGGAAGACGAAATTGCGCAGGATGCCACTGCACTGGCAGAGCAGCGGCTGAATGAAGACCAGCTTGCGCACTTTAATACCATTAAAGCGGAAAAAACAGAGCATTTTAATACAAGGCTGAAGGCCGCGCTGGTGGTGGGCGGCGACGCACCGCAGGTGTCACCCATGCAGACTGTGACGGTAGGCGGGTTTGAAGTGCGCAGAAACGCGCAGGTGAACCTTGGGCTTATTATTGGAGATTACGATTCTTATACTGGCTATCCCGCTGCTGAAACTACTTTAGAGGCATGGCATTCGGCTGAAACAGTGACGGATGAGGTGTGGTACAGCATTGATGATATAGCAGCCTCTCATGAACAGCTGGGCGGATATACGGATATCAGCATCACGGACCATGAACAGCTGCACGAGACAATTGAGGGGCGCAGGGCGCGTGTTGTCTGCTTCAACCCGGAGCTGCACGCAACAAACCAGATATCGGTAAGGTCGGTGTCGGATGCGCTGAAATTTTTTGAACAGACGCTGGCCTATAACAACGGCGAACTGCTTGCGGAGGATACCCAGCCCATCAGCACAGCGAATACGATTTTCTTTGCACGCGAAGTGCTGAACGGGCTGGCAATGATTTGCATGGGGCTTATGCTGGTTCCGCTTGCAGTAATGATGATGCAGCTGAAACCGTTTGCGCGCGAGAACGCGGCACAGGCCGCTGTGCAGGCATCCTTCGACAAAAAGAAATACTGGGTATTCGGCGTGCTGATGGTGGCATTGAGCTTTGCCGCCATTCTGATAACAAACCGGATATTCAATCCCTTCATGCCGTATTTTGAGATACTGCCCCTGTTCTTCAACTGGTGGGTTATCTTTATGTATCTCGGCTTTATGGGGCTGATTGCGGTCGTGCTTCTGGCTGTATTCTATATGCAGGATAAAAAGAACGGGCGCAAGGTGTCGTTTGGCCTGAAGGTCTCTGGCAAAACTGTAGTTCGGGCGCTTCTGCTTGCTGTCTGCCTGATTGCAGCGGCGTACATTTCCCTGGGTGTGATTCGCTATTTGTTCGGCGAAGATTACCGTTTCTGGAACAATGTGTTCGGCGCCATGAAGGTGGAATACTGGTGGCTTGCTCTGAAATTCGCACTGGTGATTTTCCTGCCGCAGCTGGCAATCAACGTGCTGACAAATTACACCGTGCGCACGGATATCCCGGAGTGGAAGGACACGCTGTTCACAGTATTGTTCGGTGCGGCAGGCGTATGGCTGTGCTGTATGGTGAATGTCATTGTGCTGCATACGGGCGGCACGGCAATCTGCAACTGGAACTCGGCTTTTGCGCTGCCGCTGATGCTCCCTCTCACGACGTATTTGTCCAGAAAGCTGTATAAGCTGACGGGCAATGTGTGGCTTGGAACCTTCCTTATTACCCTGCTGGTAAGTTGGGGCACCGTTTCGTCTATTGGCTATAACACTTATATTGAGCAATCGGTACTGAGCAATTTCTTCTACATTTGACAAAACTCTGATACAAAGCAGCGGGCGGTTTGCCATCGTCCGCTGCTTTGCAAAATACAAACAAAATAGAAAGGAGGGGCCCAGGCATTTTCCACTCTGACGCCGCCTGGCCTGATTGGGCGGTAACCTTCCCAAAGCAACGCACGGTTTTTACTCACAACAGAAAGGATGGCCTGTTATGACTGAAGCTACCGCACAAAAAAGTAAATTCAGCCTTGATACGCCCACCGGCTGCAAAAGGGTGCTGGCACTTTTGGTGGCAGCCGTGATACTGCTGAGCTTGTTTGCCCAGCTTATCTCTACCGATATGGGACGCATCAAGGTGGAGAAAATCAAAATCGATGCCCGCGGCGCTACGCTGGAAGGGGAGTTGTATTATCCTGTTGGGACGACAGATGAGGATTCCTATCCGGCAGTTGTCATCGTGCCGGGTGCAGGTAATATTAATTATCAATTGCGCAGCTTTGCAGAAGAGCTTGCCAAACGCAACTATGTGGTGTTCAACATCAACGCCTATGGATCCGGCGCAAGTGAAACGCCCGTGTATAACGAAAACGACCAGGGTATTTTGGAATACAATATCTTCGGTACGCCAATGGGCTGCCTGGACGCTGTTGAGTTTGTGCGCACGCTGAAATTCGTGGATACAGAAAATATAGGCGTGATGGGACATTCACAGGGTTCCCGCCGCTCCGGCTATGCTGCGCTGATGGACTGCGGATATTATACCTTCAACGATATCATGCTGACGGTTTTGAACAAGAACTTTGGCCTGGCTATTTCGGAACAGGACCTTTTGATGGATGCCGACGCCATCGCCAAAGAGCGGTTGAGCGCTTCTGAACTGAAAGCATACGATGTTTTCAAGCAGCAGCAGTTGGAAAATTACAACACCATGATCAAAAGCGCCTGCCTGATTGGCTCTACGGCAGAGTATGTGAACCCTACCGCTACCGTCACGGTGGCCGGGCATGAAGTGACGCGCAACTGCCAGGTGAACCTGTGTATCATAAACGGTACGTTTGATTACGGCTATGTTGGCTTCAACACCTCTGATGACGTGAAAAATGCGTGGTATATCCCCGCGCAGGAGGAAGTGGTACAGGGGGCATATTATTCCGTTAACGACAGCGAGGGCACAAGCAGCATCGTGGGCACATACCGCGAAGACACCGCGTCTTCCAACGAGGAATTGGCGCAGGCTATTCAGGCGCGTACGCTTCGCACTGTTCTGCTCACGAAGGAGACCCACTCCAAAGAGGTGTTCTCCTACCGCACAACGGCCATGGCCATTGACTATTTCAACCAGACTTTGGGCGCCGATACTGCAACGGCCGTCACCGATTCCACCGGCATGACGTTTTATTACCGCGAGTTCCTCAATTTCTTCGCCATGCTGGCGATGCTGGCGATGCTGTTCCCCATCATCAGGCTGATGACCATGACGGCTAAATATAAGCCTTGCCTTGCAGCCCGCCAGACTGCCGCGCCTACACACAATGCAAAAATAGGAAACATCATCGTCATTGTGGGCACAATTCTGTTGAACGCGCTGGCTATCTACTTGACAAATGCCAAAATACAGCCTATCACCTTTAATACGAACCACATTTTCCCGCTGATGCTTACCTGCTGGTCGCCCATCTACTTCCTGGAATGGCTGGCGGTGGCTGGCGTTGTACTTACCGCGGTATATTTGATTGTAACGAAGGGGGCAGCCAGCTTCAAAGCGTTTATCAAAGATAACTTCACCTTTGGCTTCAAGAACGTTGCAAAATGCCTGGGAATCTCTGCGGTGTTCATTCTGGCTGGCTACCTTCTGATGAGCGTGATCCAGTATCTGTTCTATCAGGATTTCCGCATCTGGCAAATCCAGTTCTCTCCGCTTACGGCAGACCAGTGGTTTATTGTTCTGCGCTACGCGCTGCTGGTGCTTCCTTTCATGATTATCACAAATATCACCAGCAACTATCTGGCCGACGCCACGGCAGGCCGGAAAAGTGCAAATGTTGACGCACTGGTCAACGTGGCCATCACGGTGGCAGGCGTTTGGACGCTGTGCGGTATCACGCACATCGTAGATTATTCCGCCATGATGCCCGGCAAGTCCATCACTTCGTTCATGCTCACTTATGGCGCCATTATTTATCTGCCCATTATGACTTTCATCAGCCGCAAGGCTTATCAGATCACAAAGACTATTTGGGTGGGAAGCTTTGTAAGCTCTATCCTGATGGCATGGATGCTGGTATGTGCTTCCGGCACGAACGGCATGTATATTCCGCAGACATGGCTCAGTAATTTTATGGGGTGAATAAAAGAGAAAAGGCGGGGCGCGTTTTGCGCCCCGCCTTTTCCCTGTTGTATTATGGCTTTGGCAGAACGAGAACTCCCAGCTCTGCTGGGGGAGAGTAAAAAATTTCGTTTCAAGTACCAAGCGAAATGAGAAGAAATAGCGGTTTTCTTGTAGCGGAAGGACTGATTTTGTGCACGGAAGTGCCCATTTGCGGGCTGTGGGAGAAGCGCAATGCAATGCGGTGTCTTGAGAGGCTTATCACTAACTTGTTCAGGCTTTATTCCCGACTTTGATGGAGGCATGACTTATCACGAATAAGCCCCGAAACCCGTCATCCCGCGATGCCTGCGCGGGAGGCAAAGTTGGTGTCCTCTGCAAAGCCTGCAAAGCTGTACAGCACCAGCACCTTGTCGTAGCCGCCGCGCTGGATGAAGCTGTCCACCTTTTCCACGGTATAGCGAAGGTCTACAATGCCTATCTGGGCGTAATTTTCCACAAGATAGGGGACGAAGGCGTTGGCATAGCTGTCCTTCACCACAAGGATGCTGCCCTCGCCGTTGCCCTCCAGCACCGAATACGCGTTGTTGCCGCGCAGAAAGGCCTTGTATTTATCGCGCGTTTCAAAGTCGCTGTATTCATACAGGGGGCCTATCTCCCACGTTGCCACGCCGCCCGCGTTGTCCTCCACCGAGAGGATATTGGGCAGGTCGTAATAGGTGATGGTGTCCGGCACGATGCCGGGCTTGCGCGCGCGGGAATAGTTGGTGCCGTAAAAGCCGTCCACCGTCACGGCCTGCGCCGCACTGCGGTCAAACAGGGCAAGGCCGTTCGCCCGGGCCCAGGCCTCGTAGGCGTACCAGGCGCCGAGGTCCGTCCAGTGGTGGTCGGTGCGGTAGAAGATATATTCCTCCGCATGGCTGCCCAGCGTCTCGCGCATGTCGAACACATTGCCGCCCGCGGCCTGCACGGCCCTGTATATCTCATCCAGATGCGCGTTTTCATCCAGGCCCGGTGCGTTTGCGGGCAGCTTGTCCTTCAGCACAAGGCTGGCGCTGGGCACAATCATCGCGTCCACCATGCCGGGGTGGCGCTCGCACAGGTTTGCCAGCGCCGTTACATTGCGCGCAAAGCGGCTTTCGTCCACGCCCAGAAGCTGCTTGAACAGATAGTTGTCGCTGCCGTAATACACGCCGTTGTTCTCGGTTTTCAAAAGTGCGGCCTCGGCATAGCTTTTCAAGTCTATCCAACCGTCGCGGAAGGCGAACTGGTCCTTCACATACGCTTCATACTGCACCATCCACGGGTTCTGCCTGCTCACCACGCTGGCAATGGAGAGCTGGGGCCTTTGGGCAAGGTCGCGGTTTTCCAGCTCGGAATGCGCGCGTTTGGGCCACAGCGCGTCCAGAACGGAAAAGCCCATGAGGAACACAAAGAACACAACGGCGATAGGGTATGCCTTACAGGCCTGCCAGATTTTCTTCACAGTGCTTCACCGCCTTTCATCAGAACCGGAAATAGAGGAACGGGCTGTTGGTGGCGTCCACCATATAGGCTACGGTTACGACGAGCACCACAGCGAGAAAAATGCCCTGCAAAAGCTTGTGGCGGCGCAGCACCTTGTCCACCCTCAGGGTGAGGGGGCTGGCGCACACGATGCCCACGGCCAGCAGCAGGCCGTAATTGCGCAGGAAATACAGCGCCGAAACACCGCCGGTGGGCACGAACAGCCGCTGCAAAAGCAGGGGAAGCTGCACGCCCACATCGCTGCCCACAAAGAAGGCCCAGCCCACCATTACCAGCAGCAGCGTATAGATGTGCGGCCACACCCTGCCCTTTTTCAAAAGGGGCAGAAGGAAGGTCTTTTCCAGAATGAGAAGCACGCAGTAGTAAAGGCCCCACAAAATAAAGTTCCAGTTGGCGCCGTGCCAGAAGCCCGTCAAAAACCACACGATGGCAATGTTTACAAGCTGGCGGGCAAGGCCCTTGCGGTTGCCGCCAAGGGGGATATACACATATTCCTTGAACCAGCTGGAGAGCGTCATGTGCCAGCGCCGCCAGAACTCGGTGATGCTTTTCGAGATATAGGGCAGGTTGAAGTTGTCGGGGAAATCGAACCCAAGCATTTTGCCCATGCCGATGCCCATCATGGAGTAGCCTGAGAAATCGAAATAGATTTGCAGTGTGTAGGCGGCCAGCCCCAGCCACACAAGAGGAGTGCTGGCATTTTCCAGCCCCACGCCGTATTCCATCACGCCGTTCACCATGTGGCCCGTCACATCATACCACAGGGCGCTGATGCCGTCTGCCAGCAGCACCTTTTTGGCGAGGCCCAGAATGAACAGGTACACGCCCTCCTCCACGCGGCCCATCGTCACGCGGCCCTTCAGCACATGAAGCCTGTCCGACACATCGCGGTATTTCACGATGGGCCCGGCAATAAGCTGCGGGAACATCACCACATAGGCGCCGAAGTCGATGAGGTTGTGCTCGGCAGGCACGTCGCCGCGGTACACGTCGATGGAATAGCTCATCGTCTGGAAGGTGTAAAAGCTGATGCCCAGCGGCAGCGTCAGCGACAGGGTGGAAATGGACGTGCCCAGCAGCGCGTTCAGGTTGGCAATGAAGAAATTGGTGTACTTGAAGAACATCAGCATGCCGAGGCTGCCCACAATGCTGTATAAAAGAAAGAACAGCCGCGCGCGCTTGGAATGTGCGAATTTTTCCATGCCGAGGCCGGCGGTGTAGTTGATGAGGATGGCCGCCGCCATCACGGGGAACAGCCGCACCTCGCCCCAGGAATAGAACACCAGGCTGCACAAAAACAGCACGGTGTTCTTCCATTTGGCCGGGGCCAGATAGTACAGCGCCAGTGTGATGGGAAGAAAGCGGAATAAAAACAGCAGGGTACTGAAAACCATGGGCGTGGCTCCTTGATAAAAATTCTGAAAGATTTGGGGGGCCGGGTGCGGGCCGCAGGCGGCCCTGCACCGCAGGCCGGCTGTGCGGCCTGCGCCGGAAAAAGCAGAACCGGTATGCACAAGTACGGCAATACCGGTTCTGCGGACGCATCATAAAATTATTTCAGCGCATCGCTGATGGCGGTATCGATCTCGGCATAGTCCACTCCTTCCCCGGCAATGGCAAGCACCACATAATCGCCCTTTACCACCACGCGGCCATTTTTTGTCTGCTCGTAGCCGACGGGAAATTCATCCTTGTAATTTTCCCACTGGGCAACAAGCCCGTCACGGTAGCCCTCCAGCGCGGCCTTCACGGTGTCCGCCTGGCCGGCCTTTGCCTTCACCACCAGCACGGCGCCCGGCGCACCGTTCGTCTTTGTGCGCTGGCCCGCATATTCCTCCACGGTGGCCTCCATATCCAGGCTCATGTCCAGCGTCAGGTCGTCGTCGGTGAAATCGGTGGGGTTGTCTATAGTGGCAACGCCCTCGATGGCGCCGGCCACATCGGCTACATTATAGTTCGCTTCCGAGCCGCAGGCGGAGAAAAGGCCGAGGCACAGTACAAGCGTTAGCACAAGGGCAGCAAAACGTTTCATATCCTAGCATTCCTTTCTTCTCTTTCATCCGAGATATTTGGAGAGAGTTTTACCCTATTCATTCTATATGATGCTGGCAATATTTGCAAGCGAAAGTTCCCCAAGCGGGTGTGAAATTTCAAAATAAGCCCGCTTGACACGGCGGGGCGGGGGCATTTACTATATAGAAGGCATGGAATAAGCACAAAAAATGCGAAAGGGGGCGGGGCGTAATGCGCGCTTGCAGCTTCCGGCGCCTTGCGGCGGTGGTGTGCGCGGCGGCGGTGTGCGCGGGCCTTGCGGGCTGTGCGGCCGGCGGGCCTGCCAGCCGCACAGATTTTTTCATGAGCACGCTGGTGACGCAGCAGGCATACGGCCCGCGCGCCGAAAAGGCGCTGGCTCAGGCGGCGGACACTCTGCGCGAGTGGGAGACCAGATTGTCTTTGTATGAAGAGGACAGCGATGTCTGCCGCATCAACGCCGCCGCGGGCGCACAGCCCGTGCAGGTGAGCGAAGCCACCGCCGTCCTGCTGGCGCAGGCGAAGGCGCTGGCCCAGACGACGGACGGCGCCTTTGCCCTTACGGTGGCGCCCATCACGCTGGCCTGGGGCGTGCGCAGCGGCTCGCCCCGCGTGGTGCCGCCCGAAGAGTGTGCGGCGCTGGCCGCGCTTGTGGACGACAGCGCCCTGCAGCTTACGCAGAACACGGCCTTCCTTTCCAAAGAGGGCCAGGGGCTGGACCTCGGCGGCTGTGCCAAGGGCGCGGCGCTGGACGCCGTGGCCGACGTATATGAAAAGGAGGGCGTGCAAAGCGCCGTCGTGTCGCTGGGCGGCAATGTCTATGCGCGTGGCACAAAGCCGGGTGGCAGGCCCTGGCGCGTGGGCTTCCGCGACCCATCAAAGGGCGATGATGCCTCGCTGGCCTCCATCGAACTGACGGATGCGGTGATGGCCGTCTCGGGCGATTACGAGCGGTACTTCGAACAGGACGGCGTGCGCTATGGCCATATCATGGACCCCGCCGCAGGCGCGCCCGCGCAAAGCGACATCGTCAGCGTGGGCGTGCTGTGCGCGACGGGCCTGGAGGCAGATATACGCTCTACCGAACTGTTTGTGCGCGGCAAGGCCGCGGCGCTGCGCTATTTTGAGGCGGGCGGCATGGGCATGATGCTGTGCGAGGACGGCGTGCTGTACGTCTCGCGCAGCCTGAAAAACGGCTTTGAGCTTGCGCCCGGCGTGCAGGCCGAGGTGCAGTTCGTGGGCTGAGACGGGGCCGCCCTATGCTAAAGGCGGTGTAGGCGGGGGAAAGGAGGGCGTGCCATGGGCAGAAAAGAAAAAAGGGCGGCCCGGAAGACGGCGCTGCTGGGCGTGTTGTTTGCGCTGGCGGCTGTGCTGTCGCTGGTGGAAGGGGCGCTGGCGCCCGCCCTGGGCCTGCCGCCCGGCGTGAAGCCGGGGCTGGCCAACACGGTGGTGATGTTTGCCCTTTTGTTTCTGGGGCTGCCGCAGGCTGCCTGTCTGGCCGTGCTGAAGGCGCTGCTGGCCCTGCTGGCGCGCGGTGCGGTGGCCGGCGCCCTCAGCCTGTGCGGTGGGCTTTTCAGCGTGGGAGTGATGTGGCTTTTGCACCGCTTTGCAAGGCCCACGCCGTTTATTTTGTCGGCCGGCGGCGCGCTGGCGCACAACGCCGGGCAGCTTGTGGTGTTCGCCGCGCTGTGGGGTGCCCGCGGCGCGCGGGCACTGGCATGGTATGTGCCGGTGCTGGCGGTGAGCGGGCTGGCCATGGGGGCGCTGACGGCGCTTTTGCTGCGCGCGCTGGTGCCCGCATTGAAAAAAGCAGGTTTTTCCAATATTATTGATAGTTTCTATCAATAAATACTTGACATTGTTTAGAGACGGTGATATGATAAAAATGCCGAAAGGCTGAAGGAAAGTCCATTTGAATAGATACGGAGGAAAGAGCAGCTATGAAAAAATTTGTTTGCACCGTTTGTGGTTATGTACACGAGGGCGATTCCGCCCCTGAATTCTGCCCGGTATGCAAGGCGCCCGCTTCCAAGTTTGTGGAGCAGAAGGGCGAGATGACCTGGGCTGCCGAGCATGTGGTGGGCGTTGCCCAGGGCGTGGACCCGGAGATTATCGAGGGCCTGCGCATGAACTTCAACGGCGAGTGCAGCGAGGTGGGCATGTACCTTGCCATGGCCCGTGTGGCGCACCGCGAGGGCTACCCCGAAATTGGCCTGTACTGGGAGAAGGCTGCCTATGAGGAGGCCGAGCACGCCGCCAAATTTGCCGAGCTGCTGGGCGAGGTGCTGACGGATTCCACCAAGAAGAACCTCGAGATGCGTGTGGAGGCCGAGAATGGCGCCACCGCCGGCAAGTTCGAGCTGGCCAAAAAGGCCAAGGAGCTGGGCCTGGACGCCATCCATGAACGCTTTGGGCCGGTGTCCTTCCTGGCGGTGGGCGTAACCGGCTCCGGCCGGGAACTCATTGGCCGCCTCATTGGGGCAGACGCCGTGCGGGATGAGATCACCGCCCAGGCCCGGGCGGCTGTCCACTGGTCGCCGGATGTGGATACGGTCTTTGAGATCGGAGGGCAGGACTCCAAGTATATCTCCCTCCGGGGCGGACAGGTGGCCGACTTTCAGATGAACAGGATCTGCGCCGCCGGGACCGGCTCCTTTGTAGAAGAACAGGCCGCGCGCATGGGCATCCCATTGGAGGAGTTCGGCCCTCTGGCGCTCAGCGCGCCCGGTGCGGTGGAACTGGGGGAGCGGTGTACGGTGTTTATC